>Ga0233446_1001662_pt1 | contig 15960 bp, 10 predicted proteins | sample SI_124_October20_4_FD_182780 | JGI IMG/M metagenome (GOLD analysis project Ga0233446, IMG submission 182780) | Seawater microbial communities from Saanich Inlet, British Columbia, Canada - SI_124_October2016_120_MG | ecosystem: Environmental > Aquatic > Marine > Inlet | place: Canada: British...
CGAGAGGCCACTATAACGGCCCACCAACAGTATTGGGAGTCCCTACAGTGATCGACTGGAAAGCAACAACAGAACCCTATCAAGATATCCTCTACCATCAGGCCGAAGGGATCGCCAAGATCACCATCAATCGACCAGAGGTGCGCAATGCCTTTCGCCCAGAGACCGTCAATGAGTTGATTCACGCCTTCCACACCGCTCATCTAGACTCAGATATTGGAGCCATTATCCTCACTGGAGCGGGAGACAAGGCATTCTGCTCCGGTGGGGATCAGAAGATCCGGGGCGAAAGTGGCTACCGAGATGAGTCCGGTGGGCAGCACCTCAATGTACTCGACCTGCAACGACAGATCCGTACCCTACCCAAGCCCGTGGTTGCCATGGTTAATGGCTTTGCTATTGGTGGCGGTCATGTGCTGCACCTAATTTGCGACCTCTCTATCGCCTCTGACAACGCCATCTTTGGTCAGACCGGCCCTAAGGTAGGCAGCTTTGATGCAGGGCTGGGGGCTGGCATTCTTGCCCGTACTGTAGGGATGAAAAAGGCAAAAGAGATCTGGTTCCTCTGTCGTCAATACGGTGCTGCAGAGGCGTTGGAGATGGGGTTGGTCAATACCGTTGTACCGTTTGAGCAGCTGGAACAGGAGAGCGTAGATTGGTGCCGACAGATGCTACAACACAGCCCCACCGCACTGCGCCTGTTAAAGGCGGGATTCAACGCCGACACAGATGGTATGGCGGGAATTCAGGAGCTGGCAGGTAACGCCACCGCGCTCTTCTATATGTCTGACGAGGGGCAGGAGGGGCGCAACGCCTTTAATGAAAAACGCCCCCCTGACTTCACCCCCTTCAAGCGCCGCCCCTAATCTTACATCCCCCTATTTATGATTGAACAGCTTGCAATGGAGCTGGATCTCTTCTTCAGTGATCCACCTGCAGAGGCCACACTCCTCAGCATCACTCTCCCCTACCACCGACGCCCCTTCACAACGCCCGTAATACCCAGTGAGGGGATCTACTGGAACGGTGGGACAAGGGGTAGCCGCCTGTTGGGTCTGGGTACCGCATGGCGTGCCACACTGCAGGGAGCAGATCGCTTTCAACAGGCAGAGCAGCAGCTGGAGCAGTTGCACAGCCACTGGTCACAGATCGATCCAGATGAGTGCGGCCATGCCCCTCCACTCTATTTCCAGTACGCCTTCTCTGAAGATGACCCGATGGAGGCGGAGTGGAGTGAGTTTCCCAATACCCTATTGAGTTTGCCACGACTATTACTCAGTAGCCGACAGGGACATCAATTTATCACCCTCTCACACCCTATTGGCGATACCGACCAACAACAGTTGCTTGAGCTGTGGGAGAACGATCTCGACATGCTGGAGTCACTGATGGGGCCACAACAGCTAACAGAGAGACCAACACTGCTTCGAACAGCACCAGAGCGTAACAGCAGCTCACTGATCCAACACGGAATCGATGCCATCCAACAAGGCACCTTTGAGAAGGTTGTGCTGGGAGAGGCACAACACTTTTCACTCTCTCATCCACTGCGTTTGCAATCTGCACTGCAACAGCTAGAGCACTACAACAGAAACGGTATTCAGCTACTCTTTACGGAAGCAGGAAAACAGTTGATTGCAGCCCCGCCCGAGCAGCTACTCAGCAAACATGAAAACCATATCAAGGCCGATGCACTGGCTGGAACCCTGCCCCGTGGAGAGAGCGACGATGAAGAGCTGCAGCTGGGACAGCAGCTATTGAATGATCCAAAACTGCAGCATGAACACCAGTTGGTTGTTGATTACATCCAGCAGCAGCTAGAGCAACAGTGTGATGATATTCAGCATCCAGCAACACCCACCATTCATAAGCTAGAGCATATCCAGCACCTGCTCACCCCCGTTGAAGGCATACTAAATAAACATACCTCCCTGTTTGAGTTAACAGAGTCACTTCACCAAAGTCCTGCAATCTGCGGTCATCCAAAAGCAAATGCTTTGACATGGTTACAACAACAGGAGAACAGCAACCGTGGATACTATTGTGGTGGTGCTGGTTGGATTGATGCAGCAGGAGATGGAGAGATTCATGTGATTCTGCGCTGTGCCATCGTAGAGCAGAAGCAAGCGACCCTCTACGCAGGTGCTGGCGTAGTAGCTGGGTCTACCGCAAATCAAGAGCAGGCCGAAATTGAGCTAAAAATAGAGGGTATGGTACATACACTCTCTGCTTAACCATTCAGTCGTCCCGTAACAAAACGTAACCCCTGCAACAGACCATTTTTCTGTATCATTCCCCCTCTAATTCATTCCATTGGTGAGAAGACTATGTGCGGAATTGTGGGTGCCGTTGCGGCTAGAAATGTGACACCACTGTTGCTGGAGGGGCTGAAGCGGCTAGAGTATCGAGGCTATGACTCTGCCGGTATCGCGGTTCTTAACCAAGCCAGTGAGATTCAGCGGGTACGTAGCTTGGGTAAGGTCGCCACACTAGAGTCCCCCATTAACGAGACCCAACTCAACGGAACCATCGGTATCGCCCACACCCGCTGGGCCACCCACGGTGCACCAGCCACAGAGAACGCCCACCCCCATATCGCCAACAATCGGGTAACGGTAGTCCACAACGGTATCATTGAGAACCACAAAGCGCTGCGTCAGCAACAACTGGAACAGGGGTTTCGCTTCACCTCAGAGACCGACACAGAGACTGTTGTACATCAAATTGAACACTATCTACAGCAGGGGCAGACGCTAACCGAGGCCGTGCGTAACAGCAGAGCTGATTTCAGAGGGGCCTATGCTTTGGGGGTGATCAGCCCCGTTGACCCAGAACTACTGGTCACCACCCGACTGGGCAGCCCTTTGGTGATTGGGTTGGGAGCGGATGAAAACTTTATCGCCTCCGATACCGCTGCACTGCTCCCCTACACCAACCGTTTTATCTTTTTGAAAGATGGGGATCTGGCCGAGATTCGCCGTGACAGTGTACTTATTTTTGATGAACACAACAGTCCAGTAGAGCGGGAGATTCACACCTCCAAGCTCTCAGCCGAAGCCACTGAGCTTGGCCCCTACGCCCACTACATGCTGAAAGAGATCTACGAGCAACCCAATGCCATCGCCGAGACGCTGGAGGGGCGCATCCACAACGGTGCAGTGATGGCGGGGATCTTTGGTCATGAGGCTGCAGCCATCTTTCAGCAGACCCAGCAGATTCAGATTGTCGCCTGTGGCACCAGCTATCACGCAGGCATGGTGGCAAAATATTGGTTCGAGCGCATTCTGGAGCTCCCCTGTTTTGTCGATGTTGCCAGTGAATTTCGTTACCGCCACCCAGTCCTGCGGGAAGGGACATTGACGGTCACACTCTCTCAATCCGGTGAGACTGCAGATACCCTCGCCGCACTGGCCGAGGTGAAGAAACGGGGATTTGATCAGACACTGGCGATCTGTAACGTCGCAGAGAGTTCACTGGTACGTGAATCGAAACTGACACTGATGACCCACGCCGGGCCTGAGATTGGGGTTGCCTCGACCAAGGCCTTTACCACTCAGTTAGTCGCTCTGCTGCTGCTGATACTCGCCATCGGCAAAGAGCAGAAGAGTCTGCCTGAGCAGGAGGAGAGAGAGATCATCGATGCGCTACAGCAGCTACCACGGCAGATCGAACAGGTACTGAACAGTGACAAGCCGATTCAGCAGATGGCAACTCAGTTTGCTGATAAGGAGCATGCCCTCTTCCTTGGACGTAACCGCATGTATCCCATTGCGATGGAGGGGAGTCTGAAGCTAAAGGAGATCTCCTATATTCATGCCGAGGCCTACCCCGCTGGAGAGCTGAAACACGGTCCGCTGGCACTGGTCGATGCGAAGATGCCCATTGTTGCCGTAGCCCCCAGTGACCTGCTCATGGATAAGCTCCTCTCTAACCTAGAGGAGGTGCGCAGCCGCAATGGGCAACTCTTTGTCTTCACCGATACCGAATCACACTTTGAGAGCAGCGATCAGATCCACACACTGGCGGTGACAGAGCCCGCCAGCTACTACACGGCCCCTATCATCTTTACCATTCCGCTACAGCTATTAGCCTATCATGTGGCACTGATCAAGGGGACGGATGTGGATCAACCCAGGAATTTGGCAAAGTCTGTGACGGTGGAGTAGAGTCAACGACTCATTAGCTCTTTAAATCGTTCAACACTGTAGACAGAAGGTTGTGTTGAATCCCCTGCGGGTACTGTAGAGGGGATAGCCTTCTCAACCACGCTCTCTGCGACCGCTTTGGGTTCAGTTGCCTCTTCTACCTTGTTACTCTCTTCAGTAACGGCTGGCTCTGCTTCAGCCTCTACCACCTCTTCCAGCGCTTCTGTCTGATTCATCAATAGGGCAAAGCGTTTAACACTGTGGACAGGAAGTTGTGCTGGCTCTTCTATTGATGCCTCAGAGGGAGCACTATTTTTATTCATATCCTCTGCACTCTTTGTGATCTTTTCAGGCTCTACTGCTTCCACCACTTCAGCTGCTGGTAACGCTATTTCTGCTTCTACAGTTCCACTCTCTTCAATTTCTGCCTCACCTGTATTGTTCATCAAAGCTTCGAAGCGTTTGACGCTATAAACAGAGAGTCGACTGGTCTCAGAGGAAGAGGCTTTATCGGCCAAGCTCTCTGCTGCTTTTGCTGCCTCTGCCGCTTCTGCTGCCTCTGCTGCCTCTGCCGCTTCTGCCGCTTCTGCCGCTTCTGCCGCTTCTGCCGCTTCTGCCGCTTCTGCTGCTTCTGCTGCTTCTGCTGCCTCTGCCGCTTCTGCCGCTTCTGCTGCTTCTGCTGCTTCTGCTGCCTCTGCTGCTTCTGCTGCCTCTGCCGCTTCTGCTGCTTCTGCTGCTTCTGCCGCTTCTGCTGCTTCTGCTGCCGCTTCTGCTGCTTCTGCTGCCTCTGCTGCTTCTTCACCCATTGGAGTATCCATTACTGACTCTTCTACAGTATCCATCCCACTATCATGCCGCTCTAGTTGAAGCATCCCAAAGCAGAGTATCGCAATCATCAGTAGTGTCAAAACAGGCAAGACCTTCTCCCAATCCAACTCAGAAAGGAACTCGATTACCCGCTCTTGGAGAGTCTCCTCCTCTTCATCATACTCTTCCAAAGGTAACGGTTTTGGTTTTGGCTCTGGTGCTGGCTCTGGTGCTGGCTCTGGTGCTGGCTCTGGTGCTGGCTCTGGTGCTGGCTCTGGTGCTGGCTCTGGTGCTGGCTCTGGTTCTGGCTCTGGTGCTGGCTCTGGTGCTGGCTCTGGTGCTGGCTCTGGTGCTGGCTCTGGTGCTGGCTCTGGTGCTGGCTCTGGTGCTGGCTCTGGTGCTGGCTCTGGTGCTGGCTCTGGTGCTGGCTCTGGTTCCTGCTGAACATCCTCCACATCAGAAAGCGCTTCTCCAGGAACCACAATCCGTTGATCCGATGACTCATCAATGGCTTGCTCTTCTTCAAGCAGTGATTCAAGGTCTATCGTTTGAGCCAGACGAATCCGAAAAGGCTGGTCACACACTTTACAACGCGTCGGTACCCCCTCCTCTGGAATACGGGAGGCGTTAATATTGTAGATCTTCTCGCACTTCGGGCAACTGACTTTCATAATAGGACTCACGACTTGAGATTTCTGGAGACAATTTCATACACATCTTTAGATAATCCCTCCACTTCTACAATCCGTTGTAACTCATTTCTCACTAAGGATTGCCGTATTTTGTCGTAGCGCTTCCATTGATTGAATGCACCGACCATACGCGCCGCCACCTGAGGATTGAGTGCATCTAGCTTAATCACCTGATCTGCAAGCAGTTTATAACCTCGACCACTGCTTTGGTGAAAGTGGAGCGGGTTACCGTGTGCAAAAACACCAACCACCGAACGTACCCGATTGGGGTTTGTAATTTCAAAATCAGGGTGGTTGAGCAGCGCCTCAACCTGATCTATGGCATCTTCTCGTTGAGAACCCGCCTGCAGCCCAAACCATTTATCGATGACCAAGCGCTCACCTTGCCACTTCTGGTAAAACTGCTCCAGAGCAACAGTACGGGATTCGCCCTGCATACGCTCCAGCGCAGCGAGTGCCCCCATCTCTTCACTCATATTCTCAGCTTGCTCAAACTGCACCACTGCCAGTTGATTTACGACCGCACTATCAAGTCGAGACAGCATCGCTAACAGTTGATTACGCAGGGTGCGACCATCAGCCTCTTCCGCATTGAGCTGTTGATACAGAGCAGTCATCTGCTGCTGGTAACGCTCGGCAACCGCCACAATAGCAAACTCACGAGCAGCATGGATCGCCTCAACATCGACCGTCTCCATACGCTCAGAGAGCCAGCGCTCTGTGGGCAAAATCAGCGCCTCTGTAGTCAGAGCGGGATCATCCATCGCCTCCTCTAGCAGAACACCCATAGCACCCAACCAGTCATTATCAATCTTGAGAGAGTTCTTCTGTTGGTAAGCCGCAACCATCGCCAGCAGCATCTTTTCAGCCACCTGCTGCCCCGCATCCCAGCGGTTAAACGCATCGCTGTCATGTGCCATCAGGAAGCGTTTCTCCTCCTCACTGTGGGCCGTACTCAGCAGTACTGGTGCAGAGAAACCACGCAGGATAGAGGGGACTACTGTTTCACTAACCGCATCAAAAGTGAAAGTGGTCTGGCGCTCGGTTAGCTCCAACAGTCGATCATCCTCCAACAGCTCTTCACCCGAAGTGCGAGAGAGCAGGCCAACCACTACGGGAATATGGTGTGGCTCCCATGCTGCCTGCTCCTCTCTGCTGTAGGACTCTGGAGGCTGCTGTTCTAACGTTAGGCTAAAGCGCTGCTGTTCCAGGTCCTGCTCCCAAGACGCAGATAGTCGTGGTGTCCCCTTTTGCTGGTACCAGTGCATAAATTGGCTCAGATCGCGCCCTGAAGCGCTCTCCATGGCATCAACAAACTCCTCTACCCGCACGGCTTGACCATCATGTCGGTCAAAGTAGAGGTCCGTCGCTTTTCGGTACTGCTCGACTCCCAACAAGGTGTGCTGCATTCGCACCACCTCTGCCCCCTTCTCGTAGATGGTCACGGTGTAGAAGTTACTGATCTCAATATAGTGGTCAGGGCGTACCGGGTGGGCCATGGGCCCTGCATCTTCGGCAAACTGTACGCTACGCAACATGCGTACATCCTGAATCCGTTTCACTGCACGGGAGTGGTAATCAGCGGTAAACTCCTGATCACGGAATACCGTCAACCCCTCTTTGAGGCTCAGCTGGAACCAGTCCCGGCAGGTGATACGGTTGCCAGTCCAGTTGTGGAAATACTCATGCCCGATTACCGCCTCGATATTGAGGTAATCAGCATCCGTTGCGGTCTCAGGCTTGGCGAGGACAAACATAGAGTTGAAGACATTCAGCCCCTTGTTCTCCATCGCCCCCATATTGAAGTCATCTACCGCAACGATGTTGTAAAGATCGAGATCATACTCTCGTCCATATACCTGCTCATCCCATGCCATCGAGCGTTTGAGTGAGGTCATGGCATGGTCACATTTATCGACATTATGTGGCTCGGTAAAGATCTGTAGCTCGACCTCTCTACCGGAGGCGGTCTTAAAGCTGTCTTGAATCCCCTCCAGCTTGCCTGCCACTAGCGCAAATAGGTAGGCAGGCTTGGGAAAAGGGTCTTCCCAAGTAATCCAGTGACGACCATCAGGATAGGCTCCGTTGGCGCTGCGGTTACCGTTTGAGAGCATCACTGGACAGATCGCAGGGTGCGAGGCGATGGTGACGGTAAACTTGGACATTACATCAGGGCGATCTGGAAAGAAGATGATCTTACGAAACCCTTCAGCCTCACACTGGGTGCAGTAGATGGGACCAGAGCGGTAAAGCCCTTCCAGTGCGGTATTTTTCTCAGGGTGGAGTCGAGTCTCCAGCTGCAGCATAAAGGGTTCGTTGGGCACATTGGGGATGGTTAGCGTCTCCCCCTCCCGTTGATAGTGCTGCTCGCTTAGGTTGATCCCATCCAGCTTCAGCGAGACCAACTCCTGATCACCGCCATGCAACACCAATGGGGCACCTGATACCCCTTCAGCATTAGGCTCAATACTCAGGCTTGCCTTAACTCGGGTCTCTGCCTCATCTAGGTCAAAAAAGAGTCGCACCTCTGGAATCAAGTGGTTGGGTACGGTGTACTCTTCTAGATAAGTGGTCTGGGGGGAGAGGTCTGTTGCGTCCATTTTACTTCCTGTTTACGTTTTCCTTAGTTAGCCCTATCATCCCCCATTCTTTTACTCAGGAAAACCACCTCATGGCTAGAAAAATAAAAATTTACAGTACCGCAAGCTGCCCCCGTTGTGACAAATCGAAACAGTTACTGACTAAATGGGGCATCTCCTACCACGAAGTGCGGGTTGATCAGTCTCAAAAAGGGCTGAAAGAGATGATGAAGCGCACCAACAACGCGCGCAGCGTGCCACAGATCTTTTTGGGCGATGACCATATTGGTGGATTGGATGAGCTCACCGAGGCGCATATGGACGGGGATTTGGATGGAATTAGTTAACGGGCTTCCCGCCATTGATCTCCATTGAGAAACGTCTCTTTTCTGTATCAGCCTCTTTATCAGGCCGACACGCCTTTAGCTGCACGCGATAGGTCATCCGTGCAGTATTCACCTTGCGTGCAAAACTCATCAGCTTAGGCTTCTTTTCATAATCCTTGCGCAGAAACCCACGGTGACCTTCGTGGTAAGCGAGGTAGAGGTGGTATCCATCGCTACGGGAAATCTGCAAGCTACGGTGGGTACGGTTAAGGTACCAACCGATAAAGTCAGCAGCATCTGCAAACTGGTCTCGTTTTGCCTCCTGCTTCCCTGTGCGCTGCTGATACTCTTTCCACGTTTGATCCAGTGCTTGGGAGAAGCCGTAGGCGCTGGATAGACGTTCCCCTGGGATCAATCCAAAATAGTGTCTACGGGGTGCCTCTGCATCACCAACAAAGCTGGACTCATAGCGAATCACCGCCATAATCAACTCTTGCGGTATTCCCCACTGCTGTTCTGCCTGACGCACACCGCTCTCCCACTCTGGATGTGCCTCGTAGATCGAGCAGAGATCATCTCTATTAAAGTCCGGCGCACGACAACCCGTCAGCAACAGGGCGATCAATAGAAGGCGTAGCCAGAAGGGTAAAAGAGTCATTGCGCTATTTTAACTCGATTTATAGTGTATAAAGCAAATACCCATACAGAAAACAGAGGTGAATCTGATTCTTTTTGAGAGTAGACTCACCATTAAAAGGAGGCTTATAACAATGAAAAAAATCATCACGGTACTGTTTCTTTTAACCCCTCTCTCTGCTTTGGCCAATGGCCTCTGGGTGCATCACAGTGTAGAAGAGGAGTTTGACACCATCAAAGAGTACATCGAAGAGGGGATCACCAATCAGGGGTTGGTTGTTGCCCACCGCTCAGATGTCGGAGGTATGTTAGAGCGCACAGGTAAAGATTTGGTTGCTCAGGTTCAGAAGGCGACTCACTCTGTAATGGCGATGGCCAGTACTCAAATGGGGATTGAAAATCCCATTGAGCAGCCCAAGCAGGCAACCTCTATCTTCTCCCGCTCTGAGGTGATCGAGTTCTGTAGCGCCAAACTCTCGCGCAAAATGACAGATGCGGACCCCGCCAATGTGATCTTCTGCCCCTACTCAATTGCAGTCTACACCACAGCCGCTCAACCTGAGCTGGTCCACATCTCTTACCTACAGCTATCAAAAATTGGATCCCCCTCCTCTCAAGCTGTACTACAAGAGGTAGAGGCGATGCTCGGTAGAATTGTTAGCGAAGCGACTGAGTAGCCATCATGAAAAGCTTATCCGCAACTATTCTCTTACTCCTACTCTGTAGCAGTGTCACTGCACTTGAGCTACCAACAAATGATGACTTAACCACTGTAGCCAGTAAGCCGATACGGATACCTGACTTTGAGAGCATCAAGGACCCATCCATTCGTAAACAGGCATTTATTAACCTGGTTGCCAAAGTGGCCCGCCCCACCCTCCACAGTATTGAGAAAAAACGGACCATCCTATTGGGTCTTTATCTACGCTATCGCTCTGGTGACCCACTCTCCGATGCTGAACAACAGTGGATCCTTAAGCTGGCAAAACATCTGGAAGTGAAGAATTTTGACTCCGACGAGGATGAGCAGTGGATTACACTGCTGAAACGAACGGACAGCATTCCGCTCTCTCTACTGATTGCGCAGGCTGCGATTGAATCTGCATGGGGTACCTCCCGTTTTGCCCGCGATGGCAACAACTATTTTGGTATCTGGTGCTCACGCCCAGGCTGCGGCATCGTCCCCAAACAGCGCGCAGAGGGTGCAACACATGAGGTAGAGCGCTACCCCAATGTGACCCTAGCCATTCGTAAGTATATCCACATTCTCAATACACGCCCCGCATTCAAGGAGCTGCGTAAGCTACGCCACCAACAGCGAGTAAGCCTGCTCTCTCCCTCTGGCACCATGATGTTGAAAGGGTTAGGACGCTACGCCAAAAATGGAGAGGAGTATATGCAATCCTTGGAGAAGATCATTCGCCAAAACCAGTTGGCACTGCTCGACTAATTTTCTGCTATGCTTTTCCGTTGATAATCTGAAAACGATATGGACAGAATTTTATGAAGAGACGTACACAGCTTTCCACTCTACTGTTGATTAGCGGCATAATAAGCGCTGCAACAGCCTCTGCACAATGGCTTGGCCCTTGGGGCAGTGAGGATGACCTCGCAGCGGCTTGGGGCTTGGAACCCAACACACTCAATGATCCAGATGAGGGGCCCGGTGAGACCATTGACTACAACACCCCAGAGCAACCCTTCAGGATGAATGTTCAGTCAGGCAACCCAATAAAGCCTCGCACTGCTGCCCCTGTACGCCCTGCTCCTCGTCCCACTCCACGCATAGCGGCACCTGCCGCCCCTATCAGGAAGGCTCCAGCAGCGATTACCAAAGCTCGCCCAGCACCGCCTCCATTACCGGCCAGACCCGCTCCACGCGCTCGTACCCCTTACTACGCACAAAGAAGAGCACCAGCCCCGATTCAGAGGAGGGTTCCTACCAGAGTACAGAGAAGAGCGCCTGCCCCTCGCAGTTACAACAGTTATCGGCAGCCAATGACCCCTATGCCATATTTTATGCCGCAACCATTCCAACAGATGCAGATGCCTGCAGCGCGAGCCCCTTATCCATACTATCGACGTTAGACTTTGATGCACTGCCCCTGTAAAACAGCCCCACTTATCGGGGCTGTTTACGTTTTAGGACGACAATCCACCCTTTAACAGACACTTATCCACAATCTACTTTTTTGTGGATACTCTTTGCTATCTATAGAAAAAATCTTCTCTATAAACATCTTTGGTTGTAGTTCAACGAAAAAACAGCGACTTAAGAAAAAACTTACTATTTCCTTATATATTATTAAAAATCAATAAGATAGAAGAAGTATATCATTTGATTTATTGCTGGAGTTCCTAATCGGTTGAGCACATACAGAGAATGTTAGTTCTCCACACAGCCTGTGGATAAGTGTGTAGATAAATAGGGGAACAACCCTCTTTCCCTTGAATTCGTCACACCAGCAGCAGATTGCCCGTTTTTTAAACAGCAAGCGTAATGAATGACCGGTTAGATCAGCTCTTCATCCTTTACCAGTGGAAGCTCTCCATTAAGGTCGTTATAGACCGAAAAGCCATCACTCAACGGAGGCTCCAAACTCTTTTTATCCGCAGGAACATTCTGCGTTTGAGTATCCACCCCAACCTCCGAAACCTGTTGATCAAATTCAGTGAACTCACTTACCTGATAACTGAAATTCATCCCCTCTGTCGATGTATCACCTTCTATCTTTTTTACTGCCAGCGCCACTTCTGAGAAGTTAATGGTTGAACCATCTTCTTTAATCGCTTGTCCAGTTGATAGCAGCAAGCTCTCTTCGATGACACTACTGTTCTGCTCAACACTAAGTCCAATTTGGGTAATGCCATATTCTGCAATCGAGGCCAGCTCACCCTCTCCGCTGACTCCATCCTGATTATGGTCTTGCCAAATTTTGAGCTGGGAGAACTGTTGATCGTTTGCATCGATCACCCCATCGCTATTCTCATCTAATGTTGCTAGTGCACCAATACCCGTTTTGATTCCGGGCTGAAAATATTCGGAGAAGAGTTCAGTCACATCATCAATTTCTCCATTTTGATTTTGATCCAACACCAAAAAACCATCATCAGCAGAGAGCCAATTACTCGGCACCATTGAACCATCTGGTGTCATTTCAAATAGATTATTACTGTCAACGGTAGTTAACTCAATACCATCTTCATCAAGATCAAGAGCAATTGGATCAATTAGACCTGTTGAGCTTTCCGTTGGCCGAATACTGACATTCAGTACATAATCACCAGTCCTCCCCTGATTAAGAGGCTTAACCACTACATAATAAGCTCCTGTTGATTGTACCGTCCATGAAATATAGGAGTCATAAGGGTGAACACTTCCAGAACCACCAGTTCCATAAGAGTAATCATCATTTTCTAAGAGCACACTCTGATTTTCATCATAAAAAAGCAGGTAAGTATCAACTGACAGTCCCTGATCATAACCATAATCTATATCGAGATAAACCGTCTCTCCACTTTGTAAGTCCAATTTAAAGTAATCCCAATCCGTTCCAGGATTAAGCAAACCATTAATGGATACCCAAGGAAGAGTTGTATCTCCAACATCAAGATTGGGCGCTATCTTAAATGCAGCTCTTTCAACCACAGTTGCAGTCGTGAAACTATCATTCAATTCTCCTTCGTTAAGAACCTGTAACTGTTTAGGATCATTATCTTCAATGGTAATCGTAATATTTGTGGCCGTTAGAGTAGCTTGATTAGTAGGGTTCTGAAACTGAACAGAGAAGGCCTCACCATACTCACCTATTAAGTCATCTATAATTGGTATTGTAAATTGAGTTGTAATCTGCCCTGCAGGGATAACAATTTGTCCCGCAACATCTAGATAGTCACTACCTGCCTCTGCTGTACCAGAAAATGTCTGATATTCCCAAGAAACTTCTTTAATAAACATTTTGGAAAGGGTCGCAGTAAAGACAGCCTCTCCAGCCTGTTCTTGTACGTTATCTGCAGTAATTGTAATCCTCGGAGGAATTGACAATTCTGCTACACGAGCAGCTTCAACCCGCGCAGCCGCAGCTTCTTGTGCTGCCCTAGCCGCAGCCTCTTGCGCCGCCTTAGCTGCAGCCTCTTGTGCTGCCTTAGCTGCAGCCTCTTGTGCTGCCTTAGCTGCAGCCTCTTGTGCTGCCTTAGCTGCAGCCTCTTGTGCTGCCTTAGCTGCAGCCTCTTGTGCTGCCTTAGCTGTAGCCTCTTGTGCTGCCTTAGCTGCAGTTTCCTCTGCCGCCTTAGCTGCTGCAGTTTCCTCTGCCGCCTTAGCTGCTGCAGCTTCCTCTGCCGCCTTAGCAGCTGCCTCTTCCTCTGCCGCCTTAGCAGCTGCCTCTTCCTCTGCGGCCTTAGCGGCTGCCTCTTCCTCTGCGGCCTTAGCGGCTGCCTCTTCCTCTGCGGCCACCTCTTCCTCAATTGACTCTTCTTCAGCTGTATCTTTTTCTTTTATCTGATCTTCGACCACCTCATCACTTTCACCCGCTTGCTCTTCACTCTCTTCAGCAGCCTTTTCTTCAGCTTCTTCCTCCTCACTTTCACCCTCTTCACCCTCTTCACCCTCTTCTCCCTCTTCTCCTTTTCCCTCTTCTCCTTCTCCCTCTTCTCCCTCTTCTCCTTCTCCTTCTCCTTCTCCTTCTCCTTCTCCTTCTCCTTCTTCAGGATGATCCTCTTCCCGCGCAGCAACAACAAATGCCGGAGCATCTGGCAAGCTATCACTGAATCGTGATAACAGGCTGTCTGGTGCAGTAAATGCGGGAGTGGGAGATCCACCTGTAATGGTGACAGTCGTGGCCAGACCAGGCTCGGTCAGGGTTATGGTTCCTCGCCCTCTGGCATCACTGACTTGAAGAATTCCAGAACGGTGGATAAAGCTGGTATCTCCATTCTTCTCTACAATGCCTTCCGTTTCACTACCGCGGATACCCATCACCGCTGTCGGTGTTTTAATCATGGCGTGATTGCCCCCACCATGATCAAACTTACCGATTTTTCCACTAGCATAGCGGAAGAATCCATTCACAACAGTAGTTGCAAAATTCCCCTCTTCAGCAATAGGATCGTAGTGATACTCATCAAGAATAAGCTTGGTCTCTTTACCCAGTTGCAGGCTGGTATCATCCACCAAACGAATATCAGCAAAGCTTTTACCAAGTGTCTCAATCACATCATTGCGATAGATCGGATCGCCCTCCTGTAGCTTTCTATATACGCCATCCAGCCCCTTAGCTCGCACATTAGCCTCTGCACCGATACCATCTACCGTGCCGATAGGGTCGCCAAGTAGGTCAGGAATACGCAGTGAGCCTGCAGGGCCAGCAACTTCAACCGGTTCATTATTGACCAGCAGTTGGGTGACTGTTTCTGGAAAAAGGATCGCACCACTGGGGCTTGTCAGCGGTTGGGGGTTAAGGAAATACCCACTCAGAATGGTCTGGGTCACACCATCAGCCGCAGTAATTATCAGGTCGCCCCCATTACGGCTGTATTCACTATTCAGCAGCTGATCACTACTCTCAAGAAGAATCTCTTGCTGTTCAGTGGTTACCTCTATCGCAGTAGAATTACCTGTCCCTTGCTGCAGCATCCGCTCCTCAACCTGCTGTTTATGAATAGATAGTAAAGATTATAGCAGAGCATTCATCCTGCTACGAAAATCAAAACCCAGCTACCTTAATGGTATCAATTTTCGGCCTTTTTCCAGATCAACATCAGCAACCACTGGTGACTTCATCCCCCCAGGGCCAACCAATCGAATACCTCTACTCTTTGGAGCCATATCGACATTACCAATCTCAATCATCCTCCGTGATTGGGGGCCGAGTTCTGACTCTCCTTTTCTGCCCCCACCTCGGAGTTCAACCGATGTTGTTGCCGATGATGGCTGAGGTTGAAGCCCACGAGCAACACCTACTTCTATCCTACTGTTATGCTCCTGATACTTTGAACGGCTGGAGAATATCTGACTATCTGCCTCACCCTTCTCTCTGCTCTGGATCAAGTTGACCGTATGAGGCTCTCTCTCTGTCAACTGCTCTGCCTCTTGCTTCACGGGGAGGACGTTCTGTTCAGACTTAGCCATCGCCTCTATCCCTTCATCAGCATACTTAACCCAATCTGGCGGCGAATCCATCACCTCATCGGCAATACGCTCAACAGCTCGGTCAACCGCATCAATAGTTTTGGCCTCTGTAGGTTTAACAACCAAGGAGAGCTCTTCCACATTCAGCGGGAAATCGGCCTGCTTATGTATCGGCTCATGCACTACAGCTTCCTCTTCTATACCGATCAAACCAATCGCATTCAACAGTTGATACGCTGCAACTTTATACTCTATATCCGCAGAGACAGCATTACTCACTGCGGTCAAATATGCGGTCTCTCCCGTCAATACATCTTGTAGTGTACGACTTCCCAGCTTACGCTCGATTCGGGCCAGCTCTAGAAACTCCAACGCGATATTAGATTGGTTTCTCAACAGTGCCGAGGTCTTTTCCGCCGTCTTCCAGTTATACCAAGCTGTGCGTACCGCTTCATGCACCCTTTTGCGGGTATCTTCCAAGCGCAATGTAGCCGCCTTTTGTGCATGTACGCCAGAGTCAATAGCACTCTGCTCACGCCCACCATTATAGAGCGGCCAACTCAGCTGTACCTTCGCCACCCCTTCTGTCTTGTCTCCTGAACTCCCACCGCCGTTGTGCTTCTGTTTGTAATCGAGATTAAAGGAGAG
>Ga0233446_1001671_pt1 | contig 15878 bp, 9 predicted proteins | sample SI_124_October20_4_FD_182780 | JGI IMG/M metagenome (GOLD analysis project Ga0233446, IMG submission 182780) | Seawater microbial communities from Saanich Inlet, British Columbia, Canada - SI_124_October2016_120_MG | ecosystem: Environmental > Aquatic > Marine > Inlet | place: Canada: British...
TCACAGTTCTTATAATTAATCCAGTAGTTTCTGTTTCGTGCAAGATACCAGGTTCCAATTTCGATATTAAGCTTGGGATTAAATAAAATACCTTTATCGGCTATTTTCCTTTTATTATAATTTTCCCAATCTACTACTGAAGACTTCATCATTAATTGCATCAAACCAATTTCACCCTTTGATCCGACTGCATTAGGATTAAAATTACTTTCCTGCCATACGACAGCTTTTACAAGCATAGGATCTAGCGCATAGTGCTTTGAAACATCAGCAATAATGCTATCAAATCGAGCATCGGAATGAAAAAATGCATTGTATATATAAACATAGCCTGCAATTAAAAGTATTGACAATATAATAATTCCAGCAATGAATAAAAACAAAAATTTAGGTTTGTTCTTTCCAAGTCCAGTTATTGGAGTTTTATAGTACATTTCTAAATTTGGCGCATAAAAAGAAGTATTTCAAGGTTTTCGAATATTATTTTCATGGAAAAAATTGAAGGCTATCATTGAAAAGAATAGAATATTATATATATCCATACTGGATTTTATGACATTTTCCCCTTATTATTGTATTTACAGTAAAATTTCTGAAATTCACTCAGAACATATAGGATTGTATTCTTGAATAAATCATCATTAGGGGAGCTAAGAGGAGTTTAAATTATGCCTAAATATATAGGGATATTGACAGCAGGCGGAGATAGTCCGGGACTAAACGCAGCAATTAGGGGGGTGGGCAAAACTGCAATAGATGCATACGATATGGATATACTTGGATTCAAAGATGGTTTCAGAGGATTAATGGAAAATAGATCTGTTCGACTGAGCGGTTCAGTTTTATCTGGTATTTTGACCATAGGAGGTACTATTTTAGGAACCAGTCGAGATAAGCCACATAAAATGACTGTTGGCCATAAAATAATGGATATGACCGAAGTTATTGTTGAAAATTACCATAAGAACCACTTAGATGCTCTTATATGCTTAGGTGGTGGTGGAACACATAAAAACGCATTTCGTCTTATGAAGCAAGGATTAAATATAATTACACTACCTAAGACAATTGATAATGATGTTGTAATGACTGATAGGACTTTAGGTTTTGACACAGCCCTTGGCATTGCAACTGAAGCCGTAGATCGTCTGCATAGTACTGCACATAGCCATCATCGTATTTTAGTAGTAGAAATAATGGGGCATAACGCCGGTTGGCTGGCTCTCGGTGCGGGAATTGCTGGTGGAGCTGATGTGATTCTTATACCAGAAATTCCTTATGATATAAATAAAATCGCAAATGCGATATGCGAACGCAGTAAGAGCGGAAAACATTTTAGTATTGTAGCTGTATCTGAAGGCGCAATGTCAATTGCTGTTGCAAAAATGCTTAAAGAACTTGAAGAAAAGAAGAAACACGCAAAAGATGGAGGCGAAAAGAAAAAAATAGTGGAAAAATTGCAGCAAATAAAGATAACACAATCTAAGCATACTATGCTTATAGCAGAGAAACTACAGCAATTGTGCAGCATTGAAAGTAGAGTAACTATTTTGGGACATTTACAGCGAGGTGGAACTCCGTCAGCTGCAGACAGAATCCTTGCTACAAAACTTGGAACAGCATGTGCTGTCTTAATTAGTAAAGAGCATTATGGCGTGATGGTTGCTGACCATGATGATACAACAAAAGCAGTACCTTTAAAGGACGTTGTCGGCAAACGAAAAACTGTTCCAATAGATCATGCATGGATCAGTAGTGCTCGCCTGGTTGGTACATGTCTTGGCGACTAGATTTGTTTGCCAAAAGTCCTTCTACACAAACAAATCTTACAATATAAAAATTAATTGGTGCGCGTAACAAGAACAACTTAACAATGGATTCTTTATTTATGCAAAAAAAAATCTCATATAAAAAGTTTTACAAGTTAAACTTGCTCGATTCTTTTATTTCGATAAGTAATAAGATCTTGTTGCATGCCAACATATTGAGAGCAGATTTCCATACTATTAAACTCATAGCTATTTTATTTACTTTTACATTATTGCTGTTTAGTTCAGGCTGTTACTTTCCTACAGCTAGTTCCAAGGTACAATACATTTATGATCAGTTTGGTTTAAATTTCCCAATGCATACAAAGGTCTATCTAGTACATAATATTTGGCACAAAAATCCGATGGATATCAGTTTTTTCAATTATCAACAGGGCAAGATAATACCTTTCGGTACAGAAGTTGAGTTTGTCGAGGCTTACCCTAACTACGTTGTCTTCAAAGCTGCGAATAACAAGATAGAGTACAAGATAACTAATGTACCCGGAATCTCTATGTTATCTAATAACGATCTGTTTTATCAGATTTTCACTCCAGTTAATCCAGATATAAAAACCATTAACATGCCTAAAGAAACAATTGCCAAACTTAAACAGGGAAAAATAGAAGTAGGAATGACCAGGGAGGAAGTTTTGTTAGCATTGGGGCCTCCACCTCTAAGCATGACGCCTCCAGGCACAAAAGTTACCTGGATATATTTTCTTAACAACACCCTTAAAACTACACATTTAGTATTTAAAGACAATAAAGTAAGCTATATTTTTAACAATTAGAACAAAGTTCAATTTGTTTTTTCTGTTTGTAGCTGTCCATCAAGAAAAATGTCATAGGCGACAGTGAAAATATTGTGGCCAAAATGGCATAAGTTAAATAATAAAGGTTTAAATCTTTGCTGACAATATTGACTTATATTTTGCAGAATTCTGTAAATAACTTTTCGTTCAGCCTCTAATTATGAAAATAAAAACGTTAATAATAACCGGTTTTGGTCTTAACTGCGAAGTTGAAACAAAAGCTGCATTTGACTACTGTGGTGCTGAATCAGATTTAGTGCATTTGAATGATCTTTTGAACAGGAAAAAGCTTCTTAACGATTATCATATTTTAGCATTTATCGGAGGGTTCTCATTTGGGGATCACCTTGGAGCTGGAACAGTTTTTGCGAATAAAGTAAAATATGGACTAAAAGAAGATATTAAGAATTTTATAGCTGATAGTAAATTGATTATTGGGATTTGTAATGGATTTCAAACATTGACTAGACTAGGACTTCTCCCTTGCATTGGGGGAAAACCTTTTGCGGAACAATCTGTTGCACTGGCATGGAACGATAGCGGTGTTTTTAGGAATTCTTGGGTTAACTTAAAAGCTGAACCTAATTGCCCGTGTGTTTTTACTAAAGGTATTACTACTCTTGAAGTTCCTATTCGGCACGGAGAAGGTAAATTTGTGGCAAATTCTAAGATATTGGCAGAAATTGAAAACAATAATCTAGTGGCATTACGTTATGCTGATTCTGCGGGAATTCCAACTAATGAATTTCCTTATAATCCTAATGGATCTCTAAATAATATTGCCGGAATCTGTGATCCTACCGGAAAAATTTTTGGTCTAATGCCACACCCAGAAGCCTACTTATCTCCGTACAATCATCCAAACTGGATAAGGCAGAAAGAATCAGGTACACTTCCTAAAGAAGGTGCCGGCATTGCTATATTCAGAAATGCAGTAGAATATATTTATTAATAAAAAAGCATTTATGCTTAATCTTAAAACACAAATTCCTATTATAGTTTGATTATGACACCTAAACTGTTAAAATTAGAATCAATTATCAACTATAAGTTCAAGGATAGAAGCCTTTTAAAGCAAGCTATGACACATCGTTCATATGCAGCTGAAAGAAAAATAGCTACGGATAACCAGCGACTCGAGTTTTTGGGAGATGCTGTCATTGAAATTATAGTAACAGAATATCTTTTCAAGCTCTATACCAACAAACAGGAGGGGGAATTAACAGCACTCCGCTCCGCTCTTGTTCAAAAAAACACACTTGCAAAGATTGCCAGTACAATTCATTTACAGGATTTTATCTTTTTAGGAAAAGGAGAAACAGAATCTGGAGGTGCCTCAAGAGAATCTACTTTGTGTGATGCCTTTGAAGCCATTATTGGTGCTGTTTATCTGGATTCAAATTTTAGTACAGTTCGCACATTCTTACTTTCTATACTGACAAATGTATTCCCTCAGCCAAATAATCTTCTTGCAGAATTAAACCCTAAAGGCCTACTACAAGAAATTACACAAAAAAAATGGTGTTTAAAGCCAGAATATAAAATTAAGGAAGTAACTGGCCCGCAGCATGATATCGTTTATATAGTTGATGTTTATGTTAATAAAGAATTTTATGGCACAGGAAAAGGGAAAAATAGAAAATCAGCCGAATCAGCCGCTGCTAAAGCCGCGCTGGAGTTAGTGCAAAATGACTGACAGCGTGTATATAGAAACGTCGCCGATGATCAGAAACACCTACGGCGCCTGGCTTCTTCGTATAGAGCTGCTTGATTCCTCACCTGACTCGGTTAACGGGAATCCATCGCATAGGGTCCGATACAATCGACGACGAAAAAAATAACATTATGATAACTAAAGATATACTCAATGTTGAAAATTACCACAGAATAAAGTTGTGATTTTACTATATATTTTGTTCAGGATGATTAACTTCTTTTGTCATATATTCTAATAGCATGGTTAGTTCATGTTTTAGATATTTTCTATGAACAACCCTATCAATTAAGCCCTTGTCCAAAAGAAACTCCGCAGTTTGAAAGCCTTTAGGCAAAGTAGCTTGAGTTGTATCTTTAATAACACGCGGCCCTGCAAACCCTATTAAAGCTTTAGGCTCTGAAAGAATAATATCTCCAAGAGAAGCAAAGCTGGCAGTAACACCGGCTGTTGTGGGGTGAGTCATAACAACAATATACGCAAGTTTTGCTTCCTTATGTCTCTCAAGTGCTCCACTAGTTTTAGCCATCTGCATTAAACTGAACAATCCTTCATACATCCTTGCACCACCGCTTGCGGTAACAATGATTAAAGGAAGCTTTTCTTTTGTAGCAAGTTCAGTTATCCTTGTAATCTTCTCTCCAACAACAGACCCCATACTGGCTCCAAGAAAACGGAAATCCATAATTGCCAATGCTACTCTATTGTCATTTACGGAGGCTGTCCCACAGATAACTGCATCTTTCATGCCCGTTTTCTGTTGGTTTTGGGCTAGTTTTTCTGTATACGAAGTAACTCCTTCAAATTTTAATATGTCAACCGACACAATATTTTTATCGGTTTCTTTGAATGACCCTGGATCTGTTAGTATTTCCAATCTTTTATTTGCAGATATTAGCCTATGATAGTTACAATGTGGGCACACATCAAGATTTTTTTTCCATTCATCTCTATGAACACTTTCTTCACAACCTTTACATTTTTCAAAGATCCCTGCAGGAATTTTAGTTTTCCTGTTATCCTGAGAATCAGTCTCTTTCGAAGCAGTCTTAATCGTAGAATATTTTGGTTTTCCAAAAAGACTCATTTTATTATAATCTCCTTCTAGATATACCTCAAGAGGTAATAAATAATCGCTTCAGGCTACGCTCTCCGAGCTACGCCCAGAAATGGTCGTTTTGCCATATTTTGAGTTCAAAACGCAAGCTTTAAAAGTGTCAACTATGCTCACGTCGAGTATAATTAGAGGCTGTACTAAAAGTATTTTTAAGCTTTACTTTTAGATTATATACAAAAAAATCATAAAAAAACCTGTTTCCCGTCTAATTAGTATAACATTTTAACCAGTAATATGTTAAGTTTAATGCAAGAGCAAATAAATAATAATAAACAATACACCACATTTATTCAATTTCAACGAAATAATTGATTTAGATGTAGACGTGATAAAAAAATTATAAAACTGAGAAAAATCTAGATCAATATATTTCTGGCCTTCTATGTTTAAGCATAGGAAGTTTTTCCCTTGCTTCATCCAATACTTCTGGATCTATTTCTGTAAAAAGAGTACATTCTGAATCATCTGCTTCAGTTAAAATTTTACCCCACGGATCAACAACCATTGAATGTCCATAGGCATGATATCGTGATTTCATATCACAGGCTGGTGAAGCTGCAACAATAAAAACCTGATTTTCAATCGCCCTGCCTTGGAATAGGATATGCCAATGTAACGGGCCTGTAATATTGTTGAATGCTGCTGGGACGAGAATAATTTCAGCCCCCATTAACGCTAATTTACGGGCTGCTTCAGGAAACCTAATATCATAGCATATCAACATACCGACTTTCCCTAGTTCTGTTTTTGCAATTGCAAATCCGTCACCTGCATCAAAAATCAGAGATTCCCTGGTTCGCAATGTTTCAAAGTCCACATCAAACATATGAGCTTTACAATGCTCTAGAATTATCTTCCCTGATGGATCAATTAAATAGCTTTTATTAAACCTTTTATTTTCTACACGTTCAACCATTGAACCTGTACATAAATGAATTTCAAGCCTTTTTGCGGTTGTTTGCAATTGTCCTAAGGTTTCTCCATTTGATTCTTCCAATCTAGGCAATGCTTTAAGTTCATAAGGATGATAAAATATTTCCGGCAAAACAACAAGATCAGCGCCTTTCGCTTTAGCTTCTTCTATTTTTGAGATAATTTGCGCTACGGATTTATCTTTATTCTTTACGGGTTTGTTTTGGCAAACTGCTATTTTAAACTTTTTCATTGACAATGTCCTTCTTTATATATAAAATAAAATTATTACAAAATGTTGAAACTTCAAAGCTTTAAGATTAGATTAAGCGTCTTATGTTTTTCAAGTTGAACTTGTTTTATCTTTTTATTTTGATTAGCAATAGTATCTCTTTCTATATCTATATCAATAAGTTAAAGAGCAAATCCCTGTACCATTAAATTATGGAAAGTCAAGTGAATTATGTTTAAAGCAGTGAATAGCAGGACAAATTTCCCCAAAGTTGAAGAAGAAATACTGGAATTTTGGAAAAAGAATAAAATTTTTGAAAAGTCTCTAAACTCAAGAAAAGGCTGTGAAGAATTTATTTTTTATGATGGTCCTCCGTTTGCTACTGGCCTCCCTCATTATGGACACTTGTTGGCGGGTACTTTAAAAGATGTAATTCCGCGTTACCAGACCATGAGAGGTAAGCTTGTAGACAGGATTTTCGGCTGGGATTGCCATGGGTTACCGGTTGAGTATGAAATGGAAAAAGAGTTAAAGCTCGCTGGTAAAAAAGAAATTGAAGATTATGGGATTAGTAAATTTAATGAATCATGCCGTAGTATAGTCTTGAGATATACAAAAGAGTGGGAAGCTATTGTGACCCGCATGGGCCGCTGGGTTGATTTTAAACGCGGCTATCATACCATGGATAAAAACTACATGGAATCGATTTGGTGGGTCTTTAAACAGCTATGGGACAAAGGATTAATATATGAAGGCTATAAAATACTTCCATATTGTCCAAGATGCTGCACACCTTTGTCAAACTTTGAAGCCAATCAGGGGTATTTAGAAGTAACAGATCCTGCTATTACCGTTCGTTTCCAATCTTTAGATGATGAAAGTTGTTACTTTCTTGCCTGGACAACGACCCCCTGGACTCTTCCGTCAAACATGGCACTAACCGTTGGAGCTGACATAGACTATGTAAAGATAAAAGACAATAGCGATTATTATATTCTAGCTGAATCAAGACTTACTGCATATTATAAAAATACAAAAGATTATAAAATAATATCCAGGTTTAAAGGAGAAGATTTGCTGGAACAACGCTATGTCCCACTATTTTCATACTTTGAAGACTTAAAAGAAGATGGAGCTTTTAAGGTCGTTACTGCAGATTATGTAAGTACTGAAGATGGGACAGGGATAGTTCATACAGCTCCTGGATTTGGAGAAGAAGATTCTTTAACTGGCAAAAAACATGGCATACCAGAAGTTTGCCCAATCGATGAGGAATGTCGTTTTACAGCCGCTGTATATGATTATCGAGGTATATACGTCAAAGATGCCGATAAGGATATTATAAAACGCTTAAAAATTGAAGGTAAATTGATACATCGCGGAACTATTAAGCATAATTATCCACATTGCTGGAGAGATGATTCTCCGCTGATATATAGAGCTGTGTCTACATGGTTTGTAAGAATTGATAAGATTAAAGAAAAAATGCTGAATGCAAACAGTCAGATCCACTGGATGCCAGAATATATTAAAGATGGTCGTTTCGGAAAATGGTTAGAGAATGCGAGAGACTGGGCAGTGAGCCGCAATCGTTACTGGGGTTGTCCGCTCCCAATATGGAGAAATAAGGACACTGGCGAAGTTGTTTGTGTTGGTTCAGTAGAAGAGCTGGAAAAATTGACCGGTGAAAAAATTGATGATATACATAAACACCATGTTGATAATTTAACTATTCCGGGTTCTTCCAGTAATGTTAAGTTAACAAGAGTTCCTGAGGTATTGGATTGCTGGTTTGAAAGTGGTTCTATGCCGTATGCCCAAAATCATTACCCTTTTGAAAATAAAGAATGGTTTGAGTCAAACTATCCTGCTGATTTTATCGCAGAAGGCTTGGATCAAACACGTGGATGGTTTTATACACTGGTTGTTCTTGGCGCTGCACTTTTTGATAAACCCGCATTTAAAAATGTTATTGTTAACGGAATGATTCTTGCGGAAGATGGACAAAAGATGTCCAAACGCAAAAAAAACTATCCCGACCCAATGCATATAATCAATCAGTATGGAGCCGATGCACTGCGTTTGTTTATGTTGGGATCTCCGGTGGTCCGTGCTGATGACCTACGTTTTTCCGAAGATGGCGTCAAGGAAACATTAAGAAATGTAATACTACCTATCTGGAATTCATACAGTTTTTTTACCACTTATGCTAATGTTGATAAATGGGACCCACCAAAAGGCGATGTCTGTGCTCCTAAAGACCTTTCAAACCCACTGGATAAGTGGATATTATCTTCTCTTTGTGAAATGGTGAACGAAATTAGGAAAGATATGGATGGTTATCGTTTGCAAAAAGCAGCAAATCGTTTCGAAGCTTTTGTTGAAGATTTAACTAACTGGTACATTAGGAGGAGTAGGCGTAGATTCTGGAAAAGCCAAAATGACACAGATAAAGATGAAGCATACCAAACTCTACATTTTGCATTACTTATATTTGCAAAAACAGCGTGTCCATTTATTCCCTTCATAACGGATGAAATATACAGAAACCTCAGAACAAAAGAGATGCCTGAATCGGTGCACCTTTGCGACTATCCTGAGTTAGACGATTCTCTAAGAAATGTAGATTTGGAAAGTCAAATGGAACACACTATTACTGCAGTTTCTTTAGGGCGTTATCTTAGGATAAAAAGAGAAATAAAAGTACGACAACCTTTACACAAAGTTGTAATAATTACTGCAGACAAGAAAGTCAAAATGCTTCTTAACGAGACTTCAGATATAATAAAAGAAGAACTTAATGTAAAAGAAGTAGAATTTAAAGCTAATGAAGAAGAATTGGTTGATCGCCACGCTAAGGCAAACTTTAAACAACTCGGCCCACGTATCGGTAAAGATATGAAAGAGGTTGCTGAGTTAATTGCAGGGTTTGATACACACGCGATTGTTTCAATACTCGCCGATGAGACTGTTAACCTGACTCTTTCATCAGGAAAAGAGCTTGAAGTTAGTAGAGATGATGTAATGATCTTTAGAAAAGAAAAAGAAGGATTGACTGTTGCAACAGAAAAAGATATTACAGTAGCGTTAGATACTACAGTTGACACTCCCCTTGAAGAAGAAGGTTTTGCACGAGAAGTTGTTAGTAAAATTCAGAACCTCCGCAGAGAGATGGACCTTGAAGTCTCAGACAGAATAGAAATCAAATACAGTGTCCCTGAAAAATATGTTTCAGCCATAACTAATTTTGAAGATTATATAAAGACAGAAACCTTGGCACTCAAACTTTCTGAGGTTACAGAAAAAACTCAAAAAGGTACCTATGATATCAATGGAAATGAATGCCAAATTTTGATAGAAAAAATATAACATTTACCTCTCCTGAAATACCTAGGATTTTTCTTAGTTTTACAAATTGCTTTTGAGATTCTTCTTCGGATTTGACTTTCTCGGGTATTATTTCAGGCCGGGATGTAAATTACGGCCTTCCGAAGTAAGTCTGAAACGATTTACTGAACGTGCACGACGACTTTATCCTCCGTCGCTAAAACTATGGCGGACAGGCTGAGCAGGAAGCTGATTATAATCGACTCCGAATGTATGTTACACGTTGGCTAAATTATATCCATGCGGGGCTAAAAATGCTGATTTCACGAAAAGGTGGCATAAAACATTATATATCACCATCACCCTTGCATCCTCCCACTTCCGACCGATTTCCCACTGCGACAACCCCCTCCACCACTAACCGCTTGACCATATTACACATTATATCTGACTGGTATTTCGTTTGCAACATGACCTGTGAAGTTTTTTTTAAGTCTCGAAGGAAGTTAGATGACAACCCCAAAGTGGCCAATTAGTTTCCTTCGAGGTCAGGAGTTCTGAAATTATTTTCCCTTGTTTCGGGATTCCAGCCGATAAATTTAAAACGGGATTGACATCGAATCTTTTATCCACTATCTGTATTATCCCCTGAATATTCTTGATTTTTTCAAAATAACTTGGACTCAAGTTGAATTTAAAAGTATTCAGAGTTTTATATAACACCTAACAACCTAGCACCAAAAATCTTAGGTACTTTTATCGCAGGCACTATAATAGTTTTATATTTTATTTGTGAAAATAGAAAACAGGTATAGGTTGGCTCGTCTTGTCTATAGCAAAATTACACTAACACCAAAAAACTTCCAAACTGGAAGTGTATAGGGGAAGAAGATGTTTAATAAAAGAGCATGGTCGATTTGGCTTGTGGCAACTCTGTTTGTAGCATTTCAACTTTTTGTTGGAATATTATTTGGAATTTCAACCAAAGAACTGTCTTCAGCACTTTCAATAAGTGGGATGGATGTAAGTAATATTGTAGCCATTTACTTCTTAGCATATGCATGTATGCAGATTCCTGCCGGGTTCATAATAGATAGAGTTAGTATCAAATATACCTTATTGACTGCTTCAATATTAATTGTAGTTGGACTTATTATTCTTGGTATTACCCATTCACTGTTGTTTGCTTATCTGGCTGCCATACTTATGGGGTTTGCATCGTCATTTTGCTTTGTTGCTGCAGTGGTTTTAATTGGCCGCTGGTTTAATCCTAAAATGTTTTCGGTTGTAGTCGGAATGACGTCTGGGGCCAATGGCCTTATGGCCTCATTGATATGTTATATTATTCTGTCAGTAGGTCCTGTTCTACATATAAACTATATAATATTAACAGCTGTTTTAGGGATAATAATATCTGTACTGATTTTGTTGATAGTCAAGGATTATCCAAAAGAAACTGAGTTAATCGATATAGAAAAAACCTCGCCAAATATTTTGACTGCAATTTACAAATCCGTATGCAATACTCAAATTTTCCTTGCATCTATTATAACAGCTTTGATTTATGGTTCAATGCTGTCTTTTATCACATTCTGGAATATTCAATATCAAGAATTATACGGTAATGATTTAGTAGTTATTTCTTTGCTCAATATTACCGCTTTGGCAGGGATAGCTATAGGGGCCCCATTATTTGGGCTGATTTCTGAAAAAGTTGGCAAACGAAAACCTGTTGGAATGGGGATCTGCATTGGCCTATTTTTATCTTTGATGATATTGCTACAGCCTGTTAGATTATCCCTTCCAGTAGTGTTTATCGCAATGTTTCTTATAGGATTCTTTGCTAATAACGTATCTATTGGATTTTCAATAGTTAAAGAAAATTCAAGCCCTCAGTTTATAGGAACGTCCATTGCATATGCCAATACTATTCTATTTTTGGGACTTTCATTGTTCAATATTCTCCCGGGAGGCATATCTAATTTTCTACATATGCACAGGCACTTTTCAATAGGTTCATATATCTCAAAGGATATCTCATTTATGAGTATCGCCTTGTATATTTATCCTTTAGCAGCAATCGTCGCATTGATACTTCACTTTTTCATTAAAGAGACAAATTGTAGATCAAGGGGTGATTTGAAAAAATAATTTAAGGAATAAATAATGTTATGATGAAATGTATTGTGAATGATAAATTGATAAAAACGTCTCTTGCTCCTGGTGCTATTACGCTGGATTTGATTAGAGAAGAATTAAAATTATCCGGTACAAAAGAAGGATGTCGCGAAGGTGAATGTGGGGCTTGTACTATTTTGCTGGGTGAACTCACAGATAACGGAACAATGAAATACAAGGCTTGTGCTTCCTGCCTGCTTCCAATAGGTGAGATAAGGAACAAACATATCGTTACTGTTGAAGGGCTTAACTTGGAAGAATTAAATACTGTTCAACAGGCGATATTTGATAATAATGCATCCCAATGTGGTTTTTGTACTCCTGGTATAGTCATGTCGCTAACCGCCTTTCTTTTGTCAAGTAGAGAACTTAGCTATGACGATGCAATTAACGCACTAGATGGTAATATCTGCCGATGTACCGGTTATGCTGCCATTCGAAATGCTGCTAAAATATTGAGTGATATGTTTTCCAGCAAAAGGGTTAGCTTGGGGTTGAGGATTGAACTGCTTGTTGAATCATCAGTTCTTCCGAAATATTTTTTGGATATTCCTGATAGATTGTTTGCCTTGCAGGAAGATATTTTGATAAACCCAACGGTGAAAAATCCAGTATTTGTTGCTGGTGGCACTGATTTGTTTATACAAAAACCGGAGGAATTACTCAATTGTGATTTAAAATTTGTATCTGAACATCCTGCACTATGTAAAATTGAAGAAAAAGGCAGTGTTGTAGAAGTAGGGGCTGGTGTAACCACAGAAGAATTTAGAACTTCAGATATTGTTAATAAATATTTTCCGACCATGAAAGAGGATCTTCTGTTGGTATCTTCAACTATTATGAGAAATAAAGCAACTATTGCCGGCAATATTGTAAATGCCTCTCCTATTGCTGATCTGGCCATTATACTCTTAGCTTTAGGAGCCGCGTTAATTATCAATAATGAAAAAGGACAGCGAGTTGTAGCATTAAATAACTTTTATCATGGATATAAAAATATAGATTTAAAAAAAAATGAGTTCATAGAAAAGATTCTAATACCATTACCGACAAAAAACAGCTGGTTTAATTTTGAGAAAGTATCGAATAGAAAATACCTTGATATAGCTTCGTGTAACTCGGCTATCTACTTAGAAATGAATAGAAAAAATATAGAACAAGTTAAAATTTCTGCTGGAGGCGTTGCCCCGACCCCTCTCCTCTTGAAAGAAACTTCAGAGTTTTTAAGAGAGGAAGAAGTTTCAAATAAGGTCGTCAGAAAAGCAGCAGAAATCTTACTTGGTGAGATAGCACCTATTGATGATATTCGCGGTACTGCTAAATATAAAAAATTATTGTTGAAACAACTATTACTTGCCCATTTTATGAAAATCTTTCCAAAACTAGATTTATACTCGACGTGGGCATGATTGACACTTTCAAAGCTTGCATTTTGAACTCAAAATGCGGCAAAACAACCATGTCTAGGCGTAGCTCTAAGAGAGTAGCCTGAAGCGCTTATTTATTACCTCTTGAGGTATATCTAAGGGAAGGGCTTCCCAAAAAAGGTACTGTCAAAAGTTTTATGAAAAAATTAATGGAAAAAGGGATAAAATGAAGAATGCTGATATGGAGATGCACGTTCGTGGCGAATCTGTTTTTATAGATGATATTATGGTTTCGGAACGTCTTCTTTATGGTGCCATATTTATGTCTCCTGTTGCAAAAGGAAAAATTAAAAAGTTAGATCTAGCTAAAGCTAGAAATGTTGATGGCGTTGTAGCAGTTTTTACAGCCACTGATATCCCTGGTGTTAATCAATTGGGGCATATTATCAAGGATCAAGATCTTTTAGCAGAGGAGTATGTCGAATATATCGGACAACCCATTGCTTTTGTTGTTGCTGAGAATAAGAGAGATGCTTTTACAGCAATCAAACTTATTGAGTTAAAAATAGAAGAATTGGATCCGATTACAAGCCCAAGAAAAGCATATGTTAAAGGTGAATTAATTCAACCTGAAAGAGTTATGTTGTGCGGTGACATCAAAAGTGCATGGAATAAATGTGAAACAATCGTTGAGGGAAGAGCTGATTCCGGAGGTCAAGAACACTTCTACTTAGAAACACAAGGTGCATTATCTGTCCCCATTGAAGGTGGCAAAATCAAAGTGCATGCCGGAACCCAGGCTCCTGGTGGGTTTCATCATAGTGTTTCTGAAGTTTTAGATATGCCTATGCACATGATTGAAATAGACATTAGACGTTTAGGCGGTGCTTTTGGAGGAAAGGAATCCTGCGCTCTGTGGACTGTTTTATCTGCAATGGGAGCTAAATTGTTGAAGAGACCGGTTAAGATAGTGCTTAACAGGGCCGAAGATATTGCAACTACTCCAAAGAGACATCCCTTTTCCAGTGATTATAAATTGGGAATAGATAAAGATGGAAAAATCTTGGCCTACGAAGTGAAAATGTTTCAGAATGCCGGCGCGTTCGCGGATATTTCACTGCCTGTCTTAGAAAGAGCACTTCTTCATGCTGTTAATTCGTATAGAATCCCGAATGTAAAAATAACGATGGCGCCATGCAAAACAAATACTATACCTAATGGAGCTTTTCGAGGATTTGGTGCGCCTCAGGCTATTTTTGTGATTGAATCTGCAATTTACAAAGCAGCGTCTGAATTGAACATCCATCCTTCAGTTTTGCAGAAGAAAAATCTGCTTACTGAAAATGACCAATTTCCTTTTGGGATGAAGACGGAGAACTGTACTGCGGCAAGATGCTGGGAGGAATTGGATAAAAAATATGATATTGACAAACGTATTAAAGCGATAGAGAATTTTAATAAAAAAAATACACATACTAAAAAAGGCATTGCTATTCAGCCGGTTTGCTTTGGTATTTCGTTTACCCAGACAGCCTTGAACCAGGCAGGAGCTCTCGTACATCTTTATACTGATGGAAGTGTTGCCGTTAGTACCGGTGCTGTTGAAATGGGACAGGGAGTTAATATGAAAATCCTTCAAATTGTTGCCCAAGAATTCTCTGTTGATACTAAACGAGTAAAACTCGAAACAACCAATACTACCAGGGTTGCAAACGCATCTCCAACAGCTGCTAGTAGCGGAGCTGATTTAAACGGCATGGCCGCTAAAATGGCCGCTAATAAATTACTGATACGTTTGAAAAAAGTTGCTGTTGATATTTTGAATTCAGACCGAAAGAAGAATAGGCTTGTCAAAATTAAAGATATTGAAATTATAGACGAAAAAGTCTTGCTGAGGAGTGTCGAAACAGATATTACCTGGGAAAGTTTAATCAATTCTGCATACTGGGCAAGGACAGATTTATCGTGTCATGCTTATTATGCTACTCCCAAGTTACATTTTGACAGAGAAAAGGAAAGAGGACGTCCATTTGCTTATCATAGCTATGGGACTTCAATAACGGAAGTAACTCTAGACTGTATCAGGGGAACATATTATATTGATTCGGTCAAAGTAGTCCACGATGTTGGAAAAAGCCTTAATTCTGATATTGATAGAGGACAGTTTGAAGGCGGTCTCTTGCAAGGGGTTGGCTGGACCACAATTGAAAATTTGGTTTATGCCGATAACGGTGCATTGCTTTCCAGTACAAATTCTTACAAAATTCCCGATATTAAATTTGGGCCGAAAGAACTTAAAATAGATTTCCTTGAGGAAGTTAAAAATCCTTATACTGTGTATAATTCTAAAGCAGTTGGAGAACCTCCATTGCTTCATGGAATTGGAGCATATTTTGCATTGCTGAACG
>Ga0233446_1001681_pt1 | contig 15823 bp, 10 predicted proteins | sample SI_124_October20_4_FD_182780 | JGI IMG/M metagenome (GOLD analysis project Ga0233446, IMG submission 182780) | Seawater microbial communities from Saanich Inlet, British Columbia, Canada - SI_124_October2016_120_MG | ecosystem: Environmental > Aquatic > Marine > Inlet | place: Canada: British...
TCATAGAGAAGAGGATGGAGGCACCGATATGGACGGTCGGCCCCTCGCGCCCAATCGAGGCGCCGCAGAGTAGCCCAAAGAGTGCCATCAAAATTTTCCCTATGGCGATTCTCAATGAGAGCAATTTTTGGCGCGCCTCATGGGTGCCCAACTCAAGGGCTGCTACGGTTTGAGGGATACCACTCCCTTGTGCATTGGGAAAGTAGCTGCGGGTAGCGAGTGAGATCAATACCAGCCCCAGTGGAGTTAGCAGCAGTGGCAGGTAGGGGGAGTAGGCGACGACCTCACGGAACAGGCTCTCGGCATGTTCTGCCAGAATCGCAAATAGAGCAGCAGCGCCACCGATGGCCAGTGCGCCACTCCAGAAAACCAGCCTTCGTTGCCAGAGTCGTCTGGAGGTGAGGCTGATGCGAGTTTGTAGAAGCCGCTTGCGCATCAGTCGCGGAGTGAGAGGATGGCCCAGCCCTGCTCATTGGCGGTGGCACGCAAGGTCTTATCAGGGTCGACAGCAACGGGGTGGTCGACGTGCTCCAGCAGTGGCAGATCGTTGTGTGAGTCACTATAGAAGGTGCTGCCCTCCATCGAAATCTGTTGCTGTTTCAGCCACTCATTGAGGCGGGTGATCTTTCCAGCTTGATAGGAGGGGAGTCCGGCCACCTTGCCACTGTAAGCTCCATCAATAATTTCAGGTTCGGTTGCGATCAGGTGGGGAATATTCAACTTCTGTGCAATCGGTTCGGTAATAAAGCGGTTGGTGGCGGTGATGATCAGCAGGATATCGTCCTGTTGGCGGTGAGACTCGATCAGAGCGACCGCCTTAGCTAGCCAAATCGGTTCGATCTCTTCGGCCATAAACTGCTGGTGCCACTGTTGTAGCGTCTCCATCGAGTGGGCTGCCAGAGGTTGAAACTGGAAGTCGAGCCACTCGTAAATATCGAGCGTGCCATTCTGGTATTCGGTATAGAAGCGGTCATTCTCACTACGGTAGAAGTCGGCATCGACATGTCCGTGGCGAACCAGAAATTCTCCCCAGAGGTGGTCGCTATCACCGCCAATTAGGGTGTTGTCGAGGTCAAAGATGGTGAGCGCCATAGCTACTCCAGAAGATGAAAGTTAAAACCACCATTGTACCGCAAGCAACCACCAGCGACTTCTATGGTAGACTCGTAATCAAGTTGAAAAACAGAAAATAATCAGGTGTAAGGTTGTGATTGACGAAAATGGATATCGCCCCAATGTGGGCATTATCGTCATCAACGGTAAGGGCAAACTGTTCTGGGCGCGACGGATCGGGCAGGATGGGTGGCAGTTCCCCCAAGGGGGTATTGATGATGATGAGACCCCTGAAGAGGCGGTCTATCGTGAGCTGTATGAAGAGATCGGTCTGCAGCAGGAGCATGTAGAGCTGTTGGGGCAGACCCGTGGCTGGCTCAAATATCGTCTACCCAAGCGCTGTATCCGTACCGGACAAAAACCTTTGTGTATCGGTCAAAAGCAGAAGTGGTTTCTATTGAAGCTGAAGGTGCATGACTCTGAGGTGAAGTTGGACAGTGTGGACCATCCTGAATTTGATGCGTGGCGCTGGGTCGACTACTGGGACCCGATTGGTGATGTGGTCTACTTTAAGCGCAGTGTCTACCATAATGCGCTGTGTGAACTGTCGCACATAGGGCTGCCACCCGGTAAGCGTCGTCTACCGGACCGTTACCGACTCTCTTGTCGCTCTCGTTAATCGGATAGTTTCCACTGCATCGCTTCGCCTGCACGGAAGGGTACCAGAGGCGTCTCTCCGAAGGGGAGCTCGGTGGGTATCTCCCAGCTCTCTTTGGTTAGGGTGATGGTCTCGCTGTTTCTGGGCAGACGGTAGAAGTCGGGGCCGTTGAAGCTGGCAAACGGCTCCAGCTTATCCAGAGCATCTGCACTCTCGAAGGCTTCAGCATAGAGCTCGATGGCGGCATGAGCCGTGTACATGCCCGCACAGCCGCAGCCGCTCTCTTTGACGTGACGCGGGTGAGGGGCGCTATCGGTGCCTAGGAAGAATTTACTGTTGCCGCTGGTGGCGGCCTCTAGTAGTGCTTGGCGATGGGTCTCTCTTTTCAGAACAGGTAAACAGTAGTGGTGGGGGCGTATGCCGCCTTGGAATAGGGCGTTGCGGTTCATCAGTAGATGGTGGGCGGTGATGGTGGCGGCTATGGTCTCTGGGGACTGTTTGACGAAGTCGACCCCTTGCTTTGTGGTGATGTGCTCGAAGACTAACCGAATTTCCGGGGTCAGTTCTAACATTGGTGCAAGCTTCTCCTCAATAAAGCGTGCCTCACGATCAAACAGGTCCACCTCGGGGCTGGTCACCTCACCGTGAACCAGTAGTGGCAGCCCACACTCTGCCATCGCCTGCAGGGTTGGCTGAATTTTTTCCAGATCGGTTACCCCAGAGTCTGAGTTGGTGGTTGCCCCCGCAGGGTAGAGCTTGACCGCTTGAATCTGTTCACTGTTGGCGGCCTTTTCGATCTCGCTGGGGAGGGTCTGGTCGGTTAGGTAGAGGGTCATTAGCGGCTGAAAAGTACTCTCTTCCGGTAGCTGCTGCAGAATACGCTCTCGATACTGTAAGGCCATCTCTACAGTGGTCACTGGCGGCACCAGATTAGGCATCACAATGGCACGCCCAAACTGTCTGGCGCTATCGCCCACCACCGCGGCCATCGCAGCCCCATCACGTAGATGGAGATGCCAGTCATCAGGTCGGGTTAGGGTGAGAGTCTGTGTCATGGTAGTCGGGCCAATTGGTTTCAGTGAATGGCTATGATGGCATATTTTCCACGGTTTTTCGCCCGCCCGCGGACAGGTTGCTGGGGAGGATTGAGTACGATCAATTGTTGATCTTTTCACTCAAAAAAACGATCATAGGAATTATTAATAATTGATATTGAAAAAACCGCTGCGGACGCTTGTTTTATCGGGGTATAAAGCCCGTCTTCCGAGTGTTAAGCACAGGTTATTTAAAGAGGTAAACAGTAGATGGCTGAAAGAATCGATAACGATCCACAAGAGACACAGGAGTGGCTCGAGGCGCTGGAGGCGGTGATTGAGTTTGAAGGGACTGATCGCGCCCACTATCTGATTGAGAAGATGATGGACCGTGCACGTCGCTCTGGGGTCAATCTTCCCTACAGCTCCAATACCGCCTATGTGAATACCATTCCGGTGAGCCATCAGCAGCGCTTTCCCGGTGATCAGGCGATGGAGCGCAAACTGCTTGCCTATATCCGCTGGAATGCGATGGCGATGGTGGTAAAGGCCAACCACCGCCCCGGTGGTGTGGGTGGTCATATCGCCAGCTTTGCCTCATCAGCGAGTCTTTATGATGTGGGCTTTAACCACTTCTTCCAAGGCAATGATGCTGAGAAGGGGGGCGATCTAGTCTTCTTCCAAGGCCATACCGCACCGGGGGTCTACTCCCGTGCCTTCCTTGAGGGGCGTATCACCGAGGAGCAGCTGACCAACTTCCGCTTTGAGTCGGATGGCAGCGGTATCTCCTCCTATCCGCACCCTTGGTTGATGCGTGACTTCTGGCAGTTCCCTACGGTATCGATGGGGCTGGGGCCGATTCAGGCGATCTATCAGGCGCGCTTTATGAAGTATCTCCACCACCGTGAGGTGCAGGATACTGAGGGGCGTATGGTCTGGGCCTACTTGGGTGACGGAGAGATGGATGAGCCAGAGTCGCTGGGTGCGATCACTCTGGCTGGGCGTGAGAAGTTGGACGACCTCACCTTCGTGATCAACTGTAATCTGCAACGTCTAGATGGCCCGGTGCGTGGCAACGGTAAGATCATCCAAGAGCTGGAGGCGCTGTTCCGTGGCGCAGGCTGGAATGTACTCAAGGTGATCTGGGGTTCCGGCTGGGATGCGCTGCTGGCGAAAGATAAAACCGGTCTGCTACTGAAGCGGATGGAAGAGGTGGTTGACGGCGAGTACCAGAACTACAAATCGAAGGATGGTGCCTTTGTGCGCAAGCACTTCTTTGGTGCCTATCCGGAGCTGTTGGATCTGGTCTCTGATATGACCGACCAGGATATCTGGAAGCTACAGCGTGGTGGGCATGATCCACGCAAGATCTATGCGGCCTACCAAGAGGCGAAAGAGCATAAAGGGCAGCCCACGGTGATCCTCGCCAAGACGGTAAAAGGGTACGGTATGGGTGAGGCGGGTGAGGGGCAGAATGCGACCCACTCGCAGAAGAAGATGGGGCTGGAGCATATGCGCCGCTTCCGTGATCGCTTCCACATCCCCGTGAGTGATGAGCAGATGGAGGAGATCCCCTTCATTCGCCCAGCAGAGGGGAGTGAAGAGCTGAACTATATTTTGGGTCGACGTGAGGGGTTGGGTGGATTCCTACCAGAGCGCCGTGAGAATGCTCCCGCACTGGAGATTCCGCCACTCGAGAGTTTTGAGGCACTGTTGAAAGGGAGTGGTGAGCGTGAACTCTCCACCACCATGGTCTTTGTACGCATGCTCTCCACCCTAGCGCGTGACAAGAAGATCGGTAAGCACGTTGTGCCGATTGTGCCGGATGAGGCGCGTACCTTCGGTATGGAGGGGATGTTCCGCCAGCTCGGTATCTACTCCTCCTCCGGTCAGCTCTATGAGCCAGAAGATTCCGGTAAGGTGATGTGGTACCGCGAGGATACCAAGGGGCAGATTCTACAAGAGGGGATCAACGAGGCGGGTGCGATGGCGGAGTGGATGGCTGCGGCCACCGCCTACACCAACCATGGCATCAACATGATGCCGTTCTATATCTACTACTCGATGTTTGGCTTTCAGCGCATTGGTGATCTGGCGTGGGCTGCAGGTGATATGCAGGCGCGTGGCTTTATGATTGGCGGTACTGCTGGGCGAACTACACTCAATGGAGAGGGGCTGCAGCATCAGGATGGGCATAGCCATGTCTTTGCTGGCACCATCCCCAACTGTGTTGCCTATGACCCCACCTACGGTTACGAACTGACAGTGATTGTTCAGGATGGCATGCGCCGTATGTACCAGGAGCAGGAGAATATCTTCTACTATGTTGCGGTGATGAATGAGAACTATGTCCACCCCGATATGCCAGAGGGTGCTGAAGAGGGTATTCTTCGTGGTATGTACGCCTTGCGTTCGACCGGTGCCAATGAGCGCCATGTGCAGTTAATGGGAAGTGGCGCGATTCTACGTGAGGTGGAGGCCGCAGCGGAGATGCTCAAAGAGGATTGGGATGTGACAGCTGATATCTGGAGTGTCACCAGCTTCAATGAACTGGCGCGTGATGGTCAAGATGTGGCGCGTTGGAATCGTCTACACCCTGCGGATGCGCCACGTCAGAGCTATGTGGCACAGTGTCTGGCAGATGCCAAGGGGCCTGTGGTTGCCTCGACCGACTATATTCGTCTCTATGCCGAGCAGATCCGTGATGAGGTCTCTGGACGTTACGAGACCTTGGGTACCGATGGTTATGGTCGCAGTGATACCCGTGAGAAGCTGCGTGACTTCTTTGAGGTGGACCGCCGCTTCATTTCTGTAGCCGCGTTGAAGGCGCTGGCAGATGAGGGAGAGATTGAGTTCTCTACCGTAACCGAAGCGATTAACCGATATGGGATTGATCCAGAACGTCCCAATCCGGTCGTACGATAAGGGAGACGAACAACATGACAAATATGACAACGGTTGTAGTACCCGATATTGGTGATTTTGATTCAGTCGAGGTGATTGAGGTGCTGGTTGCTGTGGGTGACGCGGTACAAAAAGAGGATTCACTGATCTCACTAGAGAGTGACAAGGCGACGATGGAGATACCTGCGCCGCAGAGTGGTGTAGTCAAAGCGCTGAAGGTTGCGGTTGGAGACAAAATTTCTGAGGGCGGGGTGATACTAGAGTTGGAGACGGCTGAAGAGGCTGCTCCAGAGATCGCTACAGCGGAAGAGAAGTCCCCAGTAACTGACTCAGTGAAGCAGTCTGAAGCAGCACCACAGCGCCGTGCTGTTGAAAACCCAACACCCGCAGCAGTGATTGGTGGCAATAAGGCACACGCCTCCCCCGCAATTCGTCGCTATGCACGTGAGCTGGGGGTGGAGCTGTCACAGGTTGCCGGCTCTGGTCCAAAAGGACGTGTGGTTAAAGATGATGTGAAGCTGTTTGTGAAGAAGAGTCTCGCAGGAGGGGGGGCGGCTGCCACCGGAGGCAGTGGCATTCCACCCATTCCAAAGCAGGACTTCTCCAAGTTTGGGGAGATCGATCCACAGCCGCTAACTCGTATCCAGAAGATCTCCGGCAAGCACCTCCACGCCTGTTGGCTCAATGTACCGCACGTCACCCAGTTTGATGAGGCCGATATCACTGAGATGGAGGCATTTCGTAAGTCGGCTAAAGAGGATGCCGCTGCACGTGGTGTACGCCTGACCCCATTGGTCTTTATTATGAAGGCGGTGGTCTCTGTATTGAAAGAGTACCCACAGTTCAATGCCTCGCTTGATCTCGATAGTGAGCAGCTGATCATTAAGCACTACTACAACATCGGTGTTGCGGTGGATACACCCAACGGCTTGATGGTGCCGGTGGTCAAAGATGTAGACCGCAAAGGGGTCTATGAACTGGCAGAGGAGTTGATGGGGATCAGCGCCCGTGCCCGTGATGGCAAGTTGAGTTCAAAAGAGCTGCAGGGTGGCACCTTCTCGATCTCTAGCCTCGGCGGGATTGGGGGTACCCAGTTTACCCCTATCGTAAATGCACCAGAGGTAGCGATACTGGGTGTGGCCCGTTCTCAGATGAAGCCGATCTGGAATGGTGCTGAGTTTGAACCGCGTCTGATGTTGCCATTGGCATTGTCGTATGACCATCGAGTGATTGATGGGGCGGATGGTGCTCGTTTTGCCTCGCGCTTGGGTCAGCTATTGAGTCAATTTGTGAAGGTGCTTTTGTGATTTAATATCCCTATTGAGTTTAATGATGACCACTATTTAGATTTATTGTTTGGCTTAGGTGCAGATGCGATGCACTCTAGCGATTCACAACTGGATGAGAAGAGAACCATGACAATAGAGGTAACCGTTCCCGATATTGGGGATTTTGAAGGGGTAGAGGTGATTGAGCTGTTGGTCACCATAGGTGACACGATCACCAAAGAGGATTCTCTGGTCTCACTAGAGAGTGACAAAGCGACCATGGAGATTCCGTCGCCCTGCGATGGTACGGTAAAAGAGATCAAGATTGCGGTGGGGGATAAGGTCTCGCAGGGTGATCTGATTTTGATTGCCGATGTGGCAGAGGGCGCTGTGAGTGCAGCGCCAGCAGCCACAGCGGCAGCTGCCCCGTCTACTGGTGCCGATATTGAGACGGAGGTGTTGGTGCTGGGTTCTGGCCCCGGTGGTTATACCGCCGCCTTCCGTGCAGCCGATCTTGGTAAAAAGGTGGTGATGGTGGAACGCCACGCCTCGATTGGTGGAGTCTGCTTGAATGTGGGTTGCATCCCCTCCAAGGCGCTACTGCATACCGCGCAAGTGATCAATGAGGCTGGGTCGATGGCGGACCACGGTGTTCGCTTTGGAGCGCCAGAGGTCAATATTGATGAGATCCGAGACTGGAAAGAGGGGGTGGTTAACCGCCTCACCGGAGGTCTTGGAATGTTAGCCAAACAGCGCAAGGTGCAGGTGGTGACGGGTGAGGGGCGATTTACCTCACCCAATACGCTTTCTGTAGAGACCGCAGAGGGCACCCAGATCATCTCCTTCCAAAATGCGATTATTGCCGCGGGTTCACGCTCGGTAGAGGTTCCAGTCTTCCCACACGATGACCCACGGGTGTGGGACTCCACCGATGCACTGCGTTTGAAAGAGGTGCCAGAGCGACTGTTGATTGTTGGTGGTGGCATCATCGGTCTGGAGATGGCGACGGTCTATGAGGCGTTGGGTTCGAAAATTACGGTAGTGGAGCTACAAGACTCACTGATCCCCGGCGCAGATAAAGACATCATTCGTCCACTGCAAAAGCGTATCAGTAAGCGTTACGAGAATATCTATCTGAAGACCCGCGTTGCCAGCATGAGCGCAGAGGATGCCGGTATCCGTGTTGGCTTTGAGGGTGCCAAGGCTCCCGCAGAAGATCTGTTTGATGCGGTGCTGGTCTCCGTTGGACGTGCACCCAATGGTAAATTGATCGGTGCAGAGCATGCAGGTGTGGCTGTGGATGAGTATGGCTTTATCGCTACCGATAAGCAGATGCATACCAATGTGCCCCATATCTTTGCGATTGGCGATATCGTCGGCCAGCCGATGCTGGCGCACAAGGCGACCCATGAGGCGAAGGTGGCGGCAGAGGTGATCTGCGGTCACAAATCCGTATTTGAACCATTAACCATCCCATCGGTGGCCTATACCGACCCAGAGGTGGCGTGGGCCGGGCTGACTGAAACCGAGGCCAAGGCGCAGGGCGTTGAGTTCACCAAGGGGGCCTTCCCATGGGCCGCGAGTGGCCGCAGTCTCAGTATCGGGCGTGATGAGGGGATGACCAAGGCGCTGTTCGATAAGGAGAGTGGTCGCCTGATTGGTGCTGCAATGGTGGGTACCAATGCAGGTGAGCTGATCGCTGAGGCGGTGCTGGGGATTGAGATGGGGGCAGATATGGAGGATATCGGCCTCACTATTCACCCCCATCCAACTCTCTCGGAGACCCTCTGTTTTGCGGCAGAGATGGCAGAAGGGACGATTACTGATCTATTACCGCCTAAAAAGCGGTAAACTTCCGGTTTCTGTACTCCAGTTTTGAGGCTGGAGAAACCTGACCCGAAAGAGATGAGTATGGCAAATGGAAACGGCAGAGGCGGTTCACTGCGGTTAAGTGATAACGAGAAGCGGGAGATTATCAAGCTGCTGGAGGCAGACCAGACGCTACCGGATCACTACCGCTTCCTGCTATTTGGTGACCGGCGTGAGGTTGAACTGGTCTGGAATGGAAAAAGCGCTGAAGTCAGCAATATTGTGTTGCCGTTTCAGACCATTGAGCAGGTGGATGAACCACGCGCCGAACAGACGGGGGATCAACCCCTTCAGGGTGACCTGTTTGCCTACGATAACCGGGGACGACAGCTACAGGGGTGGACTAACAAGCTGATCTGGGGCGATAACAAGCTGATCTGGGGCGATAACAAGCTGATTCTCTCCAGCCTCAAGAGTGGGCCGATGCGGGAAGAGATCGAGAAGCAGGGTGGGCTCAAGCTAATCTATATCGATCCACCGTTTGATGTCGGGGCTGACTTCTCGATGGATATCCAGATTGGCGGTGATACCTTCACCAAAAAGCCCAATATCCTTGAAGAGATTGCCTACCGGGATACCTGGGGTAAGGGGGCGGACTCCTTTATTTCCATGATCTACGAGAGACTGGTGCTGATGCGGGGGTTGCTGGCTGAGGATGGGAGTATATATGTGCATTGTGACTGGCGGGTGAATAGTCATATTCGTCTTGTACTGGATGAGGTATTTGGAAAGATAAATTATCAAAATGAGATCACATGGCAGCGTACCAGCGCCCATAGTGATCCCGGCCATTTCGGGGTTAATGTTGACTCGATTTTCTACTATGCAAAGTCCGGGAAGAGAATTTGGAACCAACAGCATGGGGAGCATTCGCAAGAGTACAAAAAGCGTTTTCGTAATCAGGATGCGGATGGACGACTCTGGACGGATGCTGATTTGACGGCAAAAGGGTTAAGTGGGGGAGGATATACCTATGAGTACAAGGGGGTAACCTCTTTGTGGCGTTGCCCGTTGAAAACAATGCAACGATTGGACCAAGAAGAAAAACTACACTTCACTAAATTGGGAGGGATCAGGTTGAAACGCTATCTGGATGAAACGCAGGGGGTTCCATTGCAAACGCTTTGGACTGATATTTTTCCTGTTAATTCACAAGCAAAAGAGCGTGCAAACTACCCCACCCAAAAACCAGAGACTCTTTTAGAGCGCATCATCAAAGCCTCCTCCAATGAAGGTGACCTGATTGCTGATTTCTTCTGTGGTTCGGGTACCACCGTAGCGGTCGCGGAGAAGCTGGGTCGTAAATGGATCGCCACCGACCTCGGGAAATTCGGTATCCACACCACTCGCAAGCGGATGATCGGGGTGCAGCGCCAACTCAAGGAAGAGAGCAAAGATTACCGCGCCTTCGAGATCCTCAATTTGGGCAAGTATGAACGGCAGCACTTTATTGGGGTCAATCCGAGCCTGCGTGAAGAGGAACAGCAGCGACAGCGGGAACAGAAAGAGTCTGCCTTTCTGGAGTTGATTCTGCAAGCCTATCGGGCGGAGAAGATAGAGGGGTTTGCTAGCTTCCACGGCAAGCGGGCCGGACGGCTGGTGGCAGTGGGCCCGGTCAACCTTCCGGTTACCCGGCTCTTTGTGGAGGAGATCATTCTGGAGTGTCGCAAGAAACAGGTCACCAAGGTCGATATCCTCGGTTTTGAGTTTGAGATGGGGCTGTTCCCCAATGTACTGGATGAGGCTCGGGGCAAAGGGATCGATATTGCCCCTCGTTATATTCCGGCTGAGGTGTTTGACAAGCGGGCAGTAGAGCGCAACCAGGTGGTATTTCATGATGTCTCCTTTATTGAGGTAAAACCTCATATCAACAAGAACACGGTTGCGCTGGAGCTGACCGACTTTTCTGTCTTCTATTCGCAGGATTCCATTGCTCATGCCGAGGCAAACCTGAAGAAGAAGGGGAGTAAGATCGTTGTAGAGCGGGGGCAGATTGTAAAAGTGGTTCGGGACAAGGAGGGCATCATCACCCGTGAGCAGCTAACAGAGCAGTGGACTGACTGGATCGATTACTGGTCGGTTGATTTTGATTTTGAGAGCAAGCGCGAGATTATTCGCGTCCCCGTTTATGGAGAAAACGGGGGCGAGACGGGAGGGAGTGAGGAACAATGGACTGGGGATTATGTATTTGAGAATGAGTGGCAGAGTTTCCGAACCAAAAAAGATCGCTCTCTGGAATTGACCAGTGTGGCACAGGAGTGTCTGCCAGGGCGGCGTAAGATTGCGGTGAAGGTGGTGGATATTTTCGGTAATGACACGATGACGATTGTGGAGATAACGGTATGAAGGTGAAGCTTAAGAAGCTGGGAGCACTGAGGCAGGCAGAGTTCAGTCTGGGTGAGTTGACGATTATCTGTGGTGGTAATAATACTGGAAAGACCTATGCTACCTACGCACTGTATGGTTTTTTAGACACTTGGCGCAAAATGGTACATGTCTCTCTGGAGCAGCCTGTAATTGACTCCCTGCTGAGAGATGGTGTGGTCTATATCGACCTGAACCCTTATGTGAAACAGGCTGAAAAATTGTTGAAGCAGGGGTGTCAATCGTATACCAAACAACTCTCTGCCATTTTTTCAGCCAACCCTGATAATTTCAAGGATAGTGATTTTCAAATTACTCCGGGTACAGAAATTTCTCTTTCTGGAGTGTTTCAGCGTCGTATACAGTCGGCTAATACAGAGCTTTTCTCTTTGATGAAGGAGAAGGAAGGAAGTGAGCTAATCGTCTCGCTGTTGGTGGAGGCAGAGAGAACCAAGGTGCCTACAGAGATGGTGAGAGATGTTATCGGTAATGCGATTGTTGAACTGCTGTTTGGAGAGAGGTTTCCAAAGCCCTTTATTGCCAGTGCTGAACGTACCGGTGCAGCGATTTTTCGCAAGGAGCTGAATTTCGCACGGAATCGTCTGTTGGAAGAGATGAGTCAGACTGATAAGAATATTGATCCAATGGCGCTGTTATTCAAGGTTTATCAGGATTATGCTCTGCCAGTTGAGCGTAATGTTGACTTTACCCGCCAGCTGGAGTCTGTTGCCAAGAAGAAGAGCTTTCTTGCAGAGCAGCATAAAAATGTGCTTGAGGAGTTTGCAGATATTATTGGAGGTGAATATAACGTAACGCGTGATGACGAACTCTATTTCAAGCCGAAAGGAAAACGTGTTCGGTTGACTATGGATGAGAGTTCCAGTGCAGTCCGTTCACTGTTGGATATTGGTTTTTATCTGCGGCATGTAGCCAGACCGGGCGATCTGTTGATGATTGATGAGCCGGAGCTGAATCTGCACCCTGAGAACCAGCGCCGTATTGCTCGTCTGTTCGCCCGCCTAGTAAATCTTGGAATTAAAGTGTTTCTAACAACCCACAGTGACTATATTGTGAAAGAGTTGAATACGTTGATAATGTTGAACCAAAGCAAGCCTCACTTGAAAGAGATTGCAGAGCAAGAAGGGTATAGAAAGGGAGAGCTGATTCGGTCAGAGCAGGTTAAGGTCTATATTGCGAAGGATGATCTAGTCAAATTGGATGAAAATACGAAGAGGAGCCGTTGTCAAACACTGGTAGCGGCGAAGATTAATCAGGAAACGGGTGTTGATGCCCCCAGTTTTGATGGAACGATCAACACAATGAACCGGATTCAGGAGGCAATTATCTGGGGAGGAGGTGAGTCGTGATGGAAGAAGATCTTCAGATACTTCAAGAACTGATAAAAGAAGATGCGTGGGTTACGGTCAATGAGAACCAATATGGCAAGAGAGTGGCCGTTCTTGAGGAGCCAGCGGAAGGTAATCAAAGAGGCTATTCTGTTACCATTAATGCGCTGCCTGAAAGTGCGCTGGTTATTAAGGCGGATTATTTTCCGGCTCCCAATGGTCTCTTTCAAAACAGTAAAGGAGAGTGTAAGCGGGCAGATTATGTACTGATTGCCCATACAGAGAGGGGTAACTGGATTGTCTATATTGAACTGAAAGGAGGGAAGGGTCCCACGGAAAAAACTGTAGCCTCTCAACTGAGAGGCAGTGAATGCCTGATTGCTTATTGTCGAGAGGTTGGGAGACAGTTCTGGAACCAGGTTGGTTTTTTATCAAAAAGTCATTACAGTCAGCGTTTTGTATCTATTCGTAATATTGCGATCTCCAAAAGGCCGAGTTCTGTGGTACCAGCAGATGGTGTACATGATACCCCGGAGAAAATGTTAAAGCTCTCCTCACCAAATTATCTTCAATTCAAACGGTTGGTGGGGGCTGCCTGATGGCGCTACACAAGGACTTTCCCAATTCACCCCATGCTGTCCTTGATCCAGAGGTTCGCTGGTTTCCCGCTGACGAAGCACTCCGTGAGAGCAGTGCAGAGAAGTTAATGCCCCCTCTGGTGGATCAGCTTCGGCGCAAGGTTAAAATATTTCGGGATAGTGGTTATGTAGGGGCATCGGATACCAGTGCAAGTCTTTTGAACTGGTGGTTTAAAGAGCCGCACCTGTTGCCACAGATGGATGGTACGATGTTCTCATTTCAATACTATTTTGCCCAGCGTGAGGCGCTGGAGACCATCATCTATCTCTATGATGTAGTGGGTGCCAAGGACAAATATGATTTGATGCGCTTTGATAGCAGTGGTGTGGTTTCAGCACAGATGTTTGATGAGAGTTGGAGACGCTACGTGGTGAAGATGGCGACCGGCAGTGGCAAGACCAAGGTGATGAGTCTCGCGCTGGCATGGAGCTTTTTTCATAAGCTGTATGAGCCGGAGTCAGAACTGGCACGTAATTTCCTGCTGATTGCGCCCAATATTATTGTGTTGGATCGGATCTATCATGATTTTTCCGGATTGCGTATTTTCTTTGAGGATCCGGTACTGCCCGATAACGGATTTGATGGCCGCAATTGGCGGGATGATTTTCAGTTGACCCTGCATCTACAGGATGAGGTGAGGGTGACACGCCCTGTTGGGAATATCTTTCTGACCAATATTCATCGTGTCTATTCAGGGGATGAAATTCCACCATCCCCGGATGATGACAATACAATGGACTACTTTTTCGGTATCCGCCCAACGGGGGCAACTACCGACTCCAGTGTAGATCTTGGTGCAATTGTGCGTGATATTGATGAGCTGATGGTGCTGAATGATGAGGCGCATCACATTCATGACTCCAGACTGGCCTGGTTTAAGTCGATTGAGGAGATTCACAACCGTCTCTTGCAAAAAGGAGGGGCATTGAGTTTGCAGCTGGATGTGACAGCAACTCCGAAACATAATAACGGTGCAATCTTTGTGCAGACAGTCTCTGACTATCCTCTGGTGGAGGCGATTTCACAAAATGTGGTTAAGCACCCTGTACTGCCGGATGCGGCCAGCCGAGCCAAACTGGAAGAGCGGCAGAGTATCCGTTATACCGAGAAGTATGCAGACTATATTGAATTGGGGGTGATTGAGTGGCGTAAAGCTTACTCAGAGCATGAGAAACTCGGCAAAAAGTCTATTCTATTTGTGATGACGGATGACACCCAAAATTGTGATGATGTGGCTGAGTATCTGGAAGGGCGTTACACTGATTTGAAAGATGCGGTACTGGTGATTCATACCAAGAAGAATGGAGAGGTCTCCGAAGCGCAGTCCGGGAAGAAGAGAGAGGAGCTGGAGCAGTTACGTAAGGAGTCCAATGAGATCGACTCAATGGATAGCCCCTATAAGGTGATTGTGTCGGTACTGATGCTTAAGGAGGGGTGGGACGTGCGTAATGTCACTACCATTGTTGGGCTTCGCGCCTACTCTGCAAAGAGCAATATCTTGCCAGAACAGACTCTTGGGCGTGGTTTGCGCAAGATGTATCTGGGTGGGGTAGAAGAGTATGTGAGTGTGGTTGGTACCGATGCCTTTATGGATTTTGTGGAATCCATTCAGGCGGAAGGGGTCGAGTTGGAGCGTAAGCCAATGGGTGAAGGCACCCAGCCAAAGACCCCGTTGGTAGTGGAAATAGACAAGGAAAATGATGAAAAAGATCTCGATGCGCTGGATATAGAGATACCTGTGCTAACCCCTCGGGTCTATCGGGAATACAAAAATCTTTCTGATCTGGATATTGGTTCCATCTCCTTTCAAACTGTTACCTATCAGCAGTTCACCGATGAAGAGCAGCGAGATATTGTATTTAAGGATATTACAACGGGTGATATTGATCATACCACGGTGCTGGATAGCGCCGGGGCTGCCGACTATCGAAGTGTGGTCGGCTATTTTGCACGGACTATTATGAAAGAGTTACGGCTGGTCAGCGGGTATGACATGCTGTACGGTAAGGTGAAGGGCTTTGTGAAAAATGAGCTCTTCGGAAGTTCTGTGGAGCTGGAGTCAGCCAATACACTGCGCAACCTTTCGGAGCTGGCCGCGACCAAAACGGTGATTGAGACCTTCAAGAGGGCGCTGAATGATCTAACTGTTCGGGACAAAGGCGATGCCGAGATTCGTGACACCATCAAGCTGAGACAGACACGTCCTTTCGTGGTGAAAGATCAAGGCTATCTGGTTCCAAAGAAGAGTATATTTAATCGGGTTGTGGGGGATAGCCATTTTGAACTTCAGTTTGCCAGTTTCCTAGATGGGTGTAGTGATGTAGTCTCTTTCGCAAAGAACTATCTGGCTGTCCACTTTAAGCTGGATTACGTCAATGCAGATGGGGATATCTCCAACTACTACCCTGATTTTATGGTCAAGCTCTCCGATGGAAGTGTCGTGATTGTTGAAACCAAGGGGCAGGAGGATCTGGATGTGCCACATAAAATGCTGCGATTGTGGCAGTGGTGCGAGGATATTAATGCGATGCAGTCAGGTGTGGAATATGATTTTGTCTATGTGGATGAGGAAGGTTTTAAGAAGTATGGACCGAAATCGTTTGTTGCTTTGATGAATGGATTTCTGGAGTACAAGGGCAATGATTGAGCAAACAAACGGGTAGCCTTGTCCACAACGGATCTTCGGGG
>Ga0233446_1001692_pt1 | contig 15756 bp, 20 predicted proteins | sample SI_124_October20_4_FD_182780 | JGI IMG/M metagenome (GOLD analysis project Ga0233446, IMG submission 182780) | Seawater microbial communities from Saanich Inlet, British Columbia, Canada - SI_124_October2016_120_MG | ecosystem: Environmental > Aquatic > Marine > Inlet | place: Canada: British...
AGCCAAAGCATGATAGCATTACACGGCTTACACTCAGCCTATATAATTACTGTACGATTACCCTTACCTGTCCATCGACTCCGATTCTTCTTACCATTACAGGCATGTCGAGGGAAAGGGACACGCACAATACTGCGAGGATCATCACGCATCCACTCCTCCCTCAAGCTACGGTTGGTAGCCCTCCGCTCATTAGCACCACTAGCCCTATCTTTCTTAGTCTTACCATGCCTAACTTTATCAGCGTATTTGTTAATCATTGTATTTCTCCAGCATTATATGTATCAGTTCACAGACAAGAGCCCCCATTACTAGGTAGCCCACTATTTCTACAGGGATTAGTCCCATGTTACACCACTACCTTAAGATCTAAGATACGCAGCTCTAATTCTAAAGCATAGAATGCCGTAAAATCCATACGGTTAGCCGCCTCTTTTCTCATGTTAATTAGGTTAATATACAGGTTGATATAGTTCATTGCTCTACCCCTTGTTTCTATTGTCAGGCCCACGGCTTACAGTGTAAGGGCCATTGCTCCCACCTTTATTAAGGGAATCTCGGATCTCCTTAGCTTCTCCCTTCTTATCAGTGTAGAATACTCCCTCTCCCACTACAGCTAATACCTCTACCCCTTTACGGTTTACTACACAAAATAGACGTTTCATAATTATTTCTCCGCATCTTAGTTATGTGTTGTCAGAATAACAGACACACTAAAGCACCCTATACCATTAAGCATAAGGTGCTTGATTTGTCGGCTATCTAGTTAATGTTAGCTTGCTATAGCTACCTTCTTATTAACTTCAGCATAAGCTTCAATAGAATGTTCTAACATGTCAGCCATAGCGTGTTGATTGTGCTCTATAGCGGTAGTCTTTTGATTCTGAAGAAAAGCAATAACCTTCAGCTGCTGCTTTGCTAGGTTATACTCAGGTTCAGGGGCTTTATCATTAGCCCATGATAACCAGCTATCCAGCCCTACAAATTCATTATGTAGCTTATCCCCCATTTCTTTGAGTTTACCACCTTTGATGAAGTTTTTAACCCCTACTTTGTTGCTATAGGTGGCTCCCGTGAAGTGGGTTAGAAAAGCTTTAACAGCATTAACCCGTACCCCGTTACGATTTTGAGCGAATCGTAAAGCATCCTGTAAGTATGCAATGTTTTTATTGTGCTCCCAAAACAGCTGAACCGCTCCCATAATCAACAACTCTTGATTGTAATTAGATATGGAATTCTTACCCATTTCTACTGCTAATGTGCTGTAAAACTCTGATTTAGTTATGTTTAACATGATATTCTCCAATAGTTTATTGATAAGCCCACTAGGATAGTAGGCTTACTCATAAGCTATAAAAGCTTGCTGTTGTACACAATGCGGTAGTCTTTCCACATACTAGGTATCTATTGACTTACCAGATTTACGGCACATAGCCGCTCTCCCATATCTCTATGAGTTGAATTTGCACCCCACTACTAACAATTGGTTACTCTCTAAGATGCTAATTGAGAATGATTCTCATTCGCATCTATATTGATAGGCTTAATCTATAGGGTTTTGTCATGCATCCGATTGCACCCTATACCTAGCATCTTGCTAGCCTATCAATCTGAACCGCCTGTATTCGTTAAGGTCTGGATTGACAGCGTCTAAACAGGGGGCTTTCGCCACATGCTGTTTAGGCACGTCTTTTTGACAACAGATAAGTTCCCATAGTTCTGGATTAATTTAATTACCTGACGAACGGTATGTTCACTAGCGTTCACAGCATCATGATAGCATTTCATAAGGCTATACATTATATAGATAAGAAAACACTATTGAGAATGATTATCATTTACCTTTATATGCAAGGAACATACCAATTAGCAGTACCGGTAGGCAACAGGAATCTATGCACTATCTATGCCAATATGAGATATGCTCTGTAAGCCGCATTATACCGTACATAGTAAGGCATAGGTTTGATATTATCGTTCAATACAGGGGCTTACAGAAGCTTACAGGATAGCGATAGAATGTTTTAATGTATACATATATAGAATTAATGTGAGGAATGTATGGTAAGTATATGATTGATAAGGGAATACTTGTAACCCTTTGATTCTATTAAGGAATACTAATGTCAAGAGGTATTAAGGGACGTAATGTAATTTCATCTGCCCCTTAAGAGGTATTGACCACTATATATAGGGGTATTCCTAGGTTGAACACACAATATCTAGTGGTATTCGAATAATTGATAAGGGTATAAATAGAATTAGGGGTAGGCAGGGGGTTCGAGGGGCTCCGAAAGTGTGCATGGCACCTCCTAAATTTCTAATAGAAACTCCAGTATTCCACCTCTTCTCCTATAAGCCCACCTGTAAGCCTCTTAGGGATTCCTTAGCAATATTCATAGGAATCCTCAGGTTTCACCCTGAGAAAATCTCAGATAAATGTAAAAAACATTCAGGGATGTTCCTATATTTTCTTATTATATATAATAGGGGTTTTAAGGAAAGGCTCTCTTAAGAGCGAATGTAATGAGCCTTAAGGAATTAAGATGCTTTCCGGAATACAATAGGATAGAAGCTATGAAGATATTAATACTTATCTATACATTATGTAATTCTCCTCAATATTTAACAGTGGTGGATGGAGTTAATATAAACGTCCTCCCATATACAGATGCTTCCTTTAAGCTTATAGATGAAAACACTAAAGGGAGAGATTACAGCTTTGGAAAGATTCCTTTAGATATACTAGAAGAAGGAATGTGTACTTAATAATAATAATGCAGCATAGGAATATGAATGGCTAAAATAACAATATCAGACATCACTGCTGCATTTGCCAGTACAACTTCAATTAATGCGAAGTTTCAGCAGTTAGAAGATGAGCTGAATGATAAAGTACTCTATAGGGATAATCCAGCTGGGGAAGACAATACAATGTCTAACTCTATAGACATGTCTACTAATACGATTATAAATTTAGGAGCCCCTGCTGCTGACAACGATGCAGTAAGGCGCGTAGACTTAAGCTTAGCTTCTTTTACAGATACAACCCTCCCCAGTCAATCAGGAAATGAAGGGAAGCATCTAGGTACTGACGGAACTACTCAGGCTTGGGTCGATACACTTCCTGTTATAGACGATAAGACAGGGGCTATTGCTCTTACTCCTACCGCTAATACATTCCTCTATGTCAAGAGTACAGATGGTGGGGTATTTAAAGGGGTTACAGGGGCAGTGGCTGGAACATACTCAGATGATGGAGGTTCCTATTGTGGAACAGTCTTCCTCCCTTCTGGTGGAGATGGATCAACTGCTTGGGTCAGAGAGTTCGCAGGAGCAGTTAATACAGCTTGGTTTGGTACAGCTGGCGATGGTGTTACAGATGATACAGCATCAATACAAGCTGCTATTGCTTATCATACAACAGGTAGTGGCTCTGTCTATATACCTGACGGAACATACCTTGTTACAAGTACGATATTAATTGACCAATCAAGAGTACATATATATGGAGCAGGAGTAGGTGCAACTCATATCGACTTCGAGCCTACAGCAAATGATACATGCTTCCTCTTCGAGAACGATAATGATGGTGTCTTATATCAAGGTTCATTTAGGCATATCTCTTTCTTCTCTAACGATACAACATACACAAAGACAGTGTTAGAAGTTATTGATTGCTCTGGATACATACTGGAAGACTTGGGTACAATATACCCACATATGTATGGAGCAGGATCTACTTTTGCTCATTTTAAAGGCAGGGAACTTTGTGCTTGTAGCGAGTGGTACGCATTTGCAGATCGCCCTATAGTCATAGACAATATTCCAGCACCACATCCCGCTGCTAACATTGGGTGTGACCACCATAACTTCCACAACATGTATCTAGGTTGCGGTGCAGCTTCTGGTTATCATGTGGTAGAAGTGCTAGATGGAGTGCTTCTTACCTCGTTATCTTTTACAGGGTATCAGGCTTGGATAGGAGGAGAACATGGCTTCTATTGGAATGACACAACTTCTACAGCCGTGTCTTCAGACATAACATTTAATAATGTAAGATTTGAACAGGGGGTAGATGCTACTAAGTATTTATATTATATTAGCCACAATCATGAAGTGCAGAATGTATCTATTACTGGAGGCAGAGGCGGAGACAGAGCTGGCATCTACCTAAGAACAGTTTCTAACTTCAAGGTAGCTGATTTTTACTATACATCTGCCACACTAGAAGCCTTTAACGTGGATGCAACAGTGTCTCAAATTAAAGGAAGTAATTGTTTTTGGCAAGCAGGAAGCACAGCGACAGTAGCAGGACAACAGCTCATCTTTTCAACTCCTAAAAACCCTAATACAGGCGCACTTCCTCCTAACTTTATTTATGATGAAGCGGCTAATGCTGCCACTGAGCCAACTCTGGGGCCAAGTTTTATAGGAGAGACACACTCTCTTGCAGACAACGCAGCAGTAGCTATACTTGCTTATAACAGTCAAATTTTTGTTAGCTCGTCTGGTGGAGGAACAGCTCAATTCGTTTCTCATGGCGCTTCAGCAGCAACAACAGAGTTGAACGACTGGGGAACAGTATTTAGTAATACTAAAGATAATGCTGGAACAACAAATATTTATTTTGATACAGCAGATTATTATCTCCAGAATAAAACTGGCGGACTCTTGACTTACAAAGTAACAATTATAGGCTCTTAAACTATAGGAAATAATAATGACACAACATGTAGACAGTACTACTGGTAATAAGGTAGATAAGCTGAATAGTACAGATAAAGCCTCTCATGCTTTCGAGCAGGGGCTTGGTGCTGGTGAACGCAACGTAGATAGTGCAACTGACGGTTATCAGGTTGTTCGTGAAGAATGTAATGTAGCGGTAATCTCAAAGACAGGGGCTGTAACTATAGGCGCTGGAGCTGCTGGGGATACTCACTTACTTGGGTTAATGATAACAGCTGCCTTAACAGGCACATGTACAATTGCAGGTTTTGATGACTCAGATGGAACAGCTCAAACAATAACATTACCAGCCGCAACTCCAGCAGGTTTTATCGACTTCAAAGGCGCTATTAATGCAGCAGGGGCTTTAGTAATAACGGCTTCTAACGGATCTGATGACAACCTTATCTCGGTGCTTTGGAAGGCAGCGTGAGTCGTTTAATTATTCCGCAATCAGGGGCTTTATTAGTATATGATAAGTTCTCAGGGATAGACGGTGATGTATTATCAGAACGTGTGCCAGATACTGTGAATATGCAGGGTTCTACATGGCAGAAAGACAATACATACGATCTAACGATATCTTCTAATAACTTGGAAACTGTTGGATTTACGGATGACGATAATATATTCAAAGAGAATGATCATTTCCTAGATGTTGGTACACAAGATGTAACGATTGAGTCTGTGATGGATTGTGAGAAGTCAGGTTCAGAGATTGTATTTCAAAGTATTTTATTAAGATACCGTGATTTTGCTAATCATTATGCTATTCAGTTAGACTATATTGGCAATATTGTTACTACAGTAATATTAAAAGAGACGGTGAATGATGTTACAACGGACAGGGGTGCGTACTCTCCGTCTCCAGCACATGACGGAACAGCAGTGATATTAAAAGCAATTGATGATGGATCAAGTATCACTATTTATTACAATGGCATTTCTGTTGTAACTTATAATACGGTAATGTTTAATGCCTCCACTAAAGTGGGTATTAAAGGTAATGATTTTAATGACCAGATTTGGCAATATTTCAAGGCGTGGAAAACATGAGCAGACTTTCAATGACAGATGTTAGTAAAGAACGAGTCTTGATTTATCAGCCGGGCTCTACTTTATTTGAAGATGATTTTACGGGAACAGACACTACAGCAATATCCGCAAGAACCGCTAACCCTGCGGTTAATGGCTCTTCATGGGTAGATGACGGAACAGAAGAACTTGTTATTGCTAGTGATAAGATGGTGTCATCAGGGGTGACAGGGACAACAAATAACTATGTATACGCCAATTTACAGAATCAAGATTATACAATAAACACCACATTTAAAAGTAACAGTGGAGGCTTCTTTGCCAAGCTGGATATTATCATTCGATATATTGATAAACAGAACTATATAGCATTGACTATGGATTCTAAGATTGGCGCTCCGAACATGTCGATCACAAAAGTTGTTGGGGGCGTTTCTTCTGAACTGCAAGAAATTCAAGCAGCTTCTGGTACGACTTATAAAGATCTTGAAGCTACCGTAGCTATTGTTGCTAATAATACATCTATTACAGTTACCGGATCATGGGCTAACGGTACGGCTATCTCAGGTAGCACTACTTCGTCTCTAATGGCAAATGCTACTAAAGTTGGTATTCATTGTGATACAACACTAATGACGATTAATGATTTTAAGGTTACTAAGACATAAGGTATTTATGAATAAATTTAAAGACAGCGTAGGACGCTTCTTCACTAAAGGTCTTTTTAAAGAGACTGCTATAGGGGAGAAGAAATTCGTCCTCTATACACTAGAAGAAGCAAAACAACTCTACTTGTCTTGTGATGATATAACAGGATATGAGTTTGCTTCTAATCATTTAGGGGGCTGGAAACATTGGATTGCTCTCCACAACTCCCCTACCCTTGAACCTATTCTTAGAGAATGGGAAGAGGAGTTAGAAGTTAAACTAAGATCTCAGGCAATAAAGAATATAATGACGCTTTCGGTAACGGATAAAGGATACCAAGCATCTAAGTTCTTAGCCGATAGAGGTTGGAAAGTCAAGGAGACTGGAAGACCGACTAAGGAGGCGATCCAGAAAGAGACTCGCGTACAATCACGGATGTATGAAGAGTTCAGCAACGTAGTTGATTTAAAGAAATAGGAATACATTATGGACTGGCGAGAACAGGCAGAGGCTAAATTAAAAAGAATGCCAGAGGCTATTAAGACTCTGAGGAAGTCCTGCTTAAAAGATCTAAGAGTTTTCGCTAGAACTATGAATCCCGGATATCTATATGGCGACATTCATATGGATATTTATAAGTGGATGATGGATTATGAATTATTCGGCACTGGTGATGGACTAACCGCCAATAAACTAATCATGCTCCCTCGTGCTCATCTTAAATCACACATGGTTGCTACATGGTGTGCTTGGATTGTTTCAAGACATCCTGAAGTTACGATATTATACTTGTCAGCTACATCTGAATTAGCTGAAACACAGTTATTTGCTATAAAGAATATACTTGGTAGTTCTAGATATCAAAAGCTTTTCCCTGAGTTCATCCATCCTGATGTAGGAAAGAGAGAACAGTGGAATAATAGAAAAGTATCTATAGATCATATTAAAAGATCTAAAGAGGGTATTCGAGATGCTACAATTGCTACAGCAGGATTAACAACTAATACAACAGGCTGGCACGCAGATATAGTTGTTCCAGATGACATAGTTGTTCCTGAGAATGCTTATACCGTAGAAGGACGAGAGCAGGTAAGTAAGAAGTCCTCTCAATTCACTTCTATTAGAAATGCAGGCGGATTTACAATGGCCTGTGGTACTCGATACCATCCATCAGATATTTATGACGCATGGAAGGTACAAGAGTATGATGTATTTGATGAAAAGACAGAAGAGCTTTTAGATACTCTTCCAGTATGGGATATAATTGAACATAAGGTAGAAGAGGATAACATCTTCTTATGGCCTAGATCTATTAGAGATGATGGCAAGGCTTTTGGCTTTAGTCGTAATGTTCTCTCTCGTATACGTGCAGAGTACGAAGATTTTGTACAGTTTTATGCACAATATTATAATGATCCTAACAGTGCTGATACAAACAGAATTGATAGGAGCAAGTTTCAATATTACGACCTAAAGAATGTTAGACATTTTGAGGGGAGATGGTATGCAAACAATAAGCCTCTCAATGTATATGCTTCCATAGATTTTGCTTATACTAAGAAGAAGAGGTCAGACTATACAGCTATTGTTGTTATAGGAATGGACTCGGATGGAAACATCTTTATTCTGGATATAGATAGATTCAAGACAGATAAAATTTCTGAGATTTATACAAGAGTGTTTGACCTACATACTAAATGGTATTTCAAAAGGCTTCGTGCTGAGGTTACAGCTGCACAGTCGATGATTGTAGAAGACCTTAAGGCGCGTATAAGGAAAGAAGGTATGAGCCTTGCTATGGATGAACATAGACCTTCTAGGCATCAAGGAAGTAAAGAAGAACGTATAGCCGCAGTGTTAGAACCTAGATATGAGAATCTAACGATCTGGCATTATAAAGGAGGGTATTGCTCTGCTCTAGAAGAAGAGGTTATCCTTGCAAGACCCAAACATGACGACCTTAAAGATGCTTTAGCTTCTGTAATAGAAACAGCTAAGCCTCCTAGAAGAATCAGAGATTTAGATTCACCTAATAATAAAGTTGTGTATAACACACGATTCGGTGGTGTATCTTATAATTAATAGGAATTAAAATGGCTGGTACTAATGCAGAACTAGATTTACTTCTCAAAGAGAATACAGACGATGCTGGGAAGAAGATAGGTCAGTTGTGGGATCACTGGTCTATGAAGCGTGATCCTAAGATTGAGCAGATAAAAGAGTTAAGAAATTACATCTTTGCTACAGATACAGGAACTACTTCTAATGCTACTCTCCCTTGGAAGAACAGCACAACCCTCCCTAAATTATGTCAGTTAAGAGATAACTTACACGCTAACTATATTAGCAGCATCTTCCCTAATGATAATTGGATTAAGTGGGAAGGAAAGACATTACAGGATGAGACTTACGCTAAGAAGAATGCTATACAGTCTTATATCTCTACTAAAGCTCATCAGAGTAATTTAAGAGATATAGTCTCACAGCTTCTGTATGACTATATAGACACAGGTATGACATTTGGTAGTACTTCCTATGTAAAAGAAGAAACATTCGATCCTGAGACAAACAGGAAGGTTTCAGGCTATACTGGCCCTAAAGCTCACCGTATAAGTTTCATGGACATTGTGTTCAACCCTGTTGCTCCTGATTTCAAATCTTCTCCTAAGATTGTTAGAAGTATTAAGACTATAGGAGAGTTGACAAGGATGGCTAAGACAGATACGATCTGGGCTGATGCCATTAAAAAGACTAAAGAGATTCGTAGGGGAGCAGCAGCTTTCACTACGCAAGATTTCCATAAAGCAGCTGGATACAATATAGACGGCTTTGGAGACATGCGTGAATATTACGGCTCAGACTATGTAGAAGTGTTGACGTTTGAAGGCGACAATTATAATGCAGATACTGAGGAATTAGAAGAGAATATTCAGATTATCGTAATTGATAAAAGTATTCTTGTAACCAAACGGGTCATCCCGTCTCCTCTAGGTAAGGATCGTATAGCTAATGCAGGATGGAGGAAACGTCCTGATAATTTATATGCTATGGGCCCATTAGACAACCTAGTAGGTATGCAGTATAGGATAGACCATCTTGAGAACCTAAAAGCTGACGCTTTAGACTTGATGGTACATCCTCCATTAGTTATCGAAGGGGATGTAGATCCTTGGGAATGGGGGCCATCTGCTGAGATACACATAGTGGGTGAAGGTTCAGTAACAGAATTAGGTAAGAACTTCTCAGGAGTAGCAGCAGCTAATAATGAAATTGCTATTCTCGAACAGAAGATGGAAGACTACGCTGGAGCTCCTAAACAAGCTATGGGTATTAGGACTCCCGGTGAGAAGACAGCATTTGAAGTACAGGCTTTAGAGAACGCAGCAGGACGTATATTCCAAGAGAAGATTACTAACTTTGAGATAAACATCTTAGAGCCTCTTCTTAACAGTATGCTTGCAGATGCGATAGCTTCTGGAGATGTAGCTGAAGTTGTCCGTACTTTTGATGAACAGATCGGAGTAGAGTCTTTCTTAAATGTTACAATAGAAGACTTGATGGCAGAGGGTTTAGTTAGACCAATAGGTGCTAGACATTTCGGACAGCAAGCACAGATACTACAGAACTTGAGTCAGGCACTGAATAGCCCTATTGGGCCTAAAGTAGAGCCTCATCTCTCAGGAAAAGCAATGGCTAGGTTATTAGAAGATAGCCTACAACTACAACGTTACAGCTTAGTTCGTCCTAATGTCGCTCTTACAGAGGCAGCAGAGACACAACAACTAGGTGGTGCTCTAGAAGAGGAAGTGGCAGTTGAACAAGCAACCCCTACTGAATAAGCCAAGTAACAAATGGATTAGCAACTTACCCGACAAAGATAAGAAAGAGGAGTTCTCTAGTAGACTCCTCGCTGCTAAGGACTTGTTTCAGCGATTAGGAGAGTTAGCTGAAACTATGAAAGATGAGAACAGTAAAGCAAGGACTGCTTTAAGTTCTTATGATAAACCAGCATGGTCTGAATTTCAGGCTGATGCTAATGGATATGAGAGGGCTCTTACTGAAATCCTCTTATTACTTAAATTTACTAAGGATTAACAATGTCTGACCAAGACCTATTTAACAACGATACAACCGATAATGTTCAGAATAAGGAACCCCCTAATACTGAGCAGCAGAATCAATCTACTGACGTAAACCAAATGTTAGGAATGATTGTGAATGCAGAAGGCACACAAAAATACGCATCTGTTGAGGACGCTTTGAAAGGATCTGTTCATGCCCAAGCCCATATAGTTAAATTGGAGCAGGAGCTGGCGCAAAACAAAATAGATCAAGATAAGTCTACTAAACTAGATGATGTAATTAATGCCTTTCAGTCAAAAGATTCTAACAACCAAGAAGAATCTGGGGAGAGTAATATCAACCCGACTGATATCCAAGATATCGTTCAGTCAGCAATGACGGATATCAATACTAAAGCAGCTCAAAGTGCGAACATAACTACCGTTACTGGTCGTTTCAAAGAACTGTATGGTGACAAAGCTAGTGAAACCTTGTACGGCAAAGCCGAAGACCTCGGAATGAGTCAAGAAGATATTAACAGCCTTATTGCTAAAAATCCTAATGCAGCTTTAAAACTGCTAGGAATCGACAAGGAAGCTAAACCTGTTCCTAACACGGATAATTCTAGTGTTAATACAGATAACTTCCAACATAAAGAAGTTGATCAACCTACGAGTTCTATGGGGTATGTCTCCAGTAAGGAACTCACAAGTAATTGGTTAGCTACTAAAAAACGAACTCTAGATCAACTAGGGTTAACTTAAGGAAATAAATTATGGCTATTACTTCAACAAGTAATACTGCCTTTGTCGAAGCAACGCAATATTCTAATTTTATTTTAGAAAACTTGCATGACGGCTTACTTCCCGGTGTATTCTACCGAGATGTATCTGACTTCGGTTCAGGCACTACGCTGAACATCAAAACTCTTGGTGAAGCGAATATTCAGGAAGTAGAAGAAAATTCTCCTATCCAATATACGCCTATCGAGTCTGGCACTGTTACATTAACAATCACTGATTATGTTGGTGACGGTTGGTATGTTACAGATGTTATGCGTCAAGATGGTGCTCAGATAGAAGCTCTGTTAGCTGGTCGTGGTAAAGAAGCGACTTATGCTATTCAGGAAAACTATGAAACTCGTCTATTGGCTGTAGCTAACTCTGCACAGACAGATGCTAATGCTAATAGTATTAACGGTTTCGCTCATCGTATTGTTTCAGCAGAAACTAATCGTACAATCACTTTACAGCACCTAATCAATATGAAGCTTGCTTTTGATAAAGCAGACGTTCCTATGGCAGGTCGTGTAGGTATTGTAGATCCAGTTGTTGAAGCTACATTGAACACTACTTACCAGATCACTGCTGCTGCGAATATGGATGCAAATCCATTCTTCATGGAAGTTATGAAAGGTGGTTTTGCTCGTGAGCATCAATTCATCACTAACCTTTATGGTTGGAATATTATTACTTCTAATCGCCTAGCGCGAGGAACTTGGAGTGATGGTACTTCTACTACTACTGGTGGTACAAGTGCTTCTGGTGTTGCTAACGTGTTTATGTGCGTTGCTGATGACCATACTAAGCCTTTGATGTCTGCATGGCGTCAACAGCCTCGTGTAGAGGGTGAACGTAATAAAGACCTACAGCGTGATGAATTCGTTCAAACTGCTCGATGGGGTCTAGGCGCTCAACGTGTTGATACGTTGGGTATTATCGGTACTTCAGCTACCGCAATCGAATAAGGAATATAGATTATGTCTACATATGAAAGCGATCCTGCCGGTCTTGGTATCGGTAAACGCTACGGAGATCGTGGCATCGGAGGCACAGTCGGTGAATTTATTCAAGACGGTGCTTTACGAGAAGTTGTATTTGAGTTACAAGGAGGAGAACCTGTTGATGCAGCTACTCTGACTACAACTCTTCCTGCTGGTTATTTGATTGATTCTATTGTTTATGAAGTAGAAACAATCTTTGCTGGAACCACCCCTGGGTTTACAGTAACTATCGGTGGTGGTACAGCTAGTACAGAAAATGCTCTTGGTGTGGCTATTCCAGCTACTGCCTATACAGCAGGTTCTATTACTAACTTGTCTAGTGTCACAGCTAAAGACCTTGTACTTACTTTAGACGCTGCTGGTCTTGCATCAGCAACAGGTAAGGCTACAGTAGTTGTAGCTTACAAAGTAGTATAACCTAATTGGGAGGGCTTCGGCCCTTCCTTTTATTTCAGTAAATTTTAGGAAATAACATGACTATAGAACACGATGCAATAACTGATCCTGAGATACATGAGCCTAAAGGCGCATCTACCGCTACAAGTAATACTACTTATGTCTCAGATGGAGCAGGAAGTGGTTCTTGGTTGGAACCTGAACCTAAAGGGGCTTCTACAGCCACTGCTGGTATGGTGTATCACGCAGATGGTGCAGGCAGCGGTACATGGGTAACTCCTTCTTATGGTGGGATATACAGTCATGATTCTGCGATAGCTGTCGCTTCAATAGGAACTACTATAAAAAAGCTTGAGGCTTTTGATGCAGATATGGTTAGTAACAATATAACGTCAGCTCATGCGAGCGCTCAAATCACTGTGATAACAACTGGTGATTACATGGTAAACTTCCAACTTACTTTTGCAACTACCGCCTCTGGGTATGCAGGTAATTACGAATTTCATTTATATATAGATGGGGTAGACTCTGGGTTGTTTGAATGCCATCGAGATATGAGCGGCTCTAGTGATGAAGGAAGTTGTTCTTTTTCAGGAATAGCTTCATTTACAGCAGCGGAAGTACTTACAGTGTATGTAGCATCCGATAGTGGCGCAGATACGGATGATATTGTAGTAAATAGTGCTCAATTATCTGTACACCTATTGAGGGCGACATAATGGCTAAATTAACACTCTTAGAAATAGTTCAAGACATAATGAACGATATGAGTTCCGACGAAGTTAACTCTATCTCTGATACAGAAGAGAGTGTACAAGTAGCTCAGATTGTAAAGACAACTTATTTTGAGATGATGGGTCGAAGAGATTGGGCTCACTTGTCGAAATTCACAACATTAAACTCTATTGGAGATAGTGCTAAGCCTACTCATTTAGGCACTCCTGATAACTTAATCCGTCTGGATTGGTTTAAGTATAATAAGAAGCTTACAGGTGATACTAGAAATAGATATAAAGATTTAGAGTATTTATCTCCTGATGCCTTTATAATTAAAACTAATGACAGAAATCTAGATGAAACTAATGTAACAGAAGTAACAGACTATGATGGGGCTAAGTTTCAAGTATTAAATGACCGTCAACCTATATATTACACTTCATTCGATGATAATTTTATTGTATTAGATAGTTATGATTCTTCTCTAGAGTCTACCGTTCAAGGGTTAAATACCCAAGTAAAGATTTACACAATACCTACATGGACAGTAGCTGATGATTTTGTACCGGATCTTCCTATGGAAGCCTTCCCTGCCCTATTAGCAGAAGCTAAATCTGTTGCCTCTTTTAAGTTAGATGAAGAAGCAGATCAGAAAGCAGAACAGCAATCAGAGCGACAACAGAAGAGGCTTTCTTTAAATGGCTGGTCAATAAACGGTGGGATAAAGCTTCCTGATTATGGAAGGAGAATTCCGAGGACTACCTCAGGCACTCATTTCAATAGGGAACAAACTTAATGACAAAGAAAACTAAACATAACCTCCCTCTTAAGAAGACATTAAAAGTAGTTGGGAGTGATACACATCCCACTCTTTATACGATTGTCTACCATGAAGGAGGCACAGTTCCTCATGAGCTAAGTATTGACTTTAGTAGTAAAAGATTTGCAAGTCAAGTCTTACAAGACTACTTACGAGATAAAGAGAAGAATAAAAGCTACCTAGAACATGTAAGGGACAAAGAAAATGCCGAGATCAAAGACAAAGTTAGAGTATAATACTTTTGTTAAAGGTTTAATAACAGAAGCGAGTCCCCTTACCTTCCCAGATGGTGCATCTCTTGTAGATGAAAACTTCGTGTTAAACAAGGACGGGAGTAGAAACAGACGTTTAGGTTTAAAATATGAGAATGATTTTGTAAAGAAGACTCTTACTAGCCTCCATAACACAACTACTAAAGTGAATAGCTATACATGGAAGAGTGTAAATGGAAACGGAAGTTTAGATATTGCTGTTTTCCAAATAGGGAGTCTTTTATATTTCTATGACAACAACGTTTCTCCTATCACAGGTTCTCCTTTAAACAGTGGGAGTGCTTTAGATCTTAGTATCTACTCTTCTCCTACAGACCTTGTTTATTCTTTTTCTTCTGTTAGAGGAGAATTAGTTGTAGCTACAGGTGGGGAAGAGGTTATTGTTGTGTCTTATAATGCAACATTAGATTCTGTTTCTTCTACTCCTCTTCGTATAGAAGTACGAGATTTATTTGGAATAGAAGAGATAGGTGTAGACCCTTTTGTTAGAAGAAGTGCAGCTTCTCATGAGCATAAATATAACCTATCTAACCAAGGTTGGCCTCTTCTTACTACCGTATCTACAGATGATATAGGCACAAGTGTCTCTACTAACATCTACGCTGCTGGCTATGCTGCTGGAGCTATAGGAGTCTACCCTAATAACTCAGACATATTTGGATCTTTTAAACTCTCCTCAGCAACTTCAATAAAAGCTATAAACTCTTTCTCTCCTTGGGAGATGGAGAAAATTAACACAGGAACAGCACAGGCTCCTAGAGGCTCTATTATTATAGATGTCTTTAATAGAGGGGCAACTAGAAACCTAAAGACCGCTTTAACTGTCCCTAATGATGAGAGTGTTGGAGGAGTAAGAAATGTAACTTCCTATGCAGGGAGGGCTTTCTATTCTCTTAATGTAACTTCTGAGAACGGTACAGATGAAAATTCTCCTGATCTCACTGCTATGGTTTGCTTCAGTAAGAGTACTACAAAGATTGATGATTTAGGAGAATGTTATTCGCATAACGATCCCTCTGCTGAGGACTTTAATAATCCTTTAGATACAGATGGGGGTTATATAGTATTATCAGGTGCTGGTGAAATATATGCTCTTTCTCCATTAGGGAGCTCCTTGTTTGTTATCGCCTCTAGAGGTGTATGGGAGATCTCAGGAGGAGAGTCTGTATTCTCTGCTACTAATCAACTAGTAACTAAGACCACAGATGCTGGAGCTATTAGCGGCTCCTCTGTAGTTGTAGGGGAAGCAATGATTAGTTATATGTCTTCAGGCGGGATATATGCTATCACGATTG
>Ga0233446_1001699_pt1 | contig 15704 bp, 18 predicted proteins | sample SI_124_October20_4_FD_182780 | JGI IMG/M metagenome (GOLD analysis project Ga0233446, IMG submission 182780) | Seawater microbial communities from Saanich Inlet, British Columbia, Canada - SI_124_October2016_120_MG | ecosystem: Environmental > Aquatic > Marine > Inlet | place: Canada: British...
TATTATTTCTCTCGCCCTACGTCGCTTATAAGGTTCATTCTTATATCTAAATAATAATTATACTAAAATAAAAAAGCAAGCCAGCTTAGTTATTTTTATAAAAATTTTATATTTTAAAATAAAACGAAATTAAGTTAACTAAAAAGATAACTAGCTTGTAAGCTCAACTATTCTTCCTTTTTCCCCTTCTTCTTTCTGGATTTTTTTAATCCAATAACCCCTGCAATAAGGGCCGTTGCTCCGACAACGCCAGTAATAATTTTTTTTCTTGTCTTCTCGTCTGCAGACTCAAACTTTTCCTTCGCCTTTTTCATCAAGTCATGCATTTCATCTATAGCCTTGTGAGCCATTTCCTTAGACTTGCTTTGTTTGGTTTTTTTGTCGCTTTTCATATTATTTAAATTAATTAAAAGTTATTTTATTTTTTCTAGTGCTTCTCTTACGGTTAAATCAAACAATTCCTTATATTTTATATTTCTAGAATTAAGTGCTTCAATCATCTTATCTCCAAATCTTCCACTAATAATTAACTCGACCCCCTCGTCAGATAACATTTCGGCTACCCCAACTCCAGCGCCCCCACCGCCGAACCTAAAAGGATTAGAAATTACTTTTTCCAGCTCCATGTCTTTAAAAATTAAATAATAAGGAGCCTTACCACTAATATAGCTTACCTGGGCTTTTTTATCTCTTCCCACAGAGGAAATTGCAATTTTCATATTATTTTAAATTAATTATTAGTAAATATGTTTTTCTATCGCCTCAAAAATAAATCCCTGAACCAAAGAAGCTAATATCATTACTATCATTAAGACCACCGCATATTCAATACCAAAATAAAAAATAAATAAAGGCAAGATCGGTATTTTTATAGCCCTATTATAAAGAAAGGTGGCGATAAATCCATGGCTAACTCCTCTCTTGTTCAAATCTTTTAACAAAGGATACCATAAATAAATTGGACCCGTGGAAATAATACCGCCGATAACGGCAAAGGCCCATCTTTTTATGCCAGCGGACTTTCCAATTAAATTATCAACTTGCTTTGGATGTATGTAATAATTGATAATAATCATTAAAATAAAAATTAAAATAAAGGCCGGTAAAATATTTTTAAAAATTAAAAAAGAAAACTGCAAAGAAGAAAAGATTAAGTCTATATTAAATAAACTTATTAAAAAATAAACAGCTAGAACAAAAATCATAAAATATATCCCCATATAACTTTTTTCCGTTTTTTTCATAGCTATAAATTATTAATAATAGAAACGGTTACCGTAGCAACTAAAATAGAAAATATAAAACTAATAACATTTCTCAATATGGCAAACTTTTTACCCAACATAATAATTTCAGCCGGAAGCTGAACTAAACCAACAGTAACCCAAGCAACTATAAAAGAAGTAACCGCCAATAAACCAATTCCTTCTTTTAAAAGCTCCCCTCCCAACATATAACTGGTAATAGGGTTTCCAGCAAAAATACTACCCAAACTACTGCCGATAAATAAATCGAGTAAATTACTTTTGTTAAAAATTTTTAAATAAAATGATTTAGGAATCAAAACATTAACTATACTAATTAATAAAACTACCCCCACAATTACAGGCAAGCTATTATATAGCGATTTAACAGAACTTTTAATAGCTTTTTTAAAATCATTGTTCATAATTAATGTTTTTTTGTTTTAATTATAATTAAAAAACTTTTTATTGAACCTATTAAAAATAAAAGTGGGAAAATAAAAATAGCGACAATAAAAAAGAACCCTTCATCTCCTGGCTGTCCCCAAAAATCTTCGCCAAACATATAAATAAATAATCCATAAACAAAATTATGAAGAATAATAGCTATAAATATCCCTGCTGCTGACACCCCTGTTAAAAGCAAATAGTTTTTAAGTTTGCCTTTTGTTTTGCTTTTTAAAACAGTAAAGATTAGGACTAAGCCCAAAAGAGAAAAAATAATAAAAGGAATCAAAAAAACAATACCTCCTTTAAAAAATTCTCTTATTATGGGAATAAAAAATATTCCCAATAGTAAAATAAAATTTATATTTAAGGCCCAAAATATTGTTATCACGTATTTATACATATATTTTCAAAATAAAAAAAACTGGCCCAAAAGACCAGATTTAACATCTCTAATAAATTCCCCTTTGCATGTTGTACAACAGTAACATGCATACATTTGTATTTACTTCTTATAATACAAAACTACTATAAAAATACCATTTTGTCAACCTACCTTAGTTCTTTTTTCTTAATAAAATTAACAGCCAAGATTGTAGCTATTGGAATAGCCAAAACAAGACCAATGCTACCCGTTAATGCCCTCACAATTTCAATAGCCACCATCTCATTATTTATTATCTGACTAAACCCTAAAAACGGAGGCTCGTTAATATTAAATAAAAGTAGTAAAGGCAAAGATACTCCAGCATAAGCTAAAAACAAAGTATTAATCATTGAACTTAAATGAGACACCCCGACCTTCATTGCTTTTTTATAAGCATCCTTCCTGCTTAAATTAGGATTAACCTTTTTAAGTTGTTCCACAGTAATTACTTGAGCGATTACTACGTCATCTAAAACACCTAGAGAACCAATAATAATTCCAGCTAAAAGCAGTCCCCTTAAATCCACCGCGCCAAAACTAGACGACATTAAAAACATGATATCCTCAGAGACAAAGCCACTTATTTTTGCTAGCTCTGTAAATAAAACAGATAATGCCCCGGTAATAAGAAGTGAAATTAAAATAGCTAAAATAGAAACGTGCGAAACCGTCTTAAATCCTTCGGTTATATAAATAGCTATTATTAAAATAAACAAGGACCCTATAATACTTATTAAAATTGGATTGTTCCCCAATAATATTTGAGGAATAATAAACTTTAAAATTATAAGAAAAGTTAAAAACAAAACCACTAAAGCCCTTAATCCTTTAAACCTACCTATAGCAATAACCGCTAAGGCAAAAAGCAGCCCTAACCAAATTAAAGAATTACTCCGCACTCGATCAGTGATATAAAAAACTTCTTGGCCCTCAAAATTAAAAGATTTATTAACTATAACTTTATCCCCTATGTTATAAGAAACAGTTGAAAGAATATCAAATTCACCTTCTTCAAAGATAAACTCTTTATCTTTTAAACTACCATCAAGGCCCTCTAGTTTTAGCTTTTGCCTGACTGCCCTTGTTCCGTTTTCCCGTTCTTTAATCTCTTCATCCAGTATCTCTATAATTTTCGCCTTAAAAACCTCTTCTTCCCCCGCCAAGCCTTGAGCTAAAATTAAATTAGGAAAAATAAATCCTGTGATTAATAAAATTGTTAATAATATTTTTTTCATATATTTATTGTCTTTAAATTATATCACAAAAAACTTTTTAACAAAAAATAAGGGGCCAGTTTTAAAAACTAGCCCCCTGTGCTTAACCCTTTTTCAAAGCGGACACCTTTCTAAGAGCTTACAAAGAATTACAATACCAATAACAACAATCCAGACAATGGCAAAAAAAGTAAACCACCCAATAATTGCGCGCCTAAACTTTCTATCATCTGAATTAACCTCTTCAAAGCACTTAGCAAACAAATATGATACAACACCAATCGATATCAAGCCTGCGCTAAAAAAAATTATAAGATTGATCATTATTTTTACCCCCTCTTTTATATAGGTTTATAATAGAATGTTCGTTAATTTATTTTTAAATTAATATACTATTTTTTATCAGTTTTGTCAATCATAAAAATTGCGTTTATTAAGCAAAATGTTAAAATAATATTATGACTAATAAAAAATACATTTTATCCTTAGATCAAGGAACAACTAGCTCACGAGCTATTATTTTTAACTATACTGGGGATATAGTTTCAATGAGCCAAAAAGAATTTACCCAACATTTTCCACAACCCGGCTGGGTGGAACACGACCCAACGGAAATTTGGAACACTCAATTAAAAGTTGCAAAAGAAGCAATTCAAAAAGCTAACTTAAATGCCAAAGATATTGCTGCAATTGGTATTACTAATCAAAGAGAGACAACGATTGTTTGGGATCGCGAAACTGGCAAGCCAATTTACAATGCTATTGTCTGGCAAGACAGAAGGACTTCAGAATTTTGCGATAAATTAAAAGAACAGAGCTTAACTGAAATCATTAGAAATAAAACTGGGCTAATAATTGATGCCTACTTTTCTGGCAGTAAAATAAAATGGATTCTTGATAATGTTAAAGGCGCTCGTGAAAAAGCCAACCAAGGCAAGCTGACTTTTGGGACAATCGATAGTTGGTTGATCTGGAATCTTACTAAGGGCAAAAAACATATTACCGATATCACTAATGCCAGCCGAACTATGCTTTTTAATATTCATACCGAACAGTGGGATAAAGAGCTTTTAGAAATTCTAGCTATTCCAGAAAGTATGTTACCAAAGGTAGTATCCTCAAGTGAGGTTGTAGCCGAAACCGATAAAGATATTTTTTTTAATCCAATTCCAATAAGCGGAATAGCCGGAGACCAACAAGCAGCCAGCTTTGGACAAATGTGCCTTGAAGAAGGAATGATAAAAAATACTTATGGGACAGGATGCTTTATAGTTTTAAATACAGGAAACACTCCTATTAAATCTAAAAATAACCTACTGACAACTATTTTATACAAAATGAATAATAAAACAGCTTATGCACTTGAAGGAAGTATTTTTATTGGCGGAGCTGTTGTGCAATGGCTGCGGGATGGGCTTGGAATTATTAAAAATTCAGCGGAAATTGAAAAACTAGCAAAAACAGAAAAAGATAATGGTGGGGTTTATTTGGTTCCAGCCTTTACTGGTCTTGGTGCACCGCATTGGAATCAAAATGCCCGTGGGACATTAATTGGATTAACCCGTGGAACAACTGCCGGACATATTGCCAGGGCTGCGCTAGAATCTATTGCTTACCAAACAATGGATGTTTTAGAAGCAATGAAAAATGATTCTAATTTAAACATTCAAGAACTAAGGGTTGACGGTGGGGCCTCAAAAAACAATCAATTAATGCAATTTCAATCTAACCTTATAAATAATTCAGTCACCAGACCACAAACCACAGAAACCACTGCCCTTGGCGCAGCCTACCTAGCAGGCCTAGCTGTATCCTACTGGGACAATATAAAAGATATTCAAAATAACTGGCAAATTGATAAAATATTTGAACCAAATAATCATCATAAAATAAAAGAATTATACAAAGACTGGCAAAGGGCAATTAAAAGATCAAAAAATTGGGCAGAAAAATAAACCTACTGTATTGACTTTTAAGTCAATCCATGTTATTATTAGGTAATTAAATAAAACAACCGCCCATAAAAGGCGGCTTTAATTTTGTCTTAAATATGGATATTAGAAATATTGCAATTATTGCTCACGTTGATCATGGTAAAACTACTTTAACCGACGCATTAATGCAACAAACAGGTATGGCTGGATCAGAAGTAAGTATGGACAGCGATGCACTAGAACAAGAAAGAGGTATTACCATCTATTCAAAAAATACTTCTGTTTACTATAAAGATACTAAAATTAATATAGTAGATACTCCGGGTCATGCTGACTTTGGCTCAGAAGTTGAACGAGTTTTGCGATCGATTGACTCTGTCTTATTGGTTGTTGATGCTCAAGAAGGACCAATGCCTCAAACAAAATTTGTACTAAAAAAATCACTCGACCTTGGACTTAAGCCAATTGTAGTAATAAATAAAATTGATAAACCAGCAGCAAGACCAGATGAAGTTCAAGAAATGGTTTATGAGCTTTTTTTAGACTTGGGAGCAAGCGATGAACAATTAGATTTTTTAACTGTCTATGCAATTGCCCGAGATGGGATTGCAAAAATAAATATTGATGATGACTCTAAAGATTTAAATCCATTATTAGATACGATTATTAAAGAGGTTCATATTGCTTCAAGTAAAGAAAAAGAAGGTAATCTTCTTAGTGTTCAACCTTTTAATCTTGGTTACGATAATTTTTTAGGTCGTCTAGCTATTAGCAGAATTTACGAAGGAAAAATTTTAGCAGGACAAAGAGTAGTTATAAAAAATACTAAAGGTGATACCCGTGAAGGAAAAATTTCAAAATTATTTAGCTTTGAAGGCTTGCAGAGAAAAGAAGTAAAAGAAGCAGTGGCTGGTGATATTATTATGACAGCTGGTTTACCTAATATTTATATTGGTGAGACAATCTGTGCTGACACTACTCAAGAGGCCCTACCAGCAATTAATATCGATGAGCCAACTATATCTTTAAACTTTTTAGTTAACAACGCACCTTTTGCCGGACGCGACGGAAAGTTTGTAACTAACAGTCAACTAAAAGAAAGATTAGAAAAAGAATTGGAGATGAATGTTGGTTTGAAAATTGATTTTTCAGCAACAGATCATTACAAGATTTATGGCCGTGGAGAAATGCATATTGCTATTTTGCTTGAAAACATGAGACGTGAAGGTTACGAACTACAAATATCTCAACCTCAAGTAATTATTAAAGAAAAGGAAGGTAAAAAAGTTGAACCTTTTGAAGAAGTGACCATTAATGTACCAGAAGAATTATCTGGAACAGTTATTCAAAAATTAGGTTCCAGGCGCGGTAATTTAATAGAAATGAAACCGGAACATGGCAACACTAAAATTATTTTCGAAATTCCTACTCGTGGATTACTTGGCTACAGAAATGATTTTATAGTTGATACCCGAGGTGAAGGAATAATGTATACCAGGGTAATCGGTTTTAAGCCCTACGTTGGGGAAATAGAAAAACATGATGTTGGTTCAATGACCTCTATGGCTACCGGTAAAGCACTTGGATTTTCATTATTCAATTTACAAGAACGTGGAGAATTATATATCGAAGCTAATACCGAAGTTTATGAAGGAATGGTTATCGGTAATGTTTCCAAAGGTGATGATATGGCGGTAAACCCAATTAAAGGTAAACAGCTTAGTAATATGAGATCATCTGGGGCTGATGAAGCAATAAGATTAACTACTCCAATAAATCTAACTCTTGAAGTAGGAATGGGTATAATGGGAGAAGATGAATATCTAGAAATTACTCCAAATAATATTAGGCTTAGAAAAAAATATTTAACTGAAAACGAAAGAATTCAAAAAAGCAGAAAAAAATAAAAAGATTTTGATACAATAAAAAACAGCGTTCTGATTAAAACGCTGTTTTTTTTATTTTTAATATTTTGTTGTAAAAACTTCTCTCCCCTTTTTTAAAAATTCTAAATCTCTCTTATTTATTTCTCTCCCAAAAGGATCTTTAGTTTTTGAACTTTCAAACAACTTTACTGCTTCATCATATGTTACCCAAATTAATTTGAAGTCATTGCTTTTCTCCCAGTCATCAAAGGAGGGGCTATTAACCTCACCAATCTTTTTTGCCAAATAACAAACAGAGTGGTAAATCATATTATATTTTGAATCAGGATCAATAAATTCCTGTTTGCCAATTTTTTCTAATATTTTAACCTCACAACCTGTCTCTTCTAATGTCTCTCTTTTAGCAGCTTGTTCTAAGGATTCTCCATTATCAATCCCACCACCTGGAATTTTATAATATTCGCCACTTCGAACATCAATGATTGGAGTTTTATCCTGATCATCAAATAAAACTACTCGAGCTGCTGGTTTAACTTTTCTATCATCATCCATAGCTATATAATTAACACATATAAACTCCTCGGCTCGAAAATACTCCAAGATTTCAGCTTGGTATTTTACTCGCCCTACGTCGCTTATAACTTTGCCTCTAAGACATCTTCTAAAATATCTATTTTGCCTTCACTTATAAAATGACTTCTTTTATTTGCTCTCATCCATTTAATCCCTCTTTCAATCTCTTTCGCGTCAATACCACTCTCATACTGACTAGGTTCATTTAAATCTGCTCGAAAAATCATTTCTATTTCATCGATTTCTCGACTAGAAAATCCCTTTTGATACAAAAGTGTTCGTGCTTGTTTAAATTCTAATTTTGAAACTTTCTTTTTTGTTGATCCAAAGAATCCCATAAATTTTTATTTAAGAATATTTTTATTAACTATTTTAACTAGCTCATCATGCACCAATCCATTAGAGGCTATTATTCCATTACACTTTCTATCATATCTTTGCTCTTTTCCTTCTACGTCTGTTACCTTGCCCCCTGCTTCTTCTACTATTATCTTTATAGTAGCCATATCATGAACAGTATCTTTTAAAAAGATAGTTGAAGAAAACTCACCAGCCGCAACAAGCATACCGCCATAAATAACTGAATTAAACTTAAATATATGGCAACCGTTTTCTCTTAGGTTTTTTGCGATTTCTAAATAATTTAAACCTATATCCCTGCCTGATCCATCTAAATCAATCACTGTATTTTTTAAATTATCAGCACCAGAAACAGTTATTTTATGATCATTTAAATAAGCGCCCTTGCCCTTGGCAGCAAAAAACATTCTATCCAACGTAGGATCATAAACAATTCCTAAAATTGGCTTTCCATCTTCAACCAATGCCAAAGAAAAAGAAAAAATTGGAACCCCATGAGAAAATGGCATTGTTCCATCTACTGGATCACAGACCCAGGTAAATTTACTATTTTCAACAAAATTACTTTCCTCTTCGCCCAAGACAGAGTGATCAGGAAAATGCTCATTAACTGAATCAATAACTAATTTATTAACTTTTAAATCCGTTTCGGTTACTGGACTATCATCACTCTTCCATTCCTTTTTTATTTCCAGTCGAAAATTCTTTTTTAAAATCCCCCCAGCCTCCTTAGCTATTTTTTTTGCAAACTTTTCATAATTTTCCATACTAAATATTTTTATAATTAACTTTTCCATATTATTTTAATTCTATCATAAAACAAAAATAAGAGTAAATAAAAAAGGACTGGTTATTATCTAACCAATCCCTTGTGGTAATAAAAATTAAAAATATACATTCCTTGAATCAAACATTGTAAGCTACCATTGCACTTAAAAGTCCCCTGCTCTCATGATAATCAAGCTTTTCATTTTCTTCATCTGTTGTTATAGCTTTAAACAAGGTTGTAATTGCCCCTTGATCTTCTCCATCGGAATATTCAAGAGTTCCACCATAACGACCAGAAATATGAAAAAGCACTTCATCTGATCCATCTATTTTACGGATGTTTGCCCACACATTGTCCTTAACGGCACGATACCCATCTTCTCCATTAGTAACAGTTCTCGTCCATTCAAGTTTTCCAAGCCTTGTAAGCCCTGTAAGCTTATCGACTAACTTTTGAACACACGATGGCGTTGGTTTTCTAACTTTCATTCTTATCTCCCTTTTTTATCGTTTATATTTAATCAAGCAAATTAAATTCTTTGGCTATTGCAGTACAACTTTTTTTGAGATTTTTATCCTTAATAACAACAGAGATGCTTTGCTGGGATGATGTCATCATTTCAATATTAGAGTTAGCCTTACCTAAAATTAACGATAATCTACAAGCGTAACCACCCCCCTCTTTCATAAGCGGGTCAACCAAGGTAAGTGCAACTAAATTATAGCACAGCGTCCAGTTAAACTTCTTTAATTGATTAAGATTATTCGTTGCGTTCTCTACATCTTTAGATTCAACAAGGACTGAAATTCGGGTAGTATTCTTTCCTTGCACCTGGGAAAGATCGATGATGTTAATATCGCTAAAACATTTCATAATCTTAGATGCTTCTCCCGGATCATTTTTTACGTTTTCAAAATTAAAACAAGTTAAATCCTTTTTTACAGCCAAACCTCTGGCATAAATAACCTCTTCAAGGTTTTCAATTTTACCAGAATTGGTAACTATTGTTCCGCCATCACTTTCCCCTCTACTTGGACTAAGTAAAACCTTGAGAGGAACTCCATACCTCTGGGCAATTTTTACCGATCGGTCAAAAAGTACTCCGGCCCCAGCTGCCGCCATTGCATACATCTGCTCATAACTTACTTCTTTTAAACGCTTAGTCTTAGAGACAATCCTTGGGTCAACACAATAAATACCATCAACATCGGTGTAAATCTCACAAAGATCGGCATCCATAAAAGCAGCCAAAGCAACGGCTGTGGCATCAGATCCACCTCGACCTAAGGTAGCAATATCATTACTGCCTTCAACAATTCCTTGGAATCCGGTAACAACCAGAACTTTTTCTTTTACTAAATCCAAAAGGTAATCTTTGTCTCTAATTTTTTTAATCTTGGCTTCGCCGTGATCATTTGAGGATATAAGACCAACCTGACCAGCCGTAAGACTAACAGCGGGCACACCAATACTATTTAATGCCATAGAAAGAAGTGATGCTGTTACGCTTTCCCCTGTGTGGAGAAGTTGATCAAGTTCACGATTATTGGGTTTTTTGGTTATCGCGTTTGCTTTTTCAATTAACCTGTCTGTTTCTTTTCCCATAGCCGAAACAACAACAATGGTTTTATTTCCCATAACATAATAATTGTTTCTTATGTGCTTTGCTATTGATAAAATTTTTTCCGTGTTTTCAACTGCTGTTCCACCAAATTTTTGTACAACTAAGCTTCCTTTAGGCATTAGGTAGTTCTCCTTATATAAATGGTTTTTAAATTGTAATGTTCAACTGCTAATAAAAGAGCGTTAAATAATTATGTTTTAAAAAAATACTATTGTCAATACAATCCAAAAACTTTTAAACAAAAAAATAAACGTAGAGATTACGTTTATTTTCCATTATTGCCCAGACCAACAATTAACAATTTATTATTTATCTACAAAAAATAAAGATAGTTTAATGTCGTCATAAGAAACTTTTTCATTTAAATATTCAAAAATAGATCTTAATTTTATTCCTTTATCTTTCAAAAAATCTTCTGGATTATTTTTGCGCTTAATTTCTTTAACAGCCTTAGAAACTTTTATTAAAGTTTTTTTCTTTGGCTTTAAATAAGAAGCGTCAAAATCAGGCCATAACTGTAAAATTTTCTGAACATGATTAAAAATTGTATTCTCAGATATTTCTCTCTCTTTAGAAATTTCTAAGATTGTCTTCTTTTTTGCTAATAATTTTTTTGTTGCTTCTAAAGTATTTTCTTTTTCTATTATATTTGTTTTACCCTCTTCTTTTTTAAGTTTTATTTTATTATTTTTAATCTCGTTTTTTTTGACCGTGCCATTTCTTTTAACGATAAATTCATCGAACATATCATTTTTTTCTTCTTGAGAAAAAGATTTAAATTTAATTGTATTCAATCGTGATAATTCTTTCATTTTTTGTTCAATTCCTAACACAAGATCATCAACCTGAAGAGCAACACTATTAAGCCCCATCAACCTTAAGCCATCAATAGATTTAATTCGAGACAAGGCCACATACCCTTGCCCTGCCTCAAAAGTCTTAGACAAGTCAATCTCGGCAGCATCCAAGGTCATGCCCTGGGATTTATGAACTGTTAGAGCCCAAGCTAACTTTAAAGGAACTTGTTTTACAACAGCCTTAACCTCACCCCTGTCGTTTTCAAGGCCCCAGTCTTCTGGTTCGGCCATAATCTTTCGACCAGAAAAAACTTCCACAATTGGTACTCCTGTTGTTTTACTAAAATTTACAACCTTCCCCAAGGTTCCATTAATATATCCTGCTTCATAATTATTTTTAATAAAAATAACAGCCGCCCCTTTTTTAAGTTTTAATTTCTCCACCACTAATGAAGAGTTAAAAATTCTTTCTATATTTTTTTTAGATCCCTTATTACGCGATTGAAAAATTCTTGGCTCACTCGAAAGCGCTTTAAGCTCTTCTTGATTTATCCTATCCACGTCTTCGTTGTGAGTATAAAGCTTAGCAGCTTTAAAGTTATTGGCTAATTCTTTTTTATAACAAGAACGGAAAATTTCCATGGATTTCTCTGAAACTGAATTTTGACGAATTTCATCAAGAATATTTATCAAAGTCTTATCACTTTGTCGAAACTTTTCCTCCATATAACATATTCTAAGATCAGCATCTTCCCAAGAATTACTTTGCCAGGCGAATTTTATCTCTCTTACACTTTTACTGACTGGAGGTAATTGAAAAAAATCTCCCGATAAAATTAATTGGACGCCACCAAAAGGTTTGTCAAGTGATTTAAAGGCCCGTAAAATTTTATCTAGGGAGACGAATAAGCCCGGAGAAACCATTGATATCTCATCAATGATTAAAACTTTTGTTTTCTTTAAGCGTTTATAAAGAAACTCTTTTTGTAATAGTTGATCTAAAAAGTACTCATCAACATTTTCTCTAATTCCGATGCCAAAAAAAGAATGGATAGTCATTCCTTTTATATGGGAAGCAGCGATACCAGTCGGAGCAACAATAGCAGGCCTTATATCTCTTTCTTTTAAATATTGAATATACTTATTCAAAAGATAAGTTTTACCCGTTCCAGCCGATCCAGTCAAAAAAACGTTTCTCCCCGTTTTTAAAATTTCAAATGCAGTTTCTTGTTTCATTTATATTTTTTACAAATATTAAATTAATTTAATCACATTCTACCACAAAACAAAAATAGAGCATATACTACTCTATTTTAATATTTTTATACTGTATTTTTATCATTAGCTATTATGCATTAACCATTCTTTCCTTCTTTTCTTTAGTTAAAGAAGTAAGCCAAAGAATAAATGGTCTACGGATTTTATCAACTGGCCAGTCATCACTTTTAAAAAGCATTGGTTTTTCATCTTTAAAACAATCAAGCATATCCATTGTAGCCTTTAAGTTTAAGGGCGCTAAATCGTTGTGTTCAATTAAAAATTGTTCTTTTGTAGTCATATATTTATTCGTTATGTATTAAAAAAGCAACTCGAATAACATGAGTTGCATATAGTGCTTTTATTTAGATTTCCCGGGAAACGGAATATAGCAACCTTTTTCCCTTACTCTTAACACCTAAAGTATACTCTTAAGTGTGGAAAAAGTCAACCTATTGAGGTAATATTCGGCAATATAGCATTGACAGATAATTTATTTTATGTTATCATGAAATAGTTAGTTTAATTACTGACCCCCTTATTTTAAGGGTGACAAATATTAGAAGCGTAGGGATAAAGTCGAATTTCTACATCTTGGTATTTATTTAATTAACTTTATCTTTACATTATTATGCAAGGACAAATTAAAAAATTGACTGATAAAAACTTTGGTTTTATCGCTCAAGATGGCGGTGATGATTTATTTTTTCACGCTAATAACCTAGACGGTGTTGAATTTGATCAACTACAAGAAGGTGATGCTGTTTCTTTCGAGGTTGAAAGTACACCAAAAGGAAATGCAGCAGTTGGAGTTAAAAAAGCTTAAATACTTTTTTACATAAAAAAACAGGCTCAACTTTGAGCCTGTTTTTTATTTTTTTTAATCATAAATATTTCAATAGTTAATATTTGATTATTTTTTCAACAAATAAACTTGACACATTTTTAACATTTTTCCAGAAAAGATGTTTTGATATAGTATATATATTTAATTTACTAAAATTAAAGGCCCTATGTCTATATAGGGCCCATATTATCGTTCTTGCAAAAATTAGATAATCCTCATTATTATTAGTTATTTTTAGAGTCCCAACATACTTCCCTACAATCACTATAATTAGGTTGTTTTTTTGGGTCTTTCCATTTTTTTACCGCATAACCATCTGCTTCAAGAGTAATTAATAAATTATCAAAGAATCCTTGATGATCTTTGTCGCTATATTCATTAAAAAGTGTTGCAAAAAATAAACGCAGGCTTCCATAACCATAATTTCCATCAAATGCTTGAACAACTACGCCAGGAACCGTCACCTTATTAAAAGAAGATGTTTTTTTCGCTGTTGGAAAATATTTCCATCCATTGCCTTCAACAACTGCAACAAATTCCGGGTCCCCCTCTAAATCGATATTGATTTCGAAAGAATAACTAATCATTCTTATTACACCGTTAGCAATAAGAGAACTAATAAGTTTTACATTAGGCATAATCAACCTCCATGGTAATAAATTTTAATAAAAAAAACTACCGATAAGTAGCCTTCATAAGTATTTCTATATATTTCATTAATTATATACACTTAACTTTTAAATAGCGATATACTATGGCTACAAAGGATTATATAATTATTAAAGTACGACATTATAATATAACATACTTAATTATTTTTGTCAATCCAAGTCAACAAAACAAAAACAGAGCATGGTAGCTCTGTTTTTTTGCTGGCTCGGAGACAGGGATTTACCCCACTCCCCTCACTTTGTTTTCTCTCGGGGGAACCTTGCTTCTCATCCCTGACCTTCAAGAAAAGTTGTAATAAAAATAGCACAGTTTAAACTGTGCTATTTTTATTACAATAATTGCTCGGAGACAGGGATTCGAACCCCGATAAACAGATCCAGAACCTGTTGTCCTACCATTAGACGATCTCCGAAAATAATTACGTAATTAATTACGTAATTTAATATGTAATTATTTTATTTCTCTAGCTCATCACCAAATACTTCATTTAAAGAATCAAGTATTTCTCCATTAGCTTCAACTACCGGTCCAGTATTTATATCTTTATCTAAGATTGAGCTAATTGTAATATTAATACCTAAATTTTCCCCTAACAACCCTTCTACGATTCCTTTAATTTTAACTTCATTTAATTTTCTTTGATTAAATTCATGCTTTGAAGCCAACGATAAAACTTCACCGTCAAAATCCCTTAACTCAGTTCCTCGCAAAATTGAAGAAAGCGAGTTATTATGTTTTCTAGCGTCTTCAATAATCCTAGACCAAACAAATTGAATATCTTGAATTTTTACGTCTTTTCCCGGTTCCACCTTTTTTTGCTTTAGTTCATTTTCCAACACCTCATCTTCATTCAACACAACTCCACCTGAAAGCAAGCAAATTTCAACTATAGCCAACTCCATTGGTAGTTGTGGTATTTTAGAACTTTTAATTTCGACCAATCTTTTACTTAAAACATCTATCGACTTAAATATTTTATCTTCATCTAATTTTTGAGAAAAAGCAAAAACTTTCTCCTTATTTTTTTCATCAAACTCTTTGGTAAATTCGCTTAACTCGGGATTAATTTTTATTAGTAGTATTTTTCTATAAAGTTCAATTAAATTCTGAGTCAATCTTGATAAATCTATTCCACTATTAACAGATTCGTTAACAGTCTTTATGGCATCTTTAGAATTTTTTTCCAATAAATATTTAACCAGAGAAAAAACTAGATTAATATCTGACGATGGAAGAACTAATTCTGCCATTTCCTTAGTTATTTCTTTTTCATCAAGTGACAATACCTGCGTTAAAAGACTCTCGGCATCACGAAGACATCCTTCAGAGTTATAAGCAATTGACTCTAAAACTGCTTCGTCGACTTTCACCTTTTCATTATCTATAATCTTATTTAACCGCCCAACAACATCATTAAAGCTAATTTTTTTAAAATCAAATCTCTGACATCTAGAAATTATAGTCTGCGGAACTTTATGAATTTCAGTTGTAGCCAAAATAAATACAACTTTTTTTGGTGGCTCTTCTAGTGTTTTAAGCAGAGCGTTAAAAGCTGATGGCGAAAGCATATGAACTTCGTCAATGATAAAAACTTTATATTTTTTTGCTGCTGCCGCAATTCTAGAGACAGAAATTATATTTTCTCTAACATTA
>Ga0233446_1001712_pt1 | contig 15601 bp, 10 predicted proteins | sample SI_124_October20_4_FD_182780 | JGI IMG/M metagenome (GOLD analysis project Ga0233446, IMG submission 182780) | Seawater microbial communities from Saanich Inlet, British Columbia, Canada - SI_124_October2016_120_MG | ecosystem: Environmental > Aquatic > Marine > Inlet | place: Canada: British...
TGCCACCTGACCACCGTAGTAACCATTCTTAGTTGGCTCGTCAATCATCACAGCCATTACCAGTCGAGGATTGCTAACAGGAACAACACCTGCAAAAACAGAGGTATAAGTATCTTCAAGATAACCACCAGCCGTGCTCTTCCTGGCTGTTCCAGTTTTCCCTGCCACCCTATAGCCAGTTATTGCTGCCTGCTTAGCCGAGCCATCAGGTCCTACTACCTGCTCCATCATCTCCAGTACTTTTTTTGCTGTTGAAGATTTCATAACCTGAGTAGCTTGCTGTGGCTCATCCAGTTTGAGTAAACTTACGGGTTGAATTTTTCCGCCATTTGCAAAAACTGAATATGAACGAGCTAATTGCAAGGTAGAGACAGAAACCCCATAACCAAATGCCATAGTGGCATGATCAAGCGGTTGCCAATCATTGTAATCACTAAAATAACCCGGTGATGATGCGGGAAAGCTGATACCGGTCGGCTCGCCAAAACCGTAATCTTTGTAAGATTGCCAAAGTTGCTCTGGCTTCATCGACAAAGCCACCTTTGAAGCACCCACATTGCTCGACTTACGTAAAATTCCTGCAAGATCAAGAACCCCATAATTACGAAAATCCCGAATGGGATAACCGGTCACTTTCATATAACCCGGTGCAGTATTAATGTGACTTTTCAGATTATATAAATTCCTGTCCAGAGCCGCAGCAAGAGTAAAAGGTTTGATTGTTGAACCAGGCTCAAAAACATCAGTAACAGCCCGATTTCGTCGAGCAGCTGCTGATTTATTTTTATGCTGATTCGGGTTGTAAGATGGCTGATTAGCAATCGCCAGAATTTCACCGGTACGAGCATCCAGTAGTACTGCACTACCCGATTTTGCACCATGATGTTTAATAGCCTTGCTCAAACTACGATACGTTATATATTGCAAGCGCATATCAATACTGGTTTGTAAATCTTTACCTGATCGAGCAGCCACTACCTGTGAAATATTCTCTACAACCTCACCTTTACGATTTCTTAAAATCTGGCGCTTACCCGTTTTTTCTTTCAACCAGTCCTGGTAGACAAGCTCAAGACCTTCCCGACCGACATTATCAATATCGGTAAAACCCAATACGTGTGAAACTACTTCTCCAGCTGGATAAAAACGATTATATTCTCTTTGAAGATAAACACCGTCTATACCCTCTACAGCTTTCTGTGCAAGCTCAGGTTCTAAACGTCGTTTGATAAAAACAAATTCCTTATTCGCCCTTTGCTTTAACTTATTAAGCGTTTTGTTATAGTTAACACCCAACGACTCTGCAACCTTTTTCAAGCCATCCTGATTTAACAGAATTTGCTTCGGATTGACCCATACCGAATCAACCGGTGTGCTAATCGCTAAAGGTGTATCAAAACGATCCAGAATAGAACCTCGATAAGCGGGTGTTTGAATTGTTCTAAGTTGACGCTGACTACCTTCATCCAGTAAAAACTCCTGATTATAAACCTGTAACCAGGCTGATCTAATCAGCAATGAGATGAACAATGCCACCAAAATAACCAGTACAAAGTAATGTCTGCCTGCAAAAAAAGTAGAAGAGTTATTACTCATAATCTACCAAAGTCACAATTTGCACATTTTCTGGTACTACCATATCAAGCCTTTTACGTGCAATGGATTCAACATTAGCCTGAGTAATTAAAGTACTTTTCTGGATCTGTAAACGACTCCAGTGTATTAATTGTTCATCCTGACTTTTTTGTTTCAGCCTTAACTCGGAGAACAGAACACGGCTTTCATGTTTAACATAAATAACAGCCATCGAGCTGCCAGTTACTAAAATAATCAGCAGCATCAACCAGTAAATGTGAGACATCAGGAAATTCGCTCAGCTATTCTTAAAATAGCGCTTCGTGAGCGCGTATTTTGTTTTATTTCTTCGGCTGTCGCCTTAACTGCTTTACCGATATTACGTAACCGAACAGTTATATGCAGATCACTATCGCGAACAGGCAAACCTTTCGGTATAGCTGGCGGGGTAGAATGTTGTTTAATAAAACGTTTTACCAGTCGGTCTTCAAGCGAATGGAAACTGATAACAAGTAGTTGCCCACCTATTTTAACAACATCAAAAATACCATCGAGCACTTGATGAATATGATCCAGCTCCTGGTTAACTTTCATGCGTATCGCCTGAAAACTACGTGTTGCCGGGTGTTTTTTTTCTTTATGAGAAGGAACACAATCACTGATTATACTGACTAGAGTAGCAGTATCGGTAATTGCTTGATCCTGACGATATTCGATAATTTTTTTAGCAATTCGACGTGAAAAACGCTCTTCACCTAATTGCCATAAAACATCAGAAATTTCTTTTTCTTTTGCGGTCATTATCCACTCAGCTGCAGACATACCCTGTTCAGGGTTCATGCGCATATCAAGAGGACCATTTTGCTGAAAACTAAAACCTCTCTGTGCATCGTCCAATTGAGGGGAAGAAACACCCAGATCCAGCAATACACCATCTACTAACTGTTTCAAACCCAACTGTTCAATACATTCAGCCATATGACCGTAGTCATCATGAATAATAGTGACACGAGCATCATCAGAATGAATTTGTTTAGCATAAGCAATAGCTTCTGGATCTTTATCCATGACCAGCAACCTTCCATTTTCATTTAACTTCGCAAGTATGGCTGCCGAGTGACCACCTCGACCAAAAGTCCCATCGATATAAATACCATCAGGTTTTATTTTCATCAAATCAATGACTTGTTGAAATAGCACGGGCTGATGGGAAAATTCTGCCTGACTCATATTAATAACTCTGCCAGGGCATCAGGTACTTCTTCACTTTCATCAATATCTTCCATGCAATGCTGTTCCCATAGCTGCTCATCCCACAGCTCAAACTTGTTTCCCTGCCCGATTAGAACCACTTTTTTCTCTAATTTGGCATAATTTCTCAGTGGCGCAGACAACAGTAATCTTCCACTGTCATTAACTTCAATATCTGTCGCATAACCGATCAGCTTACGCTTGATAAGCTTTACTCTCTTATTAAGACCGGTTAACAGGTTAATTTTTTCTTCGACAATCTCCCATTCATTCAGTGGGTAGATCAACAGGCAGGGCTCATCGGTATCAATAGTGACAACCAGCTGGCTACCACATATTTCAGTCAGGCGCTCACGATAACGAGTAGGCAAAACTATCCTGCCTTTCGCATCTAATGATAAATTTGAAGCCCCTCTAAATTTAAGCACTCAATCCGCCTTTATTAGTCACTTTGTGACACAATTCCCCACCAATTAACACAGTATGGTTCAAAAGTGACACAAGTCAAGAAAAAAACGGGCGATGAGATTAGAATTTCTTTAATTACAACAATGACTTAGCGAGGATTCCTCATGATGGACGGTGAATATCATTTAAAAACAAATATTAACCAGACATAGTTAAAGTAAAACATTAAGAAGTACTGATTTTGCGAGATATTTACACAAGAATTTCTTGATAAACGGTAGATTTTATATGTCCCCTTACAGCAATATAAGGGGAACAGATAAAAAAGTAAGTCAGCCTGTAAGCCGGGTTCTGTCGTGGATAATCATTCATCTGGAACCATTGTCACCAACGATTCTCAAGCAACCAACCCGAAAACAGTGCGGGCAGCACCATAGTTTTCCTATTTGGTCTTGCTCCGAGTGGGGTTTACCCTGCCACTACTGTTACCAGCAGCGCGGTGCGCTCTTACCGCACCATTTCACCCTTACCAGCCCGAAGACTGGCGGTATATTTTCTGCGGCACTTTCCGTAGACTCACGCCTCCCAGCCGTTAGCTGGCACTCTGCCCTGTGGAGCCCGGACTTTCCTCCAGTACCCGAGGGTACCAGCGATTACCCGGCTGACTTGGCGCGCATGATACCTTAGAAAAGGATGGAATTGTAGTGCTCTCAATATTAACCCACACACACAATAAACAGGTACAGAAGTGCTCCTTATTAATCGCTTTCAGTACTATCTATTTTTAATTTTTCTGATAACTCGCTATCGGTCATGGGTTTACCTAATAAATAGCCCTGAGCATAGTCACAGTGTAAACTTTTTAAATAGCTAAGCTGCTCTGCAGTTTCAACACCTTCAGCCACTACTTTCAGATTTAACCCATGTGCCATGGCAATAGCGGCATTGATCAATTCCCTATCAGCTGAATCTTCAGTGATATCTCTGATAAAACTCTGATCTATTTTTAACACATCAAAAGGATACCGACGAAGGTAACTGAGCGAGGAATAACCTGTACCAAAATCATCCATGCCTATGCTGACATTCATATCACTCAGGGATTTTAGCGCGTCATCAACATAGCTATGACCACTCATCAACACGCCTTCGGTTATCTCCAGTTCCAGAGTTTCATTTTTTACAGATGACTGAAGCAGAGCTTGCTGAATAAAGCTCACCAGATCAGGGTCTCGAAATTGACGTGGTGACAGGTTTACCGCTATTCTGAATTCTTCATCAAACTGTTTTTGCCAAAAAACAGTTTTCGCCAAAACCTGCTTTAACACAAACTGTCCCAGTGGAATTATTACACCTGTTTGCTCGGCAACAGGAATAAACTCTGCGGGCGACACATGCCCCAGTGCCGGATTAAACCAGCGTAAAAGAGCTTCAGCTCCCATAATTTTATTACTGCTGATATCAATCTGAGGTTGATAATAAACACTAAACTCTCTTCTATCCAGTGCACCATGTATTTGCTCCTCAAGCGACAGGCGACGTGAAACATCATGGTTCATATCATCAGTAAAATAGGAGTAAGTGTTACGCCCTAACGCTTTAGAATGATACATTACAGAATCAGCATTTCGCAGTAACTCCGACGCATTATCACCATCATCAGGGTAAACAGCGATACCAACACTGGCTGTCAGTATTAAATCCCTGCCATTTATTTTAAAAGCTTCTTTAAAACGATATAGTAAATTTTCTGCAATTGGACGAGCATCATTTGCATCATCAAGATTTCCAAGTAATACAATAAACTCATCTCCTCCGAGACGTCCTACGGTATCACCTGCCCGCACTGCAAGGCGTAGTCTTTCTGCTGCTTCAATCAACAGATGATCGCCAGTCTCATGACCCAGACTATCATTCACTTTCTTAAAGTCATCCAGATCCAGAAATAAAACGGCGACCTTTTCATTATTTCTATTCGCGTCAGTTAATAATTGAGATAAACGATCCAGTGACAGAAAGCGATTAGGTAAATTAGTTAAACTGTCAAAATGAGCCTGTTTAATAATTTTATCCTTTGATAATTTACTTTCTGTAACGTCATGACTTACTCCCCGGTACCCCAGAAACTTTCCTGATTCATCAAACCGGGGGGTGCCACTCAAATTCAAATACCGTTGCTCACCATCCTCTCGAATCCAGCTCACCTCAAAATCAGAAAAAGGTTTATGTTCATCCAGAGTTATCAAGTGTTGTTTGAAATCAGGGGTTTAAATCAAATTCTGTCTCGCGTAAAGCTCCTGTCGGTTTTTCCCAACTATACTATTCGTCTCGGTGCCCATGACCTTATCGACTTTGCCTGACACATAAGTAAAGCGTAAGTTATCATCCATTTCCCAGAATATATCTGCAGCTGTTTCAGCAAAATCCTGAAAACGTTGTTCACTAATGCACAAAGCCCTTTGTGCCTGTTTTCGTTTAGTAACATCAGAAATAACTGAAATAAAACCTTTTAACTTTCCCTGATTATCACGTTGATAATCCCAGATAATTTCTACGATCACTTCAGAACCGTCATGACATAAATTGACAGACTCATAGGGTTCAGGATCCGGTTGTTCCTTAACCACATAAGCCAGGTATTCCTTTAAATCTTGCTTATGCTTCTCATCAACTTCAAAGTCCCAGATATTACGGCCAGTCAATTCTCCCGTCTTCAACCCGAGAATTCTATGATGGGCAGCGTTACTATAGGTAATAACTCCATCAATATCGTTTTCCTGCACACCATAGGGAAGAGTATTAAGTACCTGACTTAACCATGCTTCCTGCGTTTTAAGGGCATGCTCTGATTTTTTTTGAGCTGTAACATCGGTCAGGGACAGCACCATACCAGCGGTTTGATCATCCGTATTAATAAGTGATAAAGAAATAAGAAAACATTGCTGTTTATTGGAATAAGAAACCACCAAGTCTTTGATCGGCCTTCCCTGCATAATCGCCTGGCACAAATCACAGTCGTGCATCAATACATCATCAGGGTGGAATAACGGGTGTACATGTTGATGAATAAGATCTAGTGCTGATCTTCCACTAAACGCCTCAGCGGCTCTATTTACCTGCGAAATAATACCATTATTATCCACAACAATTGCCGGATAGGGAATAGCATCATAACTACTGGAGCCCTGTGTCATCACCGAAAAAGGCTCGGCTAGAGTAGTTTGTACAATTGCAAGATAAATCATCCAGAACGATAGAAATTTAAATAGATGCCCAACAACAAAAGCGGTCCCATAAAAATCTGTATATAAGGTAAAAGACAATTCTGCAAAGATAGTTAACAGCATCGATATGATCAAAAAATGGAGAACCGATGGTGCCAGCAACTTACTCTGTCGAACATATAAATAAATAGAAAGAGCCAACAAGCTTATAACAAGATACTCGGTATAGACTTTAAATGGAGTTAATCCACCCGCATTAAGCATGACAGGGTTTTTCAAATTAAACGAACCCCAGGTAACCAGCAAAAACAGTGCACCCCCGCCATACAACATCAACTCAGAATTTAACTTTCGTTTCAAAAACAGTAATGCCGATAACAACAAAACTGCTTCAAGAAAACGTGTCGAAATCCAGAAATGTAATGTCACTTCTGAATTTCCAATATCGAAAAAGGGCATGCCATTGACGGTAAAAGTATGCCAGGTATCCAGCATGGCAACCCAGAAATAACCTATACCCAGGTAAACCAGAAAGTCATTACGCGTAAACTGCCGTGTATTCCAAACAATGACCAGCATCAAAATCCCGACTACAACGGAAAACAGTTCAGCAAGGGTATGAAAAAGTAAAACGCCATAATGCACGCGAGCAAATATCAGGCACAAAACCAGCACAGCCGGCATTAGAAAGTGATGTGATTTCAAAGAACTGGAAGCAAACATTTAAGCAATAAAAACAAATATATAGATAATTCTAGTTGGCATAAATTAACATTCAAGTTTATATTTTGGTGATTATTAAAGAATATCAACTTTTAAACTTTTCCGTCACAAACTAGGAATAATGACCGTAAGTAAAGACAACTCGGAAGCAGAAAATTTGCTTTTATAAACTATAGGAAACAGTCCAGTTTATCCGGCCACCTGTAGAGATAAAAGCCATATAGTTTACGAAGTTAAATATTTTGTCAGCTCATCTGCAGGAACAGGTTTCTCAAAAAAGTAGCCCTGTGCGTAATCGCAACCTAGCTGCTTCAGGTCATTATATTGCTCTTCTGTTTCAACACCTTCGGCAACAACTTTAAGATTTAACCCATGAGCCATTGAAATAGCGGCGATAATCAATTCTCTATCCGCAGGGTCTTTAGTAATATCCCTAATAAAGCTTTGATCTATTTTTAAAACATCAAAAGGATAACGACGAAGGTAACTCAGAGAAGAATAACCAGTACCAAAATCATCCATTGAGATACTAATACCCATTTGATTCAGGGCTACCAGCGCATCATCAATATAGCCATGGCCACTCATCAACACACCTTCAGTGATTTCCAGCTCAAGACTGTTATTGCTCACGAATGAATTCATTAATATCTGTTCGATTGAAGTAACCAGATCAGGGTCACGAAACTGACGAGGTGAAAGATTTACGGCAATACGAAAATTCGCATCGAACTGTTTTTGCCACAGCTCAGTTTGAGTTAATGCTTCAGTTAATACAAATTTCCCCAAAGGCACTATCAAACCAGTTTGCTCAGCAATTGGAATAAACTCAACGGGCGATACCTGCCCCAGTGCAGGATTAAACCAGCGTAAAAGAGCTTCTGCCCCCATCACTTTAGCATTTTTAATATTGATCTGAGGCTGGTAATAAACACTGAACTCACCTCTTTCCAGAGCACCATGAATCTGCTCTTCTAATGCCAGACGGCGGGATACATCCCTGTTCATTTCATCGGTAAAATAAGTATAGGTGTTGCGACCCAGCTCTTTCGAATGATACATCGCTGAATCTGCATTTCTCAAAAGTTCAGAAGAGTTTTCGCCATCACCAGGGTAGACCGCAATACCAACACTGAGCGTTATCATTAATTCTCGGCCATCAATTCTAAATGCATCTCTGAACCGGTTAAGTAAGTTTTCAGCTATCGGACGAGCATCTGCTGAATCTGATAACCCACCCAGTAGTATAATAAATTCATCACCACCAAATCGGCCGACCGTGTCCCCACTACGAATTATTCCTCTCAAACGCTCTGATGCCTCAATTAAAAGCTTATCACCTGTTTCATGCCCCAACGTATCATTCACCTTTTTAAAGTCATCCATATCCAGAAAAAGTACTGCAATCTGCTTGTCATCCCGCTGGGCTTCTTTTATCAGTTGAGAAAGACGATCGAGTGAAAGAAAACGATTTGGTAAATTGGTCAATGTATCGAAGTGTGCCTGATGAATAATGTGCTCTTCCTGTTGTTTACGTAACGTAATATCTTCCTTAATCGCCAGATAGTGACGGGTAGTACCATATTCATCGACTACCGGTGCAAAATGGGCATATTCCCAGAAAACATCACCATTCTTTTTACGGTTCTGCAATTCACCTTGCCAGGTTTTACCATTGCTAATAGCACCCCACATTTCTTTATACAGACTTCCGGGGGTTTTTTCTGATTTCAGAATTCGAGGGTTAAGACCAGAAACCTCTTGTGCGCTATAACCAGTTACTTTTTCAAAGGTTTTATTGACGTATTCAATCTTTGCCTGACTATCAGTTATCACCACCGATACAGGGCTTTGTTCAACAGTCTGAGACAGAGTGCGTATTTGCTCATCAGCTTTTACCTGCCGGGTAATATCACGAATGGTACCCAGCACCTGTGTTTGTCCACCAAATTCAATCACCTTACCAATTACTTCAGCGATAAAGATGCTGCCATCTTTTCTCTGCAAATAAACTTCAACTTCCAGGCCTTCTTCACGCCCTTTGGTTCTCTCAAAAGATGAGGTGTCCTGCTCTGGCGCTTTCACATCATACACACTCATCTGTAAAAGCTCTTCTTCTGAATACCCTATCATTTGACAAAAAGCAGCATTTACAAACATATAATTACCATCCATATCAGCAACTGTTATTCCCTCTGTTGCCTGATCTGTTATGGCTTTAAATTTCCCTTCACTTTCAATTAATTTCCGCTCTGCTTTTTTAATGGTTGTCATATCCATATCAATACAGAACATTTCAGCTTCATTGTTATGGTTCATCAATAGCACATGATTTGAAAAAACCTGAACAGCTGAACCATCAGATTTACACAGCGTTAGTTCTGAGGAGGGAATTGCTGCTCCACCATTCAGCCAGTTATCCACCCCTTCTTTAACCGGGTCTCGCATTTCCTCAGGTATTATCAAATCTTCCAGTTGTTTACCCAGGGCTTCATCAGCAGAAAAACCATACAGTGATTCACTTGCAGAATTCCAGTAAATCACTTTTCTGTTGCGATCATAACCCTGTACAGAAATTGCATCTGTAGTCTCAAATATTTCTCTAAACCGAGTTTCACTCTGTATCAGTTTATTTTCTGCCTGTTTTCTCTCAGTGATATCAACAATAGTAACGGCTATATTCTTAAGCTCTTCAGGGTCAGTGGGTATTCTGTAGGAAATAATTGCATTAATAATATCTCCATCTAAAGTCCTGAAATTAGCCTCGGAGCGAAAGAAAGGTTTATTATTCCAATAGGCATGCATGGTATCCACAAACACTTCCATGGCACCCGGGCCAAAAGACTTATCAATCTGATTTATAAATTTCTTTTCATGAGTGGCCTTAAAAAGCTTCAATGTGGCTGAGTTAACATGATTTACTTTAACTTTAGCAGCCAGTTGTCCTATAACATCCGGGTGCTGTTCCAGATATTCTGAAAGATCGGTTACGCCTTCCTTTTTAAGCTCATTTAATATTTCATAAACTTCAGATATATCTTCATCCCAGATAGAAATTTCAGAATTTTCGAACAAATTCCTGAATCGAACTTCACTTTTGATTAATGAAGCTTCTATCAATTTTCGATCACTAATTTCTTGCTGAAGGTCCGAAGCTACTGTTATTTGCTCTGTTACATCCAGCATAGACTGCACCATTGCACGAGTCTTACTATCCTGTTTAATTGGAGCCAGTGAGATAAGGAAACTTTTATTATCCTTTGGAAAGTCAGTAATCAGCCCTTCTTTAGATTTTCCATTTCTAATGAATTTACACAAATCACAATTCTGTACGGATAAGTGAGGAGGATGAAAAAAATTGTGTACATGACGATGAATCAGGTCTTGAGCAGAACTTCCACAGTGTATTTCCGCAGCCCTGTTAACCTGAGAAATAATGCCATATTCATCCACTACAACCGCTGGATGTGGAATAGCATCATAACTACTTGAACCCTGTGCCATCACCGTAAAGGGTTCCGTCAGTGTTGTTTCCACTATAGCCTGATAAATCAGCCAGAAGGACAGAAACTTAAAGAGGTGCCCGACCACAAAAGCATTGCCAAAAAAATCCGTGTACAAGGTGAAAGATATTTCCGCCAGGATGGTTAAAACGATCGATATAATGAGTAAATAACGCACATTATGAGATATCATTCTGTTTTGCCGGAAGTAAATAAACACCGAGAGACAAAGCATGGCAATGACAAGGTATTCAGTATTAACTTTAAAAGGAGTCAAACCTTCTGCTGTCAACATCACAGGATAAGCAAGAGCAAAAGAGCCCCAGATCACCAGCAGCGCTAATACTGCCCCGACAATAAACATCCAGCCTGCACTTAATTTTCTTTTTTGGAAAAGTACGGCACTGAGCAATATAGTAGCTTCTATAAATCGTGCTGATATCCAGAAATGTAACGTTGCCTCTGAATCAGTGATATTGAAAAATGGCATACCATTCACTGTAAACGTATGCCAGGTATCAATCACCGCAACCCAGAAGTATCCAATACCAAGATATAACAAAAAATCATTATGGGTAAACTGCTTTGTATTCCATGCGATGACCAGCATCAGAACCCCAACGATAATTGAAAATAGTTCTGCCAGCGTATGAAACAGGAGTACCCCATACTGCACACGAATAAACACCAGACATATCACCACTAACAGGGGGGCAAGGTAATTTTTTATTTTAAGGAAATGAAAGTCAGGCATTTAATAAATTAAAACAACACTATTTAACTTAACTATTAAGTCTAGTAGAACACTCCGGAATAACATGGGTTTTTAGTCCAGGGGAAACTGATCAATTACTATTCAGTCTGAATTAACTTCTAATGCCATTTTATACAGCTCATTCTTCTTTCGATCAGTTAAGTTAACAGCCAGCTTAACTGCCTTTGTTAACGGCATTTCAGCCATTAACAATTTAAGCAACGCTTGAATCTCAACATCATTCTGATCAAGGGCATTTGATTTCTGCTGATGGATCAACACTACAAATTCTCCTTTTTTAAGCAGGGCATCCTGATCAAAAAGTTGCAGACACTGCTCAGCTGTACCTCGAAGAAAGGTTTCATGACGTTTGGTTAACTCTTTGGCCAGAACGACATCTGCCTCCGGCATAAGCTGCTCAATCTGCTGTAAAAGCCGTTCTATTCGATGTGTAGATTCCAGTAAAACATGCGTTCCATCTGCATTCTTCAAAGCTTCGAGTCTGGTTAATCTTTCAGAATTTTTATGTGGCAGGAACCCGTGAAAGATAAACTTATCGGTTGGCAGCCCTGCAGCACTCAATGCGGTTATCACGCTACTCACTCCCGGCACGGGTGTAACCCTGTAACCCGCTTCGACTACGGCTCTAACCAAAGGAAAACCCGGATCAGAAATTAGCGGAGTTCCAGCATCCGAAACCAACGCTATTTGCAAACCTTCGCTCAGGTAATTTAAAATCTGCTGTATTCGCTCTCTTTCATTATGTTCATGAAGAGAAAGCATCTTTTTACTTATTCCCAAATGGGCCAGTAAATGCTGGCTATGACGAGTATCTTCAGCCGCCACCAGATCAACCGACCGCAATACCTCAATCGCACGCAGGGTTATATCATCTAAATTTCCTATAGGTGTTGCTACAATATGAAGTACGCCTGACATTTTCATCTTTAACCATGTAAACTAATCACCTTATTCTAGCAAGCCATCTTGACATCAACAGCATTAATTCAATAAACCTATCATCACCTATGCACAAACTTCACCTACAAAAGCTGGTTCAACGAAGCCTGATTGTTGTTACCACCTTATTTGTTATTGCCTGTCAGACAACTACAGTTACTGTTTTAAAACCTAAAATCAGTCAGCAGGTAACGGCTGAATCAATATTTATCGCATTAAATTACGAACAGGGGTTTGAGTGGGAAAAAGCTGCCAGCATGTATCAACACCTGGCTGATAATTCTGCTCAACCAGATCGTTCAAAATATTTACAGAAAACTGCACTCATGCTGTTTAAAGATCAACATTATGATGAGATGCAGACACTCTATGATTCTTTAACCGATGGTGACATCCTGGAAAAAGAAGCTATCAATAAATACGTGCTGTTAGCTGGGCTTTATTTTGAAAATGGTAAAACTTATCAAAGCCTCGGGAATTTACCGGATATAGAAACTATTACAGACCCTACCTACAAAGCACTCGCTTTGAATATCCGTTCAAAAGGTGTACTCGCCATCGGAAAGCCCATGGAAACAGCAAAATTACGTATCCAGATTGGTCAGTATCTGGAGTCAGATTTTGAAATCCAGGAAAATCATAAGTTTATCTGGGATGCCTTAAACCGGATAACCGAACTTCATATTATCAAGGCACTGTCTCAGCAACAGACAATCGACCTAAGAGGTTGGTTAGAGTTAAATTTAATAGCCCGTCGCTCCAATATGCTTCCAGCTAAAATAGAGCCCTGGATAGAAAAATGGCATGAGATTTATGTAGATCATGAGGCATCTCTTATTTTTGCAGATCAACTGGTCGAAGAAAGTAAATTAATATACATAAACCCCACTCGTATCGCGCTGATGCTTCCCTTATCTGATAAGTTAAAGAATGTTGCCGAAGCCATTCAAAATGGTTTTTTATACGCTTATTACAATGACGGAGAAGAAAAACCTGAACTGGAAATTATTAATGCCAGCAGCGAACCTCAGCAATTCTCCCTACAATACAATCAGGCCATACAAAATGGCGCTGATTTTATTGTGGGTCCTCTAGACAAAAAACTGGTGAATGAACTCCAACTCAACGAAGAGTTAAAAATACCCACATTAACCCTTAATTATGCCGACAATGACAGGTATGGCATAAACAATCTGTATCAGTTTGGCCTTAGGCCGGAAGATGAAGCAGAGCAGATAGCCGACTACGCACTGATCAGCAGCCAGTACCATGCCGTTACCCTAACCCCCGATAGCAAGTTAGGAGATCGTTTAAACAAGGCATTTACAGAACGTTTTGAAGCCCTTGGAGGTCAGGTCGTAGAAAGCGCCAGGTATCCCTCCAGAAAAAATGATTACTCACCATCCATCAAGCAGTTATTAAATCTTAACAGCAGTAAACGCCGACATTCAATTTTACAACAGGTGATCGGCGAGAAATCAGAGTTTATCCCGCGCAGAAGACAGGATATCGATATGGTATTTATTGCCGGTAATCCTCGACAGGCTCGTTTAATTAAACCCCAGCTTAAGTTTCACCATGCAAAAGGTTTAAACGTCTACGCAACATCCAGCATATCTTCCAGCATCAGTGACCCGGATGCTGATAGAGACCTTGATGATATTTTATTTGTCGATACTCCCTGGGCATTAACAAACACAACTAACCCTGATTTTGCTGCCATTAAAAAATTATGGCCAAAACAGAGTAAACGTTACGCCCGCTTTTTTGCACTGGGCATAGACGCCTATAAGTTAATACCATCATTAAGACGTTTACTGATCACTCCAGAAGAAAAAATAGCGCTCAATAGCGGCACCATATCAGTCGATACCAAAGGCCGAGTACACCGTGAACTCATCCTCGCGACTTATAAAAAAGGCCGAGCACAAGTATTAAAAGAAAGTGTTGAAGTCGTTGAATAACATATCTTAATCACATGTGGGGCTCAAAAAAAGACAAAGGACTGTATTTTGAGCAACAGGCTTTAAGCTGGTTGCAACAGAATGGCTTAAAACCGGTACAGCAAAACTATCATTGTCGCTTTGGTGAAATAGACCTGATCATGCTGCACCAGAACACATTATGTTTCATTGAAGTTAAATACCGTAAGAGCAACGCTTTCGGTGGAACTGCTTACAGTATTCCTCGCTCCAAGCAGCAGAAAATAAGCAAGGCTGCATTAACTTTCATCACTAACCATAAAGAGTTTCAACAGTACACATATCGATTTGATGCGTTATTCATCAGTCCGGAAGAAAAGCTGAAAAACAATAATTTTGAATGGATACAAAATGCGTTTAGTGGAGAACAGTCAGATTATTTTTAACTCTCTGCGTATTCAAAAAAGCAAAACATATTCACCACGAAGACACGAAGCTCACGAAGAAAAACAAATAATGCTAAAAGTAATTGGATAAATCAGTCATTGTCATAATTTTAAACAACTCATTACTAAATAACGATATACCTTATTGTACTTCATTATTTAGTGGTGAAAAAAAATCTTTAAATTTATAGAAAAATTGAAATTCTCTGAGTAGATACAATTACTTAACGATTTTTAATCCCGGCTTTTTCTTTTCTGAACTTTTCTTCACATCCTTTTTTACTGAGCTTTTACTGCCTACAGCACTATCCCCTGTCGAATCTGCCTTGATAGAAGTATCTTCAGCGAACATCATGCCCTGCCCGTCTTCCATGCTATAAATAGCCATAATCGCATTAATCGGAATATAGATATTATGAGCAGCACCACTAAAGCGGGCAGTAAAGGCAATATGAGTATTCTCCATTTCAAGCCCCTGAACAGAACGTGTGGCAATATTCAGTACTACCTGGCCATCTTTATCAATTCCATTCGGAATCATGACATCATCAATAGTGGTATTCACCATAATATGCGGGGTTGCATCGTTATCAACCAGCCACTCATAAAGTGCTCGAATCAAATAGGGTTTGTTTGAAGTCATAATCTATATTAAAAATTAATTAAAAAAGAAATTTAACCGCAGAGGACACAGAGGTACGCAGAGGTTTTTAACGAGTATTTGAATTAACTAGTTACCGACCATAAACTCTATCTTATTGAAATATAACAATAAAAGGGCTTAAAACGGTTGGAAATCAATAAAAACTCCAGTGAAAAATGTTATCATTATATT
>Ga0233446_1001717_pt1 | contig 15549 bp, 32 predicted proteins | sample SI_124_October20_4_FD_182780 | JGI IMG/M metagenome (GOLD analysis project Ga0233446, IMG submission 182780) | Seawater microbial communities from Saanich Inlet, British Columbia, Canada - SI_124_October2016_120_MG | ecosystem: Environmental > Aquatic > Marine > Inlet | place: Canada: British...
TCCCAGCCGGATACCCAACTAAAATACCATTTATCATCTATAACATTAAAAACAAAACATAATATACGCATTTATAATTCCTGCATCCAATTAGGATATAAATCTAATAATATTAATTGGTCAAGACTTATTTTCTTACTAAAACTGCCTTGTTCCAAGACTTTTTTAACAGATAAATCTGCTTTTAAATTAGTACCTTGGCCAAATCTAAAATTTATCAAATAACTAAATTCAGTTGTTAAAATAAATTCTTTTATTTGACCACTAATAATTGATTTTTCAGGAGGAGTTTTCTTTAATACAAATATTATTTCATTTGGGTAATCCCAAAAATAATACCATTGTTTAGTTTTCTTATCCATAATCAGACAGAATCTTCCATCATACATCTAAACCTCTTTAAATCGAATTATATAAAAATTCTTCCAATTCTTTTATTGTTTTATACTGGTCTAATTTCTTTATTAACGTTATTATTTCAAAAAACAAATAGTATGGGCGGTGGGAGTTGAACCCACATGCAACCAATTACCCGATGGCATCATTACAACACCTGCACGATTTATAAGATCGCTGGGATACGCCCACAAAAAAAATTCATTATCAGAGCTAAAGGCCCTATAATACTTCGAGCAAGACTTGAACTTGCGACCCCTTGTGTATCAGACAAGTGCTCTAACCAACTGAGCTACCGAAGTAAAAACTATTTTATACAACTTTCTACGAAATCAAATAAATCTTTGATGCTTTTCTCTTCTCTGTATTTGGCAGTTTTTTCACACATTTTTCTAATTCTTTATCAACAGGTTTATCATTCGCTTCTAAAGCTAATTTTAAATTAAATATTTGCCATTTTAAATCCTTTATTATTTCTCTTATTAATAATATAAGAAAAATAATTGTAAAATTATATTAGAATTCTTCTGTTTTTTTAACCCAATCTGGATATAAATCTAGTAATATTAATTGATCTAAACTTCTTTTATCTCCGAAGCTTGACATTTTAAAACGCATATCTCTATCGACTATATTAGTTCTTTTTTCTATTTTTAAAAATCTAATGAATATATTATTTGCGATAGGTTGCTTATTAATATATTCTTCTAAATTTGTTTTATCAAAAAGATCTATTATGTTATAATTACTAGGCATTGGCGCATATGATTCATACCATTGATCTTCATCAATAATATATAACAAAAATAAAGTCATTAAAGTTCCTGTACCCAAATAGGAAAATCATTTAACAATGTTAATTGTTCCATGGGTTTTTCAATACTATTCTTTAAAATAGTGTTTAAAGAATAGTATTTTTTAACATCTATCTCTTTCATTGTAGTAAAAGAAACAATATCGAAATTAAAGCCAGAATGCATGCCAGTAGCAACAAAATCCATAATTTCCTTGCCACATATCGTTGTTGCCGAAACGGTCCTAAAACAAGCCTTTTTTAGGTCATGATGGCTATTTGATATGGCAAAATGCCACTCATTATCTTTTTCATTTAAAATCAAATAAAGGCGTGTAGGCTTACTCATGATACTCCAATAATTTTAATATCCAATCGGGATATAAATTTAATAGTTCTAATTGGCATCTAGTTCTTTGCTCGAACTTCAATTTGTTTATATTAAAGGATTATTAAAAGCTTGCGTTAAATTTTTCATACTTTTATTTTCTGCAAAAGCAAAGTCCTCTATACTATCATGAAAGTGCTCCAGTAAATTAGACGACTTTTTAGTAAATTCAAAAAAGGTTACAAATATTTCTTTAGGCGACCGTAAAAATGTCATGCTATTTCTATAATACCATTTTTTTTCCGGTTTATTATAAATAATATGCATAATCATATTAATTAGCAATTAATAAATAAGCCACTGCAACAAATAGTACCAATAAACTAAATGTCCCTAAATGTTCATACATTTTATCACTTGGTGTTATTTTCATATTAATCCCTAAATTGTTATTCTTATTATTAATATAAAAAAAATAATTGTAAAATAAAAGCCTTCTATTTATTGACTTCTATATTCATTCAAAAATTATTTTAAATTAACCTATGGTGACTTTTAAAGGATTTTTTTTTAAATTCTATACTATCTACCATCTAAAATTTTAAATCCTTTAAAAGTCGTTTGAATAAATTATTGTAAAATAAAAAGCGGGCTTTCGCCCACTCTTCGGTATTAATCATATTAAATATCATTAATACGCGTTAAATCGCTTTGTCTAACCCCAAGGTCTGACACACGATCCGGCGCGGATACTAAAACTCGTCCATCACCAAAATCGTGACTAACAATGGCCGTCCGTCCTCGATATCGCTTTGCAACGCTTGCATTAGTATCAATGTGGACTACATCGTTCTTTAAAAAAATCTTTCGCATAATAGCACTCCTAAATTAAATTATTGGTTGTCTTCTAGTAAATTGATATATTTATACATCGACTTAATAATATTTTCAAATTGATCGCTTGTAACAGTATCAAACATTCTATTTCCAGATAGAATTAGATCCAAGGCAATAATTTCATCATTTGTTAAATCAGCATATTTATTTGTTAGTTCTCTCATTTTTCTTCCTTAATGCGTTGAGATCAAAACTTCAAAGCCATAATCGCTTGCGATTTTTTTGATTTGTTTCTTGGTTTTCATATCGGTTAGTTTTGGCACAGAAACTTCTTTGATTCCTTTTTGCCATTTATTCCTAGCCCAAGCTTTAAATATTAATTCTATTGTTAATAAACTCGAAGCAAATGTTCATGGAATAGTTTTTGCATTAGGTTTTTCCCAATTTGCATTGCCTACGTTTTGATCAAAATAAATTTTCGTTTTCATCATTAGATAACACCTTTCTGCAATAATGCGTAAGAAGCAATTTCTTCTGCTAAAATTTGAAATTTGTCATTAAATACTTTTTCTTTTGATTTTTTTTCTTTTAGCTCTTTCTCGTTGAAAAGCTTATTATGCTTTTCATTAATATCGCTTATAAAAAGATCTTTTAGAATACTAAGCAAAACTAATCCGTCTTCTGCCACATAAAAATGTTCTTTTTGCAAGTTATCATGCAAAATAGTGCCATTTTTGGACATCTCAAGTTTTAGGCTTGCGGTACAATATGAAGTTAAATACGGATGTCGCGCTACGCTATTAAATTCTAAACTATATTTATCCGGTTCATTATTCTTTCTAAAAACTTTCAATTCAAACAAATTATCTTCAAAGCGTTTATTAAGGCTCAAAAATTTAAAATACTTTGAATTAATCATAGTATAATTACTGTTAGTTATTGATAAAGACGAAAAGTTTACTTGTGATGCTTCTAATGCAGGATGTTCATTAATCAAGTCGTTCATTGAAACATGTGCTGAAAAAGCTTTATGTCTATCTTTAAACACTGCTTCAGCTGGCGCTATAGAATCTAAAAGACTACAAACGCTAGTCATAATTTGCCTATATTCCGCAGCTTTTGCTGTATACCTTTTTCTAGCTTTAAAAAAGCGAAGAACCCTATCCGATACTTCGCCTTTTTTCCAATAAAAAGCAAACTCTAATAAATCAATTGTTTTACTATAAAGAGATTCATTTCCTTTGATAAACCGGTTGCTTCTACTTCGCATTCGTAATGTACCATGCGAAAAATAAATCATTTCACCATTCCTTCTTGGAATATGCATTGTCGTTAGTTTTGCATCATTAAAAAATTTGAATAAAGTGTCAAAAACGAATTCTAGATTAGCTTCATCAGAATTTTCTAGAATTTCGGTGCTTTTACGCAAGGCTTCTTGGGTTTGGTCGTCACTAAAAATAGCAACATTTTCTTTACGAAGCGTATCTACTTCTCTCCGTAAGGCGTTTTCGAGATTTGTTCGGTACATTTTTCCATCCTTTTTTATTTATAATTAATATAAGACTTTTAATTGTAAATTAAATCTCGGAAATTAACTTTATATTTTGTTACTTTAGTCTTTTTAATGTTGTTCTTCTTTAGCCCATTTCTATTCTTTAACTTGTTATGCGGAATGCTTCGGGTCGTCTTACTCATTTTATATCCTATTACTTTGTTAGTTTAGCTACATTTTGTAGATTTCCATGCACTTTAAACTTTTCTACGTCCATTCCGTCAGAAGTTAATACAAAAATATTTGTACCATTTGGCAAATTGATATCGCTTTCAATATAACCGTCTGTAAGGTGAATGTTTAGCTTACTTTTAATATTATTAGCTTTCATATAAGGCTCCAAACAATTGAATGTTGTTCCGCCGCCCGCTTGAACAATGTTCTCAACCGCTTTTCTTTTATTATGGGAACTCACTTTTAGTGTGCCACGGACTTCCGTATCCCAATAAAGCAAAGTTGCATCAACTTGCTGAAAACTATTAAGCATTCCATATAATTCTGAAATGAATTTGGCATAATCAGATTGAGAGATAGAACCGGAAAGATCAAGCGTAACAGTAATCTCTAAATTTTCTCTTAATGTAGATGGCATATAAATACCGGTACCGTATGTTCGACGGCCAGGACGTCGATAAGTTTGATCAATTGGTAATTCATTCGTAATATACTTATGAAGCATACTAAACCAATTCAATTGAGGATTTGTTAATTTATCAACTAATTTTTGAACATATCCTGGAACATTGCCTCTGCTCATTTCGGTTTGTTTTGCGGCATCGACCATTTTACGTTGCCATTCTTTCTTTAAGAATCGCTTCTGTTCTTCTGTCAAAGGCTTATTATCTTTACAAGGGCCGTCTCCGCCACTTTTTAAGTGCTCATCAAAATTCTTTTTATCCCGCATTTTTTCAGCATATGTCAGAAGCTTGTCATACAAGGTCTCTGTGGTTTCTAACTGAAAATCTCGCTTTGATAAATTTACTTCGGGCGGAATGGATTCAAAATTAAGGGTTCCATCAGGAAGCTCCATATTCTCTGCCATTAACATTTCATTAATGATGATATCGGCAGCAATATTCCATAGCAACGCTTCACGTCCATCTAGACGTAGAAGATGCCCTAATGCAACATGCATAATTTCGTGGGCAAGCAGTCCTTTAACTTTAGGCTCGGACATGTTTTCAATGAACTTTTCATTATAAAACATATGTCCGAACTCATTAACTCCAGCGGTGTCAATCTCGTCCGATTTTCGCCAAGCTAATTCCATAGCTAAACGGGCAAAGAAAGGATGAGATTTTTGCATTTGTACTCGTGCTCGAACGAGCTTTAGCTCGGAAGCCGTTTGATTCATTTTTTTTCCTAATAATTTAATTTAGCGAATTAAAGACACGTTAAAGAACAATACTAAGCAAGTATCGTGGCCCAATTTTGAGATTTGACATGAGATTTAAAATTTGGAGCTTTTACAATGTTCTTTGCGAACTTCTTCTTATCAAAATCGGCCATAAGTCGCAAAGCATAGATACTAAAATCTTGCTTTAAATTTGCAATGACTTCTACAATGTCAGAACCTTTGTGGCTTTCCTTTTGGAAATGTTCTACAAGACCACCAATCAAAGCATAAGTTTGGTTGATGTCAAAACTCTTTACAGAACTTGGATCATTATAGATCCGATCCCAGTTCATATCTTGGAAGTACCTAACATATGCCATGAATTCAGCCGCAAAACCTTCTCCGCAAGAGATTGAACTTAAAGTTTGTGTTCGCTCATCTGTAATGTTTTTGATAGTACCAAGCAAGTTGCTCAATCGAGCCACACCTCGCGGAGTTGTTGCCTTATCCGAACTGGTTTCGCTCACATTATAAAGTAAGCTTCCCTTCCATTGAATAAGATTAATTAGATGATGATTCACCTTGTGCTCGATTGCCCATTTAATCCATTCTTCTGTATTCACTTCGAGTTCAAATTCACAAAATCGGTCTCGAAGAGGCAATGGCATATCAAAGACATGCGCCTGATCTTCCGCTCGGTTACCGGCACCACAGATATAAATACCATCACTAAGTTTCGTATCTGCAACAACACGATCGTTAATAATCTGATAAGCACTTCCTGCTACAATAGGGCTTGCTAGATTAATCTCGTCGAAAAATACAGTACCAATTGCACCAGGCTTCGTGATAAAGACTGCCCACGCATAAGGTTTTGTTGTGAGCCATTCCGTGTCACTTTGGATTTGTGGCAACCCGCGCAAGTCTGTTACATCAAACTGCGAAAGTCGCTGATCAATGAATACAAAAAACTTTTCAGGATTTGCAAACATTTCCATTTTCTTTTCTTTGGTACTTGCATTCCAATCAACGAATTCTAATTTAGAATCCTCTGCCCGTTTAATCGCATCATTCTTTACAATCATACTCTTTCCAATTCCAGGTGCACCGGAAATGAATAGAGGCTGACGGATTTCATAAGTAGATTGAATTACGGACTTTAGGACACTTGAGCTACCTTTGAACATTTCTGTCTCACTTTCTTAATTGGTGTTTTTTCTTACTTATAATATAAAAATTTTAATTGTAAATTAAAAATCTTACATTATTTCATTTAATAATTATAATATAAGATTTTTAATTGTAAATTTAATGCCAAAGACTTTCGAAATGTTCTTTAAATAAGCTAAAGCCTTTATCAATTTTATTTTGGTCATATTCTTGCAAGTCCATTTTCTTATCCATTTCTTCGAAACCTAAAGAAATATCACTTAGAATTTTTTGCCATTGCAAATGTAATTTTTCATCATAATCATCAAATCCAGATTCCATTAAACTAGATGGGTAGCCAGTAATATGCTTTTTCATTTCTTTAATTAAAGAAGGTATAAGTTTACATAAATGATCATTCATATTAAATACGGCCAAATCATCATAGCCATATACAACTCTTTTATAAGCGTGCATAATAGTATATCTAAAATCTGCGATAGCATAAATTCTTTGGACAATTCTATCCCATAAAGTGTGTTTACATAGTGAATCCCAATCATCTACTTTAATGAAATCTTTACTCATCAATCAATTTTCCTTTATACAAAATAAAGTCTAAGCTAGATCCATATTCGCATAATTTATAATTTTTAATTTCAGCTTCGACCCATACATACTGATAATCGTTTTCTTCAAAGCAATCTGCTTCAAATCTTACTCTCAAACCTTTAACATTACTCTTTTTTGGCATTTTTTTATATTTTTGCGTATAATTTTCCATATTAATAGTAATAACAATATAGCTTAAATCATTTTTATTTCCATTATGTGGGTTTTTAGGGGGAATATCAACAGAGATTATATTCTTTTCAAAATATTTAATAAAATCTTGTTTCGAAAAAAAATACTTTTCTTTCTGATCATTCATACTGCACATATTAAATCCTTTTCATTCTTATGCTGGTAATATTTCCAAATTCATTACTATAATTAACTTTCTGGATTCCAAATGCTTTAATCAAAATCTGACAATGACGACAAGGTTTTGCCATTCGCAAACTTCCATCTTCTTTGCTAACTCTAACAACCGTAATTTCGCAATTAGTTAAATCGCGATAACGAACCTTAAGAATCGCAGCTAATTCTGCATGAATTCCGGCGTTATAAGTCGTTCTTTGAGATAAAGGATGAGTCTTGTTCGATTGATTAAGACCTGTGGCCAGAATAGTATTCTTTTTATGAATTATTGCACACATTGGATAATTTTCTGTGCTGTCTTGAAGCAAATTTTTGGCAATAATAATAATATTATTTTTCATTTTTCTTTAGATCTTTAACGCGTTTATTATGAGTGTCTTCGGATAGTTTAACATAATTTTTAACAATTTGCTTTTCCTTATCAGAAAAAGAATTTAAAATATTATCGTTAATGTCAAAAGCATATTTCTTTTCCCAACAATGCTTAAAAATATCCCAATATGTGATTTTACCGTCTTCATGACATTTAATATTAATGTTATTTCTCAAAATTAGGCCCTTTAAGCAAGCTTGACATGGCTTCTTTGCTATGTCCTTCGATTTGCATAATAAAAGAAATCATACCCATTCTATCTGAAAAATAGTTTTGATCTATTTGCAATCCCATGTACGTAGAGCACTGTTCTTTGAGAACGTTATCTTGAAGTCGGGACAGCACGGCTAGCCTATACTCAATCGGCGCATCCTTATTCTCATCATAAATAATTACATCATTTGGGGAAGTATTCATTCTTAATTCCTTTAATTTTTTTTGCTTATTTATAATATAAAAATTTTAATTGTAAAATGGAAATACGTTTAAAAACTTTTTTAAATTCTTCATAATTTTTAAAATTTTTTAAATGAATTTGATCAATTTGATTATTATAACTTATAAATATTATATTCTCGATTCTATCTTCAAATTCTTTTTCAGTATCATTTGCTTTAAATATTTCTAATTCGAATTCGTCGGGAATCGAGCATTCTATTATGGAAAATATCATAGATATTACAAAATCATTATCAATCGCTGCTTGAATTTGCTTTCATACAGGATGCATTAAATCATCCATATTATTTCTATCCATAATATTCATCCGCGTTTAACATTGATTTTGAACTTTTACTAACCAAAATAAATCATCTAAATTTTTAATCTTTTTTGAATTGTCTTTAGGGCCAGCTTCTAATCTAGCTTTGCCGCATTCATTTTCAAAAACATACCAACTTAATGTATTCCAACTATCATTCATCTTTTGTTCTAATAATGCAATATGAAGATCGAATAAACTAAACACAGATTCAAAAATAGGGCTTTCACAACCTACGTCTAATACAGCATCAAGCTTATTAAATTCTTCGTTATATTCTTTATAACATTTAAGAAACTTATTAATTTCAATTTTTATTTCTTTCTTATTAAAAGCCATTTTCGTCTCCTTCGTAATCATAATTGTAAAAGCTTTCTACGTAATCAATCGTATTAAAACAGCAAAATCCGTTAATCAGTTCCGCGTCTTTCCAAGATTCGTCTATATTATCTAATCCTAATAATTCCAACTCATCTTTTTCTATGCATTCTCCGTTTTTTCTTACCGGGGTTCCGCAACCGTCACATCTATAAAACATTATTTTAAAACCTCATAATTTTTCCTATAATTATAAATTAAAACTCATTATCTTTTCATTTCTTTTTGTCAATCTTTACTCATTTAATCATCCTTATTCATTATTAAAATCTATTTTAGTTTTCCAAATCATTGGCGCTTTATAAGCGTCTGGCAATTTATTTACAATATTTTGCGCGCCAACAGGATTCATGCTATGAACATAAATGAAATTTGGCATCTTATTGGGATTTTTAATCAACCAATTCGCGACATCGACGCTATCCCCGCCCGGGCCTAGATCATGATCAAATAGAATATAATCAAACCTTGCCACATTTTTTAATACATTAATTGCGTCTTTTACATTATCAACAAAAACAATATCAATATTTATAAAATTGGCTTTAAACAGCTCAATTCTTTTTGCATCATCTTCTATAATTAGCATAGTATACATTATTACAATCTAAATTTCCATTTTGTTATTAATTCTTTTTTCGACAAAAATCAATCTGCGCCATATTCTAAATAACATCCTTTTGTTTTGCAAGCAATATCAAATTCGTCTTCGCCTCTGCTAATAAATTTAACATTTTTTTGACAAAACGGACATTTTTCATTTTTTATATCAAAATTTTTCATAAGCTCCTATTAATTTTATAATTAAATATAAGAAAATTTATTGTAAAATAAAAAATAAATTATTTGCTTTCCATGTTTTCTAACGTATGTTTAGCTAAATTTTGTAACTCGAACAGAATCATACCTACGTCGTTTTCATCATACTTCATATTAATCCTCGCTTATTATGTAAAAGAAAATTGTTACTATTGTTGCTACTGTTAGTGTATACATTCGGTTATAAAAACTTTGGCAAGGAAATAACATTAAGCCTCCTGATAGAACGCCAAAGAATATTATGGCCAGTTGTACAAGTTTATCTTTGTCAAACTTAAACACTATATTCTCCAAATATCTAAAAAACTCATATCCTTAACTCCCTCTACCATATAAATATTGTTACAATCTAGTTTACCTTGTATTTGTTTATCACTCATTTTATGCCTCTCTTCCGTTTTTATAAACATACTTTACAGTAGGGAATCTTAATGAAATATCGCCATTTTTATCTTTGCATTCTTCAAAATAAGCTACTGTAATTTCTTTATCTAAAATTAAATCAGGATTATCATAGAACAACTTTCTTTGATCGAGACTAAATCCGCTTCCAACAGAAACAGTATTTCCCTTATGCCTAATAATAACATTAGTCATGGTTTGAATAGTTGTTTCTAAACCTGTTTCTTTATTAATAACGCGGAATGGACCAGTTTGAATGTTTTCAACAACATATTCTGCATCATTGAATTTCTTAACTTTTAATAAATATCTGCTTCTTTTCCCTTCGTAGCCGATATCTTTTCTTAAAATTAAGCCTTCCCAATTATTTTTTACAGCAGCTTCCATGTTTTTTAACATCTGCTCTTTTGAGATACATTTTACTTGCGCTAAAGCATGAATATGATAAAGAGAATTATTTAAAACGAAATCTTCATAATCATTTATTCTTTCTTTTAAAGCCCTTGTGCCGGTTTCATCATCGAATTCTTTAATAGTGAGCTTATCAAACATGATAAACATTGGGTTTTGAATTGTATGGTTCTTTTTATTATATTCTTTGGCAATGGCGCTGAAGTCTTCTAAACCATCTTTGCCGATGATACACAATTCTCCATCTAGAACACAATCATCAATATTATTATTTAAAATATCTTCTTTAATCTTACTTAAAGTATGAAATTCTTTGCCTTTACGACTAAAAAATTTAACATCATTATTTTCAATTCGGATAATACATCTAATTCCATCTAGCTTCCGACTTTGATAATATTCTGCAATATCTTTAATCTTATATTCGTGATCTTCGTATTTATTTGCTAGTGCTACATTGAAAGTTGGGATAAGATTGGGAAATACTTTGTTAATAGATTTCTCGCTCATACGGACCTCAAGATTTTTATCGATAATTTTATAAACTAATTTTCGATGCATCTCGCAATTTGCATATATCCAAAAATCAACGCTGTCTATGGCATCATGACCCGTAATTTTACGCTCTTTTAAAGCGTTTAATAAATCAAATAAAGTATCGTATTTACTTATATTTCGCTTTTGATATTTATCAGCAGACATGATTCGTTTTTCTATATTTTTGCTTGTAACATTATATTGCCAATAAGAATTATGAATATACAGAAAATAATTTTTAAGTTCTGGATATTTAGCTAAAATTTCTTGCTTTTCGTTTTTGCTATTTGTTGTATTAAGTTCGTTAACACAATTTTGTAATAAATTAAGTTCTTTAACTTTCGTTGACATCATAAACATAATCTCCTAAAAAAGGTTTTATTTTTCTTAATAGAAATATAGATTTTTTAATTGTAAAAAAAAAGACCTAAATTAGGTCTTTTCTTTGTAAAAAAAGTTTTATTTAATAAGACCAATCTGTCAACATTTGCGCTAAAATACTAGGTACTCGAGCTTCATCAGTATAAATGATATGTATCTTACCGTCTTTATCTTCGTTTATGACGTAACTCTTGTCCATATTATTCTCCTTTAATTAAAAATAGTGACTAAAAAAGTTAAAGATATAAATGTCGCGCAATATATTACAAGAAATCGCATATATCTGTCCACAGTCTTTTCGTTTTCATCTCAAGGATGCTCATACCTTCGCATTTCTTCTATCGATTCCGCATAAAGCCGTGTTTGGCATTCCCATTCTGTAGTCTTTATTACAGCTTTGTCAAGAACTTTTTCAATCCATTTTTTAATCTTATTCATAGTCTTCCCTTATTTAATATTTATTCGATACCTTTTCCAGAACCCATCCAATTATAAAAAGTATTGCTATTCAGACTACTAAAAAGTCTGCAACTACCAGGTTATATCCATATTTATCAACTATATAAAGGGCAAATAAATTTGCACCAAGACACATTGAAAGTAATATCGTAATAATTCTATTAAACATATTGTGTTTCTTTATTTGCTATTGCTATGCAAATTTCTTTCCAAATGTCATGATGAGATTTATTAGAGCTATTTGCAAATATCTTCATAACGATGTCACTATATTGATATAATTCAACTACCTTCATAGGTTCGGGGCAGTCTCCTATTCTCATAATCATGCTGCTGCTGTGCTTGCCATCAGCCACATACCAAACTCCATCAGAAGGAAAGCCTTCAAATCGATCTACTTTTTCATATCGGCCATTTGCTTTTTTAATGTAATAATGTTCCATAATTTCTCCTATTTTTTATTATGGTAGATCCCATAGCAGTGGATCTTCTGGACAAAGTGAGTGTCCACCAAAGTCATCAAATAAGAATGGATCTACCATACTAGCCATTTCTTCAGGGGATTCAGGAGGATCAGATTCCGAACACCACCAATTGTAGCAGCCGTGGCCAATAACCATACCGCCAATTCCACCTAAAACAAATGATGCAGCCCTACTTATAGGATGAAGATCTGCCAATATTGCCATCCCTTGCATAGCCATTGAGCCCAAAGCCGCTCCTGTATAAGTAGCCACTTCTTGATCAATATCCTCTTCTTCTAAACAATTACCATCTACGCAACCGCCATTATCGTGACCTAATAAAGGCATCGCATCATCAACAATAATCATCATTGCCGCAAAAGCTCCTGCTTTACCATCTTCAGAAAATAGTGGGATGCGTCGAATTTCTCTCGAGGAAACAAGCGCAGATACGATTTTGTCATTCGTTCTCATGTCGCACGAAAAGTATTCATCCAAAGCTTCTCGTACATCTGAAACAAAGTCTGGAGTGTAAATGTTATTATTTGAATGTGGACTTAAACCACATTGACTACCAATATAATTTTGTGCATAAAAGGCACTTTCTAGATTGTACTCTTGAAACTCAATGCAATCTTCGTAAAGATCTCCTGGCGCTGCTGTCCAGCAAGATTGGCCCCATGAAGATCTTTCGTTTCCTTCAAAGGAAATGCCGTCTTTCATTGTATCCCATTGTCTTAAAATGGAAGTATATGAACGTAAATCTTCAGCATTAAGATATCGATCGGCTAGAATATAACGCTGATCTTTTTGAACAGATTCAATCTTATCATTAAAAGAAATTCCACTATTTGACATAGATCCTAATGGAACTGAATCCGTTGAACATGACGACAAAAGCAGAATTGTTAATAGTGTAAACATTTTAAACATTTTAAACATTTTAAGGCCCTTTCATTTCGTGATTAACTAAAGCACACAATAATAGTGAAAGTCCAGCTATTGAGAAAACAATAAAAGGCGTTTCATCAATGGAAAATCCAAAGTATTTTGCCGCAAATCCTGTTGAAAAAAGCAGGACAAAAAGCAAAATAAATTGTAGTGCAGATTTATACATATAACCTCCTTTAAAATTTCTATAATACTCGTATACAAAACTAGTTATCTTCTAAAGCAAGAATACATTTTTGATTTATGGCGTTCCGTAAGAAGTATAATCATATTCATTACTTCGCGGATATAGAGAGACTGTTTTCCAACTTTCTAACCAATAAAAGAATATACTCAATTTTACTTGAACATAATAATATTGGCCTTGCTTTTTAATTCTTAGCTTCATAGCTATCCCTTCACCGTACCTAGTGGCGTTAATTCTACAATTATATTAACAAGATCCTTTTGATTCTCCATAACAGTAGCAATATCTTTGTAAGAACCTGGTGCTTCGTCCAAATCTTTCTTATTACGAACGCTATGAATCACTCCTAGCGAATCTAGTTTCTTAATTTCAGCTTCTAAATCTAAAGTCTTGATAGCCTCGGTTCTGCTCATAGCTCTTCCCGCTCCATGAGAGCAAGAATCAAAACTTTGTTCATTTCCTAGTCCTTCTACGATATAACTATGATGCCCTTGAGAACCTGGAATAATACCGATTTCACCTAGTTTAGCTGATGTGGCTCCTTTTCGATGAACCATAACATTTTGACCAAAATGATTTTCTAACCTTGCGTAATTATGAGCAACATCTATTGCATCATAGAATTCAACATTATCTAAGACCTCTGTAAAAGCTTCCTCAACTCTTTTCATCATTAAACTTCTGTTGGCTTCGGCAAATCTTACGCAAGTTTGCATATCAGTAACGTAATCTTGACCTTCTTTGGTATCTAAAGGTAAGAATGCTAACTGATGTTTGTCAGGCACTAACGAAAACCATCTTTGATTTAAACTTATTGCCAATTTATTGTAATAAGTTGCAACTTTATATCCTAAATTTCTAGATCCACTGTGGATCATAATGTAAATATGGTCATCATTTCCTTGCTGAATTTCAATAAAATGATTACTTAACCGCCACCCAAGGTTCCAAGTTGGATGGCAGCCTCCTTTACTTTTCGGTTATATTCGTTTCTTGTGATTTTAATTTTATCCATTCCAAAACCTCTTCAATTAATTTTTCTTTACTTTCTTTGAATGTACTTGCTCAAACTCTTAAAACTATAAACTCATCACTCTCAAATGCTTCATTTCTCTCTCTATCCTTTTGTCAAATTTTACTTGCTTCTATCTTATGATGGACAATATCATTAGCTTCATATAATGCAGGATTAGCGTGTCAATAATCTCCATCAAACTCTATGATCAATCTATTATCCACCATTACATCCGGATAATATCATTTTTTACCTATTCTTAACGTTTTGTGGTGAACTCTCTCTTTTCCTAATTCACTTTGAAGTATTAGGAAAAACTCCTTTTCGAGTCCGGAACGATTATATGACTCATGAGTATGATAGGCTATTGTTCCGTCCTGCCACATTTCTTTCATTTTCTTGCTTCTTGACTCTCTTTGATCAGGATCCTCAAACTGTTTATTTGCATTCTTTCTTTGAGTTTCTTTAAATTCATCACTTCTCTTTTTTCCAGTTTTACCTTCTATAACCTTTTTTCTATATTCTTCATCTTGTCACATTTTTTTTGTATGAATCCTCGATGATTCTCTTAAATTTTCTATAACTTCTTTTGAATGTGTTTTTCCGAAAAATGGATTATCTTTTCCCGATCTTGGTCTATGTTTACTACAAAACTCATACTTTGTTTCGGGAATGAGAAGCTTATTGCATGTTCTACATCTTTTCTCGTCTTCTAGATTTACATCACCATATTCTTGATCATAATCGTAGATGGATATTTTATGACAGTAATCTAAGTGTCTTCTTAATTGCTTGAATTTTGTCAGCTGCTTTTTGCAAATTTTACACTCCATACTATTTCCTCCTTTAATATATTATTTATATATGATTAAAAAAGAAAATGATTGTCGTGTTCTAAGTTTTTAATTTACGATTTCGTAACATGAATTAATCAATTTTTCAGCAACTTCTAAATTTTCATGAGAGACAACTTTATGACGATCGCGACCAACTGGGATATTTTGCCTAATAAGTCCCATAATCTTTTTTCGATCATCTTT
>Ga0233446_1001738_pt1 | contig 15367 bp, 13 predicted proteins | sample SI_124_October20_4_FD_182780 | JGI IMG/M metagenome (GOLD analysis project Ga0233446, IMG submission 182780) | Seawater microbial communities from Saanich Inlet, British Columbia, Canada - SI_124_October2016_120_MG | ecosystem: Environmental > Aquatic > Marine > Inlet | place: Canada: British...
TCAAATAGTTTCTTGTGATAGCCCTCCGGCGGTCGTAGATAATTTATCACTGTCCGTAGATTGTGCCGTAGATAATTTAACTATTCCTTCTTTTTTAAAATAGTCTAAAACCTTAGGTGTTAGCAGCTGTATTACATTTATATCAATTGCAGTTTTGTTTGCAGCAAATCCTGCTTGTACAAGGTCTAAATTTAATATCACAGACTTATCATCATTAAAAGTGAAATTAAATTTAAAAATAGACCAATCTATTAAAGAATCTATACCATCATGGTCTTTCGTCATTAATTCTCTTTTGCTAGCTTTACAAAACTCTTCAAATTCTTCGTAAGTCGCTTTGGAATCTGGAAAGATCCCTTTCCAGTTTTCTTTGTTTTGAATAATATTATCATATGAAACTTCGAGTCTAACTCTGGAACCAGGGGCTGTTAAATATTTTATAACTCTTGATTTAATTAATTGTTCATGATCTAAAAATATTTCTAATTTCGCCTCTTTCGAAGTAATGTCTTCTGTTAATCATTCAACTTTTAAATTTTGAATTTGAATTATATTTTTAATATCATCGTGAGAGTCTAACTTATCTATATTTTTAGCTAAACTTTTAATAGTTTGCATCTGAGAATTGTTAATATTCTTATTTGTATTATTTTGGATTATATCTTTAAACGGGTCCATGCTATTTTCAATTATTTTTTGTTCAGTTTCTTTTAACAAAATAAGTTTGATTTTTGGAACAAGTAATAAACTTTGCTGAAACGGTGTCAGCTTATTTCTAAAATTTCAGTTCTTTCCTCCGTCTTTTGCGGAAATATTATACATCATACTCCCTCTAAAGAAATCTGCTTCAAAAATTCCGTTTATTTTTTGAAGTTCGTCAAAAGATTCTACATCATTTTTATCAGCTAATGCTTCAGCACGCTCCAATAGCATATTCATCGTAGCAGGCTTATCATTTATTTTTATTCAAATGTCTGAACTAGTAAAAGCTTCTGGAACTGGATTCAAAGTTTTGCTTACAGTTTCTGCACTTTTTAAAGTAGAATTTGGATCTTCTATGATTGAAACATTATTTTTTGATATAATTGTATATTTTTTTTCGCTCATTTATTAACCTTAAATTTTCTGCGTTAACCAGTTTATAGCTCTATTAAAATCGGCAGGGATGTATACATAATCTTTATCTTTTATTTCTAAAGGATTTATAATCGAATTAAAAATACAAATCAATTTCCAGCCAGCTTCATCGCCACTTATTTGTCTAGCAAGCTGATCTATCCTCATATAATTATGGACCTCTACTTTTTTTAATTCATACGGATATTCATCTATAAAATTAAATTTAATACTAAAAGGTAGTTTTATATTATTGATCAGTGTCCTTGTTGGCATATCTATATTTATCATGATTTATCCTATTCATAGAATGTTTTATTATTTAAAGTTTTCTCATCATATAATATCGTTAATGTTAATGATACGCTTATTTTATGAGGGTATTGTCTATCTAAATCTCATACTGCATTGCTAGAAACATCGTAAACTATTCCTAAATTTGTCATATAACAAGGCTGTTCTTTGACAACATTACCAATAGTAGCTTCCATGAAAGGGAATTCTTTGAATTCTACCGTTTGAATGAATGATGCGGGGTCTTCTTCACTAGTATTAAAGTCGCTGATAGATTCTATTCCTCCATACGCATGATCCGCTAACCAATTAATTCTTTTTATATTAAATTCCATTTCCGCTTTGTCTATTGCAAATAATTCAAAAGCTAATGAAACACTTCTTGTAGTTTTTTTATAATTATGAACACCTAAGATATTTCCTAATAATTCATTCTCGTTTCATGACGGGACATATGATTCTGAAAAGTCTGTAATAATTGGATTAAATTGTATCGCGCCTTCGCCTCTTCTACTATTTCAGTAAGAAGGCTTTAATGATTTGAAATAAAAATTAAAATATTGATCTTTTATTATTTCTTTATGATCTTTGGCAATATTTCTAAACGGAAATTGCGGCATTAATAATTCATTCGAAATTAAATTTATATGCTCTTCGCTTACCACGGCATTATACATCGATTCATACAAAGAATTAATTACCAATTCATTAAATATATCATCTGCTAAACCAAACATATGGTTTTGAATAAATATTGGAACTTGATTTACTTCTGATAATTGATGGATTTCGTGCGTTATTGAATTTTTTGCCAGAAACGCGATAGATGATATATTTGATCATGCTCCACCGCTAATAAAGCTTTCCGGCACATCCCATACATTGGCAGGCGCTGAAAAAGAAGTTGGTAAAGTAAAATGTATATTTTTAAAAAAGTTCATAATTATTTCTCTTAAGTTTTCGCCATATTAAATGTCGGTAGTGTTCTATCATTTCCCGCCACATAATTTCCTCTTCTATCTGTTATAAATAGATTCTCAGCAATTTTTTCCGCAATTTTATCAGACAGTTCGTCAATATTTGAAATACTCGTTTTTATGCCATTAACCGTATCTAAACCAAATTCTATCTTTAAAGCTTTTCCCTCTGATATTGTGTTTAAAAGTTTAGAAAAAACAGGTTTTTCTAATACAGCATCAACTATTTTAAAAGATTCGCCCATGGTTTTAAAGGCTTCGTTACCATATTTACCAAGAACTCTGGCTTTTTCAACGTTAAGTCTAGCTAATATTATGTCTTTATCCTCAGTAGGTTCTCCTCGCCAAGCGTTAATAAGGGCTCCTATGCCAGCAGCGGCCACTCCTACTGATGCAATAACGGCGGCTAATCCTAATAGCCCTACAATACCGGTTGTTGCCATTCTACCAATAGACGCTATCGACTTCCCAACTATTTTTGCGCCTAATTTAAAAGCTATTGCACTTGCTATTCAACCAACCGCAAAGAAAGTTCCTATTGCTGTCGCTACTTTCAAGAAAGACGTTAATGGGTTTTCTACTATATCTATTATAAAACTGCCCACCAAAACTACAGCTTCTCCTAAAACAACAAAAGCATTTTTAATAGTATCTAAAATATCTCAAAATCTATCACCAGTTACAAACGTAACAAATTTTTGTAAACTTTTTGTTAATAAATCGCCTATTGGCTCAATATCAAAGTCTTTTATTCTATCAGTAAAATTAGAAAATCCATTCATATTTCCTAATCAAAAATCAATAACAAAAATTCCTAAATCTGCAAATTTAGAGCCTAATGCTGCAGCTATTCCGGCTATACTATCTAAGATGCCTTTACTACCTATTAATGAAGTATTATTCTTTCTAAAAACATTGCCTATTTTTTCAATTATAGGTGTTAAGAAATTTTTATATAATTCATATCGCTTTACTTCAAATTCATATGACATATCCATTTCGTTTCTAATACCACTTTGAGCTCCGAATATAAAGTCTAAACTTCCTTTTCAAGCTTCAAAAACATTTTTCTTAACGCTTCTGACCCAAGTATCCCAATTTGCAAATTCATCTCTTTGAGCTGTTTGCATCTCTAGCATCTTAGACATGGTTTCTGCCATTTGTTCTTCTGTAGACAAGACTTTTTGGGTTTTAGTAGCCTCTTCCCCTAATAGCATTAAACGAGCTTTTTGGATATCTCCGCCGGATATCAAATTGGCCAAGATCTGTCTCTGAGCTAACGCCAGCTTATCAAAATTTCCGCCCATTTTTACAACAGATTCATTTGCTTTATCAACTAACATTTGTTGTAATTGATATTCTTTACCTGTTTGGGCCAGATATTGCATATGTCTTGCATTTATTTGAACTCTAAAAGCTATTTGTAATTCTCTTGCTGCATTGATTGCGGCTTCTGCTTTTCCTAATTTATGAGTAGTTTCGTAGATTTCATCAATTGTTGATCCTCATGCGTGAGCTTTAGCTGCGAGTGCCGAAAGTTGTGTCAAGTTCTTTGCTGTGGCTAAATTTATTGCCCACTTGCTTTTTGCTACATCTTTAACTATTTTGCTGGTCAACGCTTCATTACCGTATATCTTTGTAATACCTACAAAAACTTCTTTTTGGAATTTTACAGATTCTTCTAACGACATCCCGGAACGCATTAATAAGCCGGCTCATTCTGAAGCTTCGTCGTTTGATAACGCCAGCATCTTATTTTGTTTATGTCAATTTAATAATAATAGATTTGACAATTGAGACGCTTCTGCTATAGTATTCTTCATTAAAGAGACAGCTAGTTTTGTTCCGTCTGTATAATCACCCCATTCTTTTCATTGTAACAAATTATCACTCATAATATCTCTTGTCTTTGCAAAAGTACTATAAATTTTTGTATGACCTTCGGCAGATTGAGAAACAGTTCTATATATTTTAATCATATCTTGACGTCATGTTCTTGCGTCGGCTATAGATTGCTTAGTAGTCTTTGAAATTTCGGTCATGATTCCAGCCAAAGAACCTCAACTTGTAACATCAACATCGGCAAAGGAACTTGCCATTGCATTCATATCATTTAATGGACCTGTTGCCAAAGAGGCTAATTCGCTACCAACCTTTTTAAAAGCATTAGAAAATTGATTATAAACAAAGTTAGCTGATTTTTTTATAGGATCTTCTTTAATTTCAAATTCAAATCTTTCTTTTGTGCTTTCTTTTGTGCTTTTGTCTTTATTCATTTAGTTAAAGTCCATTTACATTACTATTATATCTTTAATTATATATATTTTACATAAACATTCTATAATAAAAAAGGGGCTTATGCCCCTTACTTCATTCCACCAGCTAAATGCATAGGAGGTGAAGATCCTGATTTTTCTCACGCTTTTATCATCATCTCTTTTTCTTTATTATAATGTTCAATTTCTTCTTGAATTTTTGCAATATAATATTTTTTTATATTCACGGGCAAGCCTAGCGCTTCATCCCATGTTAAGTTCAAATATCTAATTAAATAATATGTACCTTCGTATACATTTTGCTTAGCTTTGCCACCTTGATCGCTATCTATCGGTGGCAGGCCAAAAAAATTCAGCCGTAATTGGCACGTTCGTTTTAATTATTTCTGAACAGTGTTCACATTCAAGTTCTTTATTCATATCAATATCTGGCTTAATTTTTTCAATATAAGATAAAAATGGCGCATATTCAGAGTGAGGCATTCTGCTTATAATAGTTTTTAACTCAAGTCTATCGACAATAGTGATATTATTTGCTTTCAACGAAATTATAGCAGCTAATAGCACGTCTTCGATGTATGACGTATTTCTTCTTTTTTTCTTTTTTCCAAGATTGTTAATATTATCTAAATCAATAGCTTTTAACAGCTTAAATTCAATTTCATAACCAGCTTCCGTCTCGAAAAGAAATACGTTCTTTCCTTCTGTTTTCGGTGCATTTCCAAAGGATTTAGCTCCAAAACTTCTTAAGTCTAGATTTAAATTATTAATTTCATTACAAGACGGGCACATAACATCAACTTTATATTTAGGGCCATAGGAAAGGATTCTGATTGCCATATAAATCGCTGTCTTATCGCCCGCTAATAAATCTTGGTGTGTTAAACCATTCCAATTTATAACACATTTATCAATAAGCATATCAAAAGCTTTTCCTGATTTAATTAGCGTTGGGTTGGTTAAAAAGTCTTCTTCTCTAGCTGTTATAGGTTTTATTGTAACTTTTTCTGTTTTTGATTCATACAATAATCCGCCAGAGGGCAGAGCGACTTCTTCTTGAAAAATTTGATAAATGCTATCTAATTTTTGTTTGGATTCTGAAGCAAAAGCTTCTGCCATAGATCTGGCTTGTGTCTCGTTTGGCATAACGTTTTCCTTTGTTAATGTAACTATTCTTAATTATATATATTTTTTATGTTAAAAGTAAAAGGGGAATTTCTTCCCCTTTTTATTTAAGCTTTGTTCTGGGCGATTCCGTTCGAGCATCATCTGAAACTTCTGAAACTTCTAATTCAGGTCTATCGTAGCGAAGCACTAACTCTAAAGTTCTTAGTTCTGCATCGCTATAGTCCAACTCGCCTCATTTAAATGATTGCGGCCATGCGCCTTTTAAGACCCATCGTTCTAATTCGCTTCCCTCTGGATCCAATAAAATTATATTGATGTTTTTCTTTACATTAGATCCATAAGCTTGCTTGCCGGTCGCGGGGTTGTAATTAGATAAATATCAATCGTATAATTTCTTTGATGTGGAATCGCCGATATAATCCCAAAGTGTAATAGGAATTGTCTCCCATTCCCATTTTCCTGCAAAATAATATTTTTGATTAATATAATCTAGAACTGTTTCCCCAAACGCTCCGCCTGGTAGGCCAGTCGTTTTAATGTCAATGCTTTCAATACCAGTATCAGTTGGAAATTCCATTACCCATTGATTTTTACGTTTTGGTTGGAATTTGCCTGTACCAGTTATGAAGCCTTCGTAATTTAATTCTGCCATTTTTCTTGTCCTTAATTAAGTTTTTAGTTGATACGCAAAGTATAAACTTATACTATTATATATTATAAAAGCGAATTTTTAAAGAAAAAGGAGGAATTTCTTCCTCCTTTTAGATTTTATTATTTTTTAGAACTATTTAGAAAATTCAACTCCGGCGCTTGTGATAACAAAGCTAAGATAAATAGCTTCAACAGCGGTTGTTGGTTCTAAATAAATAGTTCCATGTAATTCATTTCTATCAATACTATCTGGGGTATTATTAGTTTCGTCCATAATTACTTCGAATTTATTTATTCCATTTTGTGAAGCAATCGCTTCTAAGATAGGATTAACCATATTCTTAAAACGACCCCAAATTGCAGGATTATTAGGTTCGAATAATAGCGTCATAGATACTCTACCAATTAGTTTTTTAGCTCTAATAAGCATTCTACGAACATTAATACGATCAGAAATTGATGCAATTTTTTGCAACGTCTTCTGGCCCCATACAGCAATTCCTTCTCCTCTGAAGACTGCTATCGGATTGATGCGGTCGTCATAAAGGTCATCTCGTTGCTCTTGCGTTAGTTGATATTTAATATCAGACGCATCTGCAACTTTACCTCGATTTAAACCAGCAGGAGCATATCAGGGATAAGCGACCTTATCATTATAAGCGATTTGAGAACAAGCAAAAATCGAAGCGGGAAGCCAAATCATATCATCATTTTCTGAATCATAATACTTTAACCAAGGGAAATACGTTGCCGCATAATTACTATCATAATTTGCAATTTGTGTATCAATTGGATTCCCTGGATCAGTTACAGTTTCAGGAATAAGATCTGCAATATAAAGCGCGTCGCCGCGAACTTCACAAAGATCGATACCCGCTTCAATGATTGATGCGTGCGCCGCTAATGTTGAATTTGTTCCTGGAACAACCAGCATATTGAAATCATAAATATCTTTGTTTTCTAGCATATTTAACGCTTGCGTATATTCGGCACTAAGTGCTGTAATTAAATCCGCTCCGCCTAGAGAAGCTCCATAGCCATTATAACCACCTTGGAAAGGCACGGTAAATTGGAATGTTAAACCGCCTACCAAACCATAATCGCACGTTGCGGCTGTCATAATAGTTTTAGTTTCATAGACAGGAATTGCCCAAGATGATAAACTATTTGCGGTAACTACACCGGATTCAGATGTATCTGCGTCATAAAGAATAATGCCAGGAGTTGATTTATTAGTATCATCACTAATAACGTTTAAAGCATTAGCTCCATTATATACTGAATTATCAAAACCAAAGAACATGTTCTTGTTATAAGTGCTATAACCAGATGCCTGATTCAATTTCATTAATGGATTAATAACTTCATTCGAAACTCCTGCTGCATGTACTTCTAATCCTTCAAACCCTGATGGACGTTGAGAAGGCTTACAATCTTCACTCATTTCTACACGAACAAATTTAGATCTATTTGGCCATTCACCTGAAATTCGCATCTCTTCATAAGTAGCATTGAAAGCTTCGCTAGTATCTCCGATACGTCTTACTATATAATTAGTATCGGTCTTAATAGTATTTAAATTAGTAAAGCGCTCATAAACGACCATATTTTTGTCCGTATCATTAATTGCTCTAACTAATACATCAAATTCATAATAAGCATCATCATTTGCATCTGTTTTAGACTTAATATTATTGATAGATACTTTGCATAAGGTATTTGCTGTATTTCCGGATTGTAATGTGTGGAATTTAAATAATTGATAATACTTACCATCAGCATTCACGTTTGGGTGTCCAATAATTCAAGGCGTTGATGCCACAGAATTTGCTCCAGTTTCAGTTAAAGTTGTCACTTCCTGTATTGCCATATCGGTAAATATTGGATCGGAAATTGTGGGACTATTTGTTACGCCGCTGTGTGTAGGAGCCTGCCTTAACCAATTTACGTCAAGATACAATTCTTTTACAAAATGGCTAGAGTCTGTTGGTACATTGACAGGATCTGTGCTAAATACGCTATCTATATCATTTACATTAAACACTAGAGAAGATAGCGCTGAGCTTAAAGTAAATAATTCGGTAGATGCTACAAAGCTTGCTGATACAGTTGAATCTATAGCTGCGCCCGCTCTTAACCTTAAAGTTGCGTATGGTAATACTTGAGTCGCCGTTGAAGAGTTTATATCTCCAGTAGTTTCTACATTATAATGGCTCACTGCTCCGCTTAACGGTAATACATATCCTGCGTCGTTACTTCTTGAACCTTCGGTTCCCATAATATTTACAACAACTGCGTTTCCGCCGTGCTTTAAATATTGCTTTACGCCATAAGGCATATAATGCTTTGTACTTAATCCGCCATAAGTTGGCATAAATTCGTTATCATAGCTATCAATTATTACAGGCTTGAAAGCTGGTCCGAACTTTGCTGTTCCGACAAAAGCCGGGCCGTTATAAGACACTACGGTTGGAGTTTGAGTTATGTCAATTTCTTGTATTGAATATCCCGGACTTTTTAATGTTTTCGCCATATCTAATGGTCTCCTTTTATAAGGTTAATTTATGATTTGTTTTAAGTTAACTGATGTAATGCCCCGTTTAACGTCTTTAGATGCTAATGTTAAATAATATCCTTCGACGTATAACGCTGCTGTTACTTTTATTTCTCGTTTTATATCAATCGCTTCGGCGAAATTATCTTCAATTTTAAACCCATTGTTAAAACGTCAAACAGTATCAAAGAAGAAATCTTCAAATTTATTAGATTTAACAGGAATATATTGCTGGTTTAATCTATTTAAAAATTGAATTTGAAATTCATTTGCATGTTTCATATATTCGCAAAAGAAAATCAAATTATATTCACATTTAAAATGAGTTGGCGCGTCGTAAGAAAAAATTTCTAAATTCATATTTGGATTTGTTTCGTTTACAAATCTATTCTTGACTATTTTTTTCATAACGACTTGCGTCTGAAAAGTATTCGGCGCGTTTCTCTCTGGTAATAATTGAAAGCTCGACATTTCCCTATTAATAATATTAACAGGATATTTTATATCTTCAACGTTTGTCAAAATTGTTGATAATTTCCTATTATCTGGCGTGCCAATTAAATAAGACGTTTCTACAACTGTATCATTTATAAGAAAAGGCTCTTGCTTTTTAAAATAATTTACAGTTAATTTATCTAATTCTGATATAAAATTTTTGTTTTGCATTTATTTTATTACCGCTAAAAAATGTTTATATACTTTTAAGTCTGGTTGACCTCAAATTTGGACTTGGCTTCCTGTTTCTTTTAAAATTTGGTAAATATTTCCGCCTCATCTAAAATATTGGCCTACCGTTACTTCAATTTCCGTGTTATTCAAATAATCCGTATGAATTTTTACATTAATACTATTTTTATATTTCCCGCCGAACTCTTTATAAGTCATTTCGGGAGTTAAAGTAGCAACATAAGCTTTAAATTCTATTGGATCTGCGAATATAATTTCTTCTTTTGTATATTCATTATACACATTATCGTCTTCTTCGTATCCTTCTAAATTTTCAACAGTTAAATATTCAATAGTTTGTTGACGAAAGTTAGTCATTAACTCTTCTTGGATATTATGAAAAAATCTGATCTCTTTTTTAGATACGAATGGCATATTAGATTCCTTTTTCTAACTCGCTTTTAATTATATCTGCAATAAGCTTCGTTAAATCACCATTATTAGAAGTCTCAAATTCTCCTTCGTCGGGATCATCCGCCTTATTTGGATTGGTAGAAGACGTATCTAAAGCAATCTGATCTATGCCTTCGGGCACTTGCCCGGAATTTAATCCATCAGTATCATCTGAATTACTACCATTCATAAAGCCTCTGGTATGATCCGGAAGCGTGTCGTTTATTCCATTTCCAGTTTCCTCTACTTCTATTAAGCTTTCGCGTAAAACTGATTTAATATGTTGTTTAAGTAAATCTCTTGATATTTTTGCTTTCATAATTCGGTCCTAAATATAATCAGAAAATGCGTCAGGCTCGACATCTTCTTCAATTTCTTCTTCAAATTCATCTTGAATTTCTTCTTCTCCGGTAACAGAATAGATAATATTAATTAGCATATCTCTATCGCTATCTGAAAGCATTTTACCCGTAATTGATTCGATACTATTTAAAACTTCTTCTTGATTTAAGAAAGGTTCGTTTTCTATAATATTATCAGCTAAATCAACTAATTCTGATTTCGTTAGTATTCCTTCCAATGAATAACCATTTGGAATATTTTCTTCAGAAATTACTTCTTCTGTTTCATCTTCTTCATTCTCTTTAATTTCTTCTTCGTCAATAGCACCTCCTGGTATTGCTATATCACCAGTAGAAAGCATCTCTTTTATTAATTTGCTTATTACTTGCTTCGTTTCTTCCAAAGAAGCATCTGAAGAATCATCTGAAGAATCAGTGGGGTCTGGTTTTTTTAGAAGTTCTTTAACGATCTCAATATCAGATTTTCCAGAATTAAAGGCATTTGCGATTTTCTTTAAAACAATAGATTTTGTAATATCGATTGGCTCTATGTCTTTTTCAGGGGCACCAGCGGCGCTTAATTTAAACGGCTTGCCAGTAGTTTGAGCTTCATTATATTTAGAAGATATGAATCCTAAAACCTCGTCGTCATTTAAGCCTTTATTAACTATTATTCTTGCCACGATTCCAGCTAATTTGCCATAAGATTTCTCAAATTTAAATCTGCTTAACGAAGCGCCTGTGGCCAAATCAGCTAATTCTTTAGACTGCTGAACTCTTAATTTTTTTGTCGTGACGATTTCGTTTCCTTCATCATCTTTAACGATCTTCTCTTTTTCTAAACGAGCGGTTGTTGGGGCTCCACTCTCACCTCCTGAAGAATCATATACTCTTTGGGCTAATTGCGGATTCGCTTCTTGTTGATGGACATTATATGGCCAAACACCTTCGTCTTCACCGATACGTTTACCTTTAGTCTGCTTTTCGCGCATTTTAAAGTAATCTTTTGCGTGAGAAACTTCATCTGAATCATCTTCTGAATCAATTAAAGAATTCAGATTAGATTTCTTCTCTTCTTTCTCGTCTAGATCAAGTTCTTCGACATCTTTAGGGAGTTCAAATTTATCGATATTAATTTCTTGAATAATATCTCTAATTACTTTTCTTAGTTTTAATTCATTTTTGCTCATCTTAATTTCCTTTTATCTTCAGTACATTCCCATTGGAAAATACTGTAAACTTTTATTTAAATATTCTGCGGATTCTGCATCTCGTTTCAATAATTCTGTATGATTTAAAATTCTATCCAAATCTTCTCTTAGCTGAACTCTAAGCTGTTCCTTTTCGGTTGCAGCTTGATCTACAAATTGTTTGTAATCTAAAGCTACCATATTATTATCATCGGCGAATGGAATGCTTGTAAATTTACCTCGATTAAATCCAAGGATTTCTTTACATAACGATAATCCATATCGTCTAATTCAAACTTTTGCTATACTATTTAAAGTATCTCAATCTAATGGGCTCGTTTTCATTTGAGTTAGATTACCCACGCCGCTTGAATCGGCTGTCACGATACCTCGATCGTCGCCAGTAATAGTTATATCTTGATTTGTAGATTCTTTAAATCTATATTTAATATATACCTTGTAAGGAGAACCTGGCTTTGGAAAAAGACTTAGTACTTTTCCATTATACTCTCAGGAATAGTTACTAAGTCTTAACTTATTATTATATTTGGTGTGTTGCATCATAGCAACATTAGCGTTTACAGGAAGCATTGCAAACATTGTATTATAAAGCGCACTTTGAACTCCGAATTCGCCTGCCATGATATTATAATAACTTCATGTGTCAATGAACCTCTTCGTAGATACGATATCATTCTGATAAATATCTGTGATGATTATATCATCATTAGAAAAGTCTATTATATTCCCATCTGTATCCAATAAATACTCTGGCAAATAATAGTTTTGCTGAGCGGCAACAGAATCAAAGTGACCAAGAAATTCTCTCGTATCGCCACCAACTCCGACCACGGCGCCGTAATTTTTAGAAATTTGATTTAAATAGCTAAATGTAAATCGATTGTTTGCATTCGTTATATCAGTGTTTTTATCCATTCCATAAAAATGACTCATCATATTTCTTGCTTGCGCAATATTGACTTCTGATGAAAAAACCATATCGGATTCCATTAAACCAAATCAAATTTGTTGCGTTGCTAATTCTACAACTTGTGTATCATTTTGACCTAATCTGGCTTTAACCCACATTTCAAAATTTTCTAATTCTGAAGATAAGGAGTCGGGAACTGTATCTGCAAATAAATTATACATATCCTATCTCCAAGTTAAGGTCTTACCACCAGTTAGTTCTAAATATGCCGCCTCGAAATAATCTTTATATTGTTCCAAACCTTCATGATTATTTAAAAAATTTGTAATTTTATTTTCTGCTCAAGTCTCATGGGTTTCTTCAGGTAAAGTTGTGGGTATTGCGTTTAAAATATTTCTTACGGCCTCTCTGGCATTCGCTTGAATATCTTCTGTCTCATAATTTAACGTTGCTAGATTGTCGCCAATTTTATCTCCGTCTGTTGCAACTTGTTCGCTATTAGTTGCCGAAGCCAAACTCGCTTCTTTCATTCCTTGTGGGATTTTATTCAATAAGACATTATTCGGATCAATAGCAGGAGCGATTAAATCTCTACCATCAGGACCATTCCCTCCGGTTTGTTCAATTAATATAGTCTTTATTGCGTTTTTAATAGAGGTTCTGTTTATTTTTACATGCATGCATATATTTACCCATTTATAATATTTATAGTTATATATAGGAAAAATATAAAATGATCAAAATTTAAAAAAGAAAAAGGGTGCCGAAGCACCCTTTATTGTATTCTAATTTTTGTTACAAATAAAAACTTTATTACCGCAATCTCAAATTCTATCCCACTTATTTTTTTGCATATTTTCTCATTCTGTAAGTTCAAAATTAAAGTCTTCTAATAAATTTTTAAGTTTATGTTTTTGAAACTTTACTCTTGACCATAATTTTCCATTGTCTTTTGTATAAAAATAATTTGGAGGAGAATCTTTTTCTTCTTTAAATCCTAATACTTTATATAAATTGCCTTCGCTAAAACGCTTGTCTGCATAAGAAATGATACTAGAATTTTTATTTTCTTTTAAAAAATATTTAAATAATTTGGAAGCTCCTCCGATAACTCTAATGTTTAATTTTGTTGCAAATCTTGCTAATTCTCAATCTACTGTTTTGTTGAATCTTGGTTTGCTAAATGTCATCAAAGAAACTAGCTTTTTTTCATAAAATAAACCAATTTTATAAGATGCGCCAACGCTGCCTTGCAAATGATTATCATTTAAAAAGTTTTTTGATTGTTCGTTGCCTACTTTTTTAATCTCACATTTTCTAGCATAAATAGATTCTATTTTGTTTATTTTATTGGCGATTATAGATTTTCATATATTCTTTTTTTCTTTTCATTCATTGCCAAATATATGTAGCAAAGTTATATTTTTTTCAACACATTGCTTCGTTTTAGTTAAATGATAATTTCTACCCTTTTTGCCATTTTTTTCTGTATGCCAATAAATACCATTGTATTCTATTGCTAGCTTATATTCCGGTAAAAATATATCTAATTCATTAGGAGCTATTATGCTTCTTGAATTTTGTTTAATTTCTATGTCTTTTTTTAAGGATTTAATATAAGTTACTATTTCTTTTTCTTGAGTTGATGTTGTTTTATTTGCCATGCATACGGGACAATTCTGGCCAGACATATGATTTTTTGGGGTTTGTAAAAAATCGCCATGTTTTTTGCATGTTATTGTAACTTTTTCTCTAACGTTCCTATAATCAGATTCAGCATTCTCATAAGTATATCTGTTCCTATGGATACTATTTGCGCGTTTTATAAATAAGTCAAATGATACAAAAGCTTGTTCTTCATGACAATTAGGGCAGCCCGCTTTTTTACTTATATGGTTGTATGGAAGTTGTTTAAATTCGCCGTGTTCAGGGCATTCAATGTTTATTTTATTATGTCATTGTGTATAATTTAAATTAGGATAAGAATATTTATACTCGTGAACTTTATTAGCTCGTTTAATAAGGTCGGCATCTGTTAATCTTATTTTATCATATGTACATTTTGAGCAAATACTACCTTTCTTTCTAACGAGTGTGTTTGCGTTTTTTATAATTTCGCCATGTTTTGGACAAATTATAATAATTTTAGATTCCGCATTAATATACTGTACTTTCGAAAAATCATAGTAATCTATTCCATATAATTTTTCTAGTTCCTCGATAAATTCCGATTGTGTCTTTCTCTTTGGCATTTTATCCCCTTAATTTATTTATATAATATTATATATAAAATAGTCGCCTAAAAAAAAGAAGTTTTCTGTAAGAAATGCCGATATAAAGAAAAAGGGATATTAAAATATCCCTTTAAGTTATTGTATTCTAATTACTTAGACTATTTATCTTGCATTAATGTGGAACCGAAGGACTCTAAATTATCTACGATAACAGCACCATAGAAATCTCTACGAATCCATACCTTGCCGTAACGTGACAGGATACCACGTCTAGGTGTGAATAACTCGTCTGGATCGAAGATCACAGGACTCATTACACCGATAATATAAGGTGCATAAATATAACCAGCGTCATAGACGTTGTTACCTTTATAACCCATTAGAATCTTGTTATAGTTCATCGTGCTGGAAAGTAGTGGATCAACAAATACATTCCATTTACGATTCAGAGTACCAAGCTTGGTTACACCAACACCGCCAACAGTACCGCTGCCATCATTATCTACTGCCATTCCTGGTAGAGATTCTAGAATTGCAGCAACTTCTGGAGATACTA
>Ga0233446_1001748_pt1 | contig 15291 bp, 7 predicted proteins | sample SI_124_October20_4_FD_182780 | JGI IMG/M metagenome (GOLD analysis project Ga0233446, IMG submission 182780) | Seawater microbial communities from Saanich Inlet, British Columbia, Canada - SI_124_October2016_120_MG | ecosystem: Environmental > Aquatic > Marine > Inlet | place: Canada: British...
TAAAACTATCAGGCTTACCAGAACCTACACCAAAAGCAGATATTGAATCGGCACTTAAATCTGTACATGACTGGATTATTGCACCTACAGATATTAATGCAATAAATGTTTTTAACGCCGGAAATAAGGCTGCCGATAGTATGGAAGGAATGCTTGCTTTAAGTGCGTTTTGGGCTCATGGAAATTTAAGTCTTGCTTCTCCTGAAAAAACCTCAGAGGTAGTACTTGCTCCTGCAGGATTAGTCTCTGAGGGAATTGATAGCGTATTGCTTATGGCAGCTATGGCAGAAGATTTAGATAAATCCTCTGACGAAATGTATGAAATATACTATAAAATCGGGATAGAATCAGCCCAAGGAATAAAACTTTGGGATGCTGAGTTTCTTAGATCTATAAAGCAAACGACTCCTAATGTAAATAGTAGAAGCGGATTCGGCAGAACGTATGCAAAACCTGAATAAAAAGACAATTTTGTTAATAATAAAATTATGGAGGTCCTAAATGACGATATTAATTAAAGGATTGCCAGTAGCCGAAATAGCTAAATGCCAGGCCTCAGGAAATCCTATTGTAGGCCCCGGATCACCAACAAATATAGTCGGGGGGATGCCTGTTACACTTTTGGGTGATGCCGTTGCTGGCCCTACCTGTGTTGGTGCTATAGCACAAACAACTGCGATAAATTATATTGTAAAAGGCCGCCCAAGAGTTGTTTCAACTTCACTGGCTTCAGGCTCTAACCCTGCTGCTCTAGGCACCCCAATCGCACTTCCTGTCATCGGCGATGGAGGTGGTTAATATTGCGACTTTTCATTATCGGCTAAAGAAATTTTAAAAACTGTTGTAATATTTAACTTAATTCGTTACAATTAAGATTAAGTAATCTAGATCATTTTAAAAACAATAATAACACTAGGAAAACGAGTAATAACTGTGAAAATCAACATTTCAAACTATAAAAATAACTTCTTATATATCATATCCTTTTTTTCATTGACTGCACTAATAATCAGCGGATGTAACTCCGGTTATATTATCAATGCCGGGTTCGGCAAGAATTATAATCTTAAAGGTGGGATATATCCGTCTATTGAAGTTGATATAATTGGAACCACACCACGTACAGATAAATTAATTGACAAGTACCCGCTCAATGTTTATTTTGCTCCAAACAATCTGATAAAAAAAGATATGCTCATCTATAAAATGTATTTTTCAGAGGAAAACTACAGCAATAAACAATTATCAAACAATGACCCCATCTGGAATAAATGGAATGCCATGGGGATAACCAACCTATATATTTTAGCCAATCTGCCTGAAACAGAAGCAAATAGTACAAAAAAAATAGCAGATATGAGAAAAATTAAAATCCCATTTGCACCGAACTGGAAGACTTCAACGATTAATGTTGAAATAAGAAATAATGGATTATTCATTGCACACAAAGAAAACTTACAAAAATAATAAAATACGAATAATTTAATAATTCAGGAGCACATTTTAATGAAATATCAAAAAACTATCCACTGGCACGAGGGCTTATTTTTGCAACCTCACCATATGCAATATTTACAAAATGAGCAATCCAACTTGAGAAGAAACAATAGTAAGACTTTCCATTATTTTCCTTTTGGTCTTTCTGAATTGGAACTTTCAGATAACTCTCTTGAAAACTCAATAATTGCCATAGAAAAATTAACTGCCATCATGCCTAGCGGTATCGAACTCAGCATACCAGGCAACGCTACAGTAAAATCATTACAGGTCAATAAAGATGAAAGTTCTTCTGATGGAGACAAACTAACTGTATATCTTGCTATCCCTCTTTGGTCTCCAAATGAACCTAATACCGTTATAGATAAAAATACAGATTGTAATGAAAACAATAGGCTGTATAAAATTGATAACATTTTATGTAACGATGAAAACACAGGGAAAAATCCACAGCCCGTTCTAGTTCGGGATATCAATGCCTTTCTAACAGTAGAACCGGAAAAATATACTGATATAGAATTTATTCCAATTCTTAAGATTGATTACAAAAGTTATACCACCAACCAAAAAGAACTCATACTATATCACAACTATGCACCTCCGTGCTTATCAGTATGGGCTTCAAAGCATTTAAAAAACTATTTAGATTATTTTTTGGAAAAATTATTAAGCTATCGCAAAAAGCTTTTAGCATCACTTCAAAACACAGGCTACAACACAGAAGCTTTATCAGGCACTATACTTGATAATATTTTGCGTTTAAGAACAATTAATGTATACGCAGCACGCCTTTCCTCACTATTACCGTTGATCACTACTTCTCCATTTCATATTTATCTCGAACTACGTGGTCTTCTAGGTGAACTAGCCGGACTATTCCCTTTACGTGATTTTTATGATGTCCCAGAATATGATCATTTGGACTGCAGAGAATCTATTGACGCAACCATTTTAAATATTTCGAGTCTTATTACAGAAGAATATATTTTCACTTATTTTAAAATACCGTTTTTGTATGACGATAAACATAAATGCACCATTGCTTCTCTTACAGAAGAGCACCTTATCAAGGGTAAAGAATATTATTTTGCTGTCAAGTCAACTGAAAAAATCAACGAAGTAATCAAAGAAATTGAAGCGGGTGACATAATCAAGCTGACAGCACCTGATGGGAAAAACTCTAGAACTAGAGGGATAAAGGTGGCAGAAGTAAGAATTCCGCCTGCTACTCTTCCTGCATTACAGTCTGTCGTATGGTTTAAGTTGGAAAAAACAACAAATATTAAAGCTTGGGAAAAAGTCAGATCTGCACAAAAAATTGCATTGTTTTACACCGAAAACAAACTACCAGTAATAGAGAGCATTTCACTTTTTATTACTGTATAGGCGAGACGGATTATAGATTTTATGGAGGGAAACATGACCTTAGAAGGAATATGTCAACAACTGATCAGTTATATTGCAAGAATATTTTTTCTTGCTCGGTGCAATAAACAGTTAGACGCAGAAACTTTACGCAATACAATTTTAAATAAATTTGACAGGGTAGATGAGCTCGTAGCAGGCAATCCTCCTCTAAAACAACAGTTGAACAACGTAAAATTACCCCTGTTTTTTTTCATTGACTACATAGTAAATGAAGGTCCTTTCAATTACAAAGGGCAATGGACCAATATTTCTTATGAACTTGGTGAACTCGCCGGAGATGAAAAGTTTTTTGACATATTAAGACAAACACTCAATGATCCCTCGGACAATGCAGCTGAAAGACTAAAAGTATTATATGACTGTATTGGGGCAGGCTTTAATGGTTGTCTTTCCGATACCCCAAAGCAACTTGAACAAGTTTTAAAAGAATGCGCCAAAAGATTGGGCATTGATAAAGCTGAGGCAACCTCGACTAAACTATTCGACTCCAATTATAACGTTTTTAATACTCCTTTAAAGCGAGAACAGAAATATAAGTTATCAAAAATGATAATGAAATGCAGTATTATATTTCTACTATTGGCTTTAATGAGCAACTCATTTCTTTTTTATTACGGTACGCTACCATTTAGAGATACTCTAGTTAGGCCTTTGAAATACATTATAAGCGATACCGCAAGAGAATCGATGATTAATAATAGCGTTAAATTTACACTTTTGAATGCAACAAAGGATAAAACTCGCAAAGTTCACTTTGTTGAGAAAACAAATCAGAAAAAGGCTAAATATAAATTGGAAATAAAAGAGAATCCAAAACCTAGTGAACCTGAATTAAAGATAAGGGAAAAATCAAATAGCATTAAATCTAAATTAAGAGTAAAGGGAAACTAACATCATGATACTGGTATCAATAATTTTAACAGCGGCTGCCGGACAGAATATATTACCATGGATAATAAAAAACTGGCTTTTTTTGATTCTGATTATAATCGTTTTTATTATATTACTGTTTCTACTATATATACTATTCCGAATTTTAAAGAAAAAGAAAGTAAAAGCGAAAGTTGTAAAAAAACTGTGGAAAGACTTACTGCTGCGTCAAAAACTTTCTAATATTGCAAAAGGTGGAGAAAGAGGGTATAAAGCAGAAGCAGATGCATCAAAAATCAGATTAACTCAAATAAAAGAAACTTTTTCGAATGGAGTTTTATTATCCAAAAAATACAAAAATAAGTTGAAAAACATATCTCTTTATCTTCTAATTGGAGAACCTGGATCTGGAAAGTCAGAATTAATGCGAAAAGCAGAACTGGATTACCTCTCGAATATAAATGACAAAAACCAGGGGATAGGAGGAACAAATACATTTCATTGGTGGGTTACTAAAAAGTCTGCTGTCATCGATGTTGCCGGTAAAATATTTTTCAGCAGGTGGGGAAATACAAGTGATGTCGAGTGGAGATATTTTGTAAAACAGCTTTGTAAAATTAAACGTAAAAAACACCTTATAAATGGTATAATTTTAACTCTACCAATTGATGCTTTGATCGCTGATAAAGATACATTGCTGAAAGAAAAGGCTTTAGCAATATCAGAATCTCTGTATACCCTCCAAAAACACGTACATCTGTGCTTGCCACTTTATATCGTCATAACAAAAGTTGATCAACTTCCCGGTTTTATTGAGTTTTTTAAAAATCTGGACAATAACCAAAGAAAAGAAATTTTCGGCTGGAATAATAATTCTGATACTGTAGGTAAATATGATTACAAAGATATTATTAAATATTTTGATAAACTTAAACATTCACTTGAAAAGTATCGTGCCTCACTATTACTATCTTCTTCTAGTACAAGATTTGATAAAGAGTATAATAGAGCGCATTATAATATGCCATTGTTTATCTTTCCACAGTCTTTGTGCTCCATAAAAAGTAAGCTGATTTCTTATTTAGATACAATATTTTCTCCAGCCCAGCTCACAGAACAAAGAGAACTATTCTTGCAAGGGATTTACTTTACAGCAGCAACAAATACTGGAGAAATCTATGATTCAGATTTTAACAATATACTTAAAATAGATGATGATGAACTAAAGATAAAAACTCAAAAACATTCAATTCCTCCTTTTTTTATACCAAAGATATTTAGCAATAAAATATTTAATGAAGCTCAGCTGGTTCATTATGATAGGAATATACAGCATAGAAAAGCGATTAAATATATTCTGTTTTCCTTTATTGCCCTATCTATTGCTGTTTATTTTGTCATTGCGAACACCATAAACTATCCTTCTTTTACTAAAATATCCCAAAAAAACACCCTTCTTTGGAATCAATATACAAAAGATATCACTAATGATAGTATCCTGAAATCTCCCCTTTTTAGTTATGATCATAGTAAAAAAACTTTCACAATAAATAACACTCTCAAAGTCACTGGAGAGAAAAATATAACAAGAGGTGAATTTATTTATAATCTAATGATTCTAACGAACACAAATATAAAAACACCTTTCAACTATTATTTAGCATCTGCTTTTGCTCCAGGAAATATTTTCCTCAGGAATAATCTTTATGCTAAAACTCGAAGTAACATATATAATATAGCACTAGCAGAAATAGTATATTCGTCGTTATTAACTTGTGCTAGAAAAAAACTGATTGATTACGACGAAGAATGGAATAACACATGCACCAAGATTCTTTCTCTGTTAGTAAAAATTGAATATGTCGATGAGCTAAGAGTTAAACATGGACAGGCTGCTGGAGTTGAACCATTCGATTTTACTCCTGCTTTTGATTTTCTACAACCAAGAATGCGAGAACTTTTTATACAATATAAAGCCTCGATGTATACTGATAATTATAATATCCGATATCCCGATTCATATGTTTTCTACCTGCTCTATCCCAACAATAGTTTTTCATGGAAAGCCGTTCACGACGGCGTAATCAAAATGTGCAAATCATGGCAAGAAAGAAAGCAGGGCAAAAAACATCTATTATATAAGCTTTTTAAGCTAAACAGATTACTAACACAATATAGTTATATCTCGAAAAGCTTAATCTCGTATAATAATAATTTACTTAATTACGAATCATATACTTTCCCTGAATTTTTTAAATTATATATGAACATCTCCAGCCTACTTGAAATCCAAAATAAAAACACTGAAGAAATAAATAAAATAAATAAAAGCATTCCTTATAATACTCAAAATTACTCTTTCCTAGCTATAAAAGCGAAAGAAGATTTTCTGAATTATATACATTCTTCGTTTCAACCTCTAATTGATAAATTAGATTTGATTTCAGATTCTTCTAATATAGCTAAAAGCGATTTACTACTAAAACTTAAAACAACAAAACAAATGGCAATTCAATATGCAAAAGAACTTACAGACGTAGTAAGTAATAATTTACAGGCGAATGTTAATTCTTTGATGAAAACTTTGGATAAATCCGGAGCTTACTACTATCAAAACACTGGAGAGCTTTATTTTACTGCATACAGCACCGTTGTTGACAAAAATATCCCAAACCAAAATTTCCTAGTCCTTAAAAATGCAATACAAAAAAATAGGCATGCGGAAATAGAGGCAAACCATCGTTTAAACTATATGAATAAAATTTTTGGAAAACAAAAAAAGTATATTGATAGTATCCAATTTTGTCGTGCTTTTATACGTGCATCAAAATTTATTAATAATCAACTTTTTTTATCAGCTGGTCTTGATATGATTCCTAATTCTAACGATTTTTTTTATAATAAGATAAAATCAATAGACAAATCATCACAGTTAATTCCTCCAGAAATACCATTATCTGAATTTACAGGCACTTTTAGTTACGATGAGGGATATAACCCTGAAGCCTTAGCGTATGTTCTCAATATATTTTCATTAATTTTTCAAGATTTAGGCATCAAAAAGACTAAGAATATACTACTGTTTAATAATGAAGAAATACAACAGAAATTATTAGATAAAGAAACCATTCTAAACAGCTATTTAAATTCTTATATAAATTATTGGAGTAAAAAACAACTGAGCAGATTATCATCATACCAGCTTTTACCTTGGAAAAATTTTATTAAAATAATAAACACTACTAGCACGGAACAGATAAATTCAAGTATAAATATCGCATTAAACCAAGCTATAAAAGCACTTACAGGTATTCAGAACTATAATTCGGCTCTTACTAATAAAGCAGTTGATAGAAAAGTAAAAGACAATATTAATCTCCTCGAAAAAAAAGGGAATACTATTTCTCCATCTTATTCCACATTTTTATCTAATTGGAGAAATCTGTCACCAAACCCCAACAGAGCATATAAAAAATTGCTGACGGTGAAAAAAAAGCTGGTTATAAATGACTATCTAGCTGTTGATCAAAATATACCATGGTGGAACAGTTTTATTCTTAATGGAATTAATAGCTTACAGATGGAGTTACAAAATAAAGCCCTTACAATAATCCAACACATTTTAAACAATATGATGAAATTTCCCTTATGCAATGGTACAGATCAGAAAGATATATTAAGCAAAAAGGAAATTTTAGAGGCCTATGAATTTTTCTTGCAGAATAATGTCCATATCGCTTCTCCTGCCAGTGCATCTTCACAAAATAAAGATGTTCCAGACAAGCAGTTTTCTGCAAAGCAAGAAGATTTATATCACATTCTTACAACTATAACACTAGACTTTAAAAAAGAAACTCAGGCCCAATGGCTGAATAAGATAATGACATTATTGAAATTCTTATCATCTGATACTACATGGTCTTTAGTTATACCAAATAAACTAAGGTTAAATACATGTCCACAAATTGAAGGCAAAAAATTGGATTCTCTTATACCAGCCTACATTAAATATAGATATTGTGAATTTTTATATGCCGGCACACAATCACACAACAAAACTTATTCAGAAACTCCAGATGGCAGTGCTTTGAAAATTCCTGAATCTATTGGAGAGATTTCTACACAAAATCTCATTTTAAACCTTTATAAGTTTCCTGGTGATAAAAAACCTTCTTTTAGTATTAACTTTGATGGGCCATGGGCTATACTTAGGCTATTTTTACAGCCAAACACTGTTTATGACAAGAAACTAAAAGCTTACATGGTGCCAATATTATTTACAGGTAAAAATGATGGAAGAGCATACTACTTCTGGTTTGGCATTAGTTTTAGCAATGAAGTTATTTCAAATAAAAGTTGGCCTACATCCAAGACCTGGATTAAACTACCTTCGAAAATAAATTTGAATAACTTTTAACCCAAGTTTGTTAGTTTAGTCTCTGTTTTGAGGCTAAACTAGTTTTTTTTAGGTCCCTACAACCTCTTAGCCACGATATATTTTTTCAATCCTTTTTCCGGCTTAATTTTTAAAATATTATAAATTTCCGAATGACATGATTCCGGTAAACCTGATATTCTTATATGATGTACTCTCTGCTTTTTATCTGTAATAATAACAGTGGATCTTTGATGAGTATTTAAAACATCGCGAATAGTTGACCATCTTCGTGAGTCACCTGCTTTGTTCATTTTAAACTCTATATTAATCAGTAAATGATACGCCAGTACAGATATAAACAAATGTCCTTTAGTCCGTCTTGCAATCTGATGATAAACTGGCCTTGTTCCCAAATCGGATTTCATACAGCGAAAAGCCTCTTCAACTCTGGTTAATGTCATGTACAGTGTCCATATATCTTCCGCACTCTTATCTTTATGTACCGTCTCAATAACATATGTTCCATGCAGCGGATTGCTGTTATCTTCATCAAAATCAAAAACCTGTTTTTCCCTGAACTTCAATTCTGAGGCATGTCCTGTCCTTGACTTATCTTCCAGAATGTTTATTGAAAAATACTTATTCAAACCTGCATAGCGTTCTTCAAGGCGTCCTAATTTTTTGTTTATTTTATCTATTTGCTTAATATTGCCTTTATTTATAGAATTCTGTAATCCTGCAAGATCTTCCGATACACGCTCTGTCCATCTTCTGCAAATAGCAGCTTCTTTTGCTTTCTTTCCCTCACTTATACAAAGAACTTCAACTGTATCTGAATCAGATTTATAAACTTTCTTAATCTTTATTTCTTTATTATTGCGTACTATTTTTTGAAACTCAGGATCCGATTCATGATTTTCAAACTCTTCAAGGTAAGCTGCATTGCGAGGTCCTCTGGTTATAAGAATATATGGTATTTTTTTTTCGTTTAGAAGTTTTACATTATCTTTAGTTGCTATTCCACGATCCATCACAAGTGTTGGAAGCATTTCAGGCAGATAACCATCGAAGTATCCCATCTTTCCGAGTATTTCAGTAAGTGTTTTAGGTTCTCCTATATTACCCGGAAAAACTTCACTGGCAACTGGAAAGCCGGATGAATCCACAATCAGTCCAAGAGAAACAAGCGGGCAGTCATATCGCTTTTCTTTCGACTTTCCATATTTTGCAATACTGTTGCCAAGTGCCTGACCTTCAAAGTAAAAATTAGTAAGGTCAAACAGATAAAGTGTTTCACGCCCGGGATGAAGTTGCTTTTCTCTCTCAAGCAGATGTTTCTCTATTTCATCTTTATATTTAAGAAGCTTATCTCCAATATTATATACAGAAGTTAATCCTGCATTATCAAGAGATACTTCTGTAAGTTCTCCTATACATGAATTATTCCGAAGCCATTCCCATGTTGCAAGTTCACTGGCTGGTTTAATTAAACGGCCTGAAACAATGCCTTCTGCAAGACTTCGTTCTTTTGGAGTAAAGTTAAGTTCTTTAAGTTTTTGAGGCAGTTTCAAATCATTCCAGGTGGAATGGGCTACAAATTCAGCTCCAAAGCTACGGTATTTACTGTCACATACATCATTTAGATTTATTACTACTTCTTCACCTTCAGTATTTTTTCTGTTCTCTATGCGACGACTTTTATGAATAGTAAAATTATTCATGGCTGTATTAGCTGCAGTTTTCACGGCCGGGGATATTTTGGTTCCGGGTATATCTAAAGTCGGCTGTCCGGAAATGCGACATTCAAGCTCTGCCACAAGTTGAGGCCAGTACTGTCTATTAAGTTTCAGATGCCCTAACTGCATAACTGTACGTTGACGGGGACCTTTTTCGGTACGCACAGATTCTACAAGTGCATGCTTTATATATTCTGTGCCGGTCTTCTTGTTTCTGGTTTTTATCTCTTTTATAAACATAATCAGATAATATAAACCGGGTAGGAAATTTGTCAAGTAATCATAACTTTATTAGGTGACTACATTTCAAATGCTCACGCACGAATAATTTCTGATTTTAAAAATATTTGAGCTCAAAATATTTTCCCAACTTTTTTTAAAAGTATAAAAAGTGCAAAGATGGGTTAAGAAAAGCTCCTCTCTTTAGAGTTAAACTTTTTAAAATTGGTCATTTAAAGTATGTACTGTTTTTTGATGTGCACCATATTGTTTTTGATGGTGGATCGGTTGATACTTTTTTGAATGATCTTCTTGTATTGTATAGAAATAAAAAATTAAAACCTATTGATATACATTATAAAGATTATGCCGAATGGGAAGTCAAGTATAAAAAAACAAAAGAATATAAAGCCAAGCGCGATTACTGGAAAGAAAAACTTTCTGGAGAACTTCCTCCACTTGAAATGATGACAGATTTTTCACGTAAAGCTGAATGGAATTATGCCGGACATACTTTAAAACAAAAACTTTCTGATGATGTATATAAAAAGATTCAAAAACTCGAAAGTCAACTAAATGTAACTGCGTACTCAATATTAATTTCTGCGTACAACATTCTCTTATCTAAATACACGCGACAGGAGGATGTTGTAATTGGAGCTGCTGTTTCTGGGAGGTCAAGGCCTGAAGTTCAGGAAATTGTTGGTATGTTTGCTAACACTCTCCCATTTAGGAGTTTTATTGATAATGAAATGAGTTGTAAAGATGTTTTTTTCGGTGCTCAGAAGAATATGCTTGAAATGCTTTCCAACCAGGATTATTACCTTACAGACCTAGTAAATGATATAGGGATTAAAAATGATATCGGACGAAACCCTATATACGATATTATTTTTAATTATCTTCCAGAGGAAGAAAAGGAGAATTTCAATTTAAAATTAGTGGAACCTGATACTGCAAAGTTCGATATCAACCTTACAGCTACTGAAAGTGCTGATGGAATGATGTTTAGTTTTGAGTATAAGACGTCCTTATTTAAAGAAAGTACAATGCAAAGGTTTGTGCAGCATTATATAAATGTGCTTGACGTACTCCTTGATGCTCCTGAAACAACTGTTAAAGAAATCTGTATACTAAGTGCTACAGAGGAGAAGCAGATATTAGAAGACTTCAACGGTGCATCAGCAGACTATCCCCTTGATAGTACGATAGTAAAACTTTTTGAAAGTGTTGTAGACAAGTATCCTAACAACAAAGCTCTGGTTTATAAGAACAGAGAATACACATACAGGGAACTTAGCCAAATAACTGACTATATTGGCGCAAAACTGCGTGAATCAGGTGTGCAGAGAGATGATAAAGTTCCAGTGTCTGTTGATAGAAGCGAATACATCGTAATTGGTGCATTATCTATAAGTAAAGCAGGTGGTGCATATATCTTTATAGATCCGACATATCCATTTAATCGTAAAGAATATATTGTAAAAGACTGTAGCTCAAAAATTGTTCTCGTTGACTCTAACTCCAAAGGTGTTTTCACACCAATAGAAGGAGTAGAAGAGGAATTTCATTTTGAAGAGTTATTAAAAGAAATAGAAAAGTTAGATGAAGTCAAAAAACTTGAATATGTTAATCAACCTCAAGATATTTTTGGCATTATAACAACTTCAGGTTCTACTGGAGAACCTAAGGGAACAATGATTGAGCATAGAAACTATATAAATTTTGCATACTATTATAATGGTCTTACAGACACTAAACCGGGTGATCAGGTAGCATCATATGCAAGTTTTAGTTTTGATGTTTCTGTTGCAACCAATTTTGCGCCCCTCCTACATGGAGCGACAGTACATATAATACCTTCTGAAATTAGGCTTGATATAAACCAAATTGCCGAATACTTCAAACAACACTCCATTAGCGTCACGTTCCTACCTACACCAATAGGAGAACTCTACATTAAAGAGATTGAAGAAAGTTCACTGAAATCCATGGCAATTGGTGGCGAACAGCTTAAGTCATATCATAGGAGAGGGTACAGAGTAATCAACGCATATGCTCCAAGTGAATGTACAATTGCAGTATTGATGGGTGATATTGATGAGAAACGACTTGATAGAATACCACTTGGATGGGTTCAACCTAATAATAAAGTTTATATTTTTGATGAAGGCATGAACTTATGTCCAATAGGTGTACCTGGAGAACTGTATATCGGTGGAGTTCAAGTTGGACGTGGATATCACAACAGACCTGATCAGAACGAAGAGAGATTCATTGTACACAAAAAATATGGTAGGTTATATAAAAGTGGTGATTTGTCCAAGTGGTTGGAAGATGGACAGGTCGTTTATTTAGGAAGGATAGATTTTCAGGTTAAAATTAGCGGGCTTAGAATTGAATTGGGTGAAATAGAAAATAGGACTGTAGAGATTGAAGGCATTGAGGATGCTGTAGTTTTGGCGTTAGATGATCCAGCAGGCAATAAGTATCTCTGTGGATACTATGTATCAGCAAACGAAATTTCCAAGGATGAGATAAGAGAGGCTCTTTTAAAATCACTTCCCGACTATATGGCACCTAACGTATTTGTTCATATGGACAAATTTACTTTGACTCCTAATGGCAAGATTGATCGGAAGAATTTGCCCAAACCTGATATATCCAAGACTTTTGTGGATAGTTATATTGCTCCAGAGACAGATCTTGAAAAAGATATTGCCGGAATCTGGTCTGCAGCTCTTGGCTTGGAAAAGGTTGGTGTTAAAGATAACTTTTTTGATATGGGAGGAAGTTCTATCAAAGCTGTTGCCGTCGTGTCAAAACTGCAGAAGTTTATGGATGTGACTGTTGCAGATATATTCAGCTTTCCAACAATAATAGATCTTATAGCTAACGTAGAAGTTATTGATAATACACTTGAGAAAAGATTTGATAAAATTAAAAAAACTCTAAAAGAGGAACTGCCCGATAAAGCCAAAGCTTATCTTGCAAAAGAAACTGCAAGATATGAAGAATTGCTTAAAAAATATGATAAGCTTAATCTTAATAAAACGAGAGATATTAGGAATGTCCTGCTCACAGGAGCAACTGGTTACCTTGGAGTTCATATTTTACATGAATTGCTTGTAGATAGTGATAAAAGTATATTTTGTATAATTAGAGGTAATGACATTAATGATTCTAGGAGAAGACTAGAATCCAAACTAAAGTTTTACTTTGGTGAAACATTCTATGATAAGTATAAGAATAGGATTAGAGTATTGAAAGGAGATCTTTCTGATAACGAACTTGGGTTAAATCAAGATGAATATAAGCAGTTAGCAGAACAGGTTGAAAGCATTATACACACAGCTGCAAATGTAGGCCATTACGGAGAATATGAAGTTTTTTATAAAGCCAATGTTCAACCTGTTATTAACCTGATTGACCTTTGCAAAAAAGATTCTAAAAAGGACTTCCACTATATCTCAACGCGTTCGGTTTGCGATCTAATTAATATTCCTGATAAAGAATATTATGTGGCAAGTGATTTTGATGATATATCGAATTTACCAGCTATTTATAACATCTATGTCAAAACTAAACTAGAAGGTGAAAAAGCTGCTATTGAAGCAAGAGCGGATGGTGTTAATGCCAGCATTTACAGAGTTGGTAATTTGGTGTTTAATTCTGAAACTGGTAAGCATCAGGAAAATCTTGAAGATAATGGCTTTTACCAAACCATCAAAGCTTATTTAAATTTAGGGTATGTTTCAGATGTTATTGATGAAGTTGAAATGTCATATATTGACTATACAGCAAAGGCTATATGTAAGTTGTTTGACAAAGAAAACCTGCAAAATGAAATTTTTCATGCATATAATCCTCATAAATCAAAACTTTCCGAAATATTCTCAGACCCAGATTTGGGATTAAACATTGAAGCTTTGAGTGTGGATAATTTTTTTGACTACCTGTATTCAAAATATGACAGAAAGGCATTTGCTGATTTTATACAGAATTTTATGCTTCATTCCGGGTTCATGGAAGACGAAACAAGCAAAACTACAGTGTTTGTGCTCCAGAAAAAAACTGATATTATTTTGGAAAAACTAGGGTTTAACTGGAAAAAAATGGAACCTTCTTCTTTCAAATATACTATTTATGAAGCTTTTAAAGACAGAATAAATTGGTTTGCTAAGCATGGAATATTTAAAAATATAGATGAAGAGCTAATGATTACCCTTTCAAAATCGAGTCGCTTGCAAGAAGTTGATAAGAATTCTAACATTTTACTTGAAGGAAAAGAAAATAAAAAGGTTTATTTTATAACGAGTGGTATGCTGACAGAATCTAAGAAGTCATACGGTGGTTGGGAAGGAATTTTGAGAATTTTGTCTGAAGGTTCTGTGTTAGGATTTGAAAATCTTTGCGACAAAAAGGCATCGGGTGTTTCTGTAGAAGCTATGCTTAAAGAAGCCGTATACCTAGAAATCAGTATTGATCATTTTAAAAAAATCCTAAGGAAGAATAAAACTCTGTTTGAAAATATATTTGATTACCAATTGAAAGAAAACGAAAAATTAAAGAGAATGATTTTGGCATTAAGCTGAATCTGTTGTATGAAGTTAGATTTTTATAAATAAAAATAAAATGAGAATGGAGTCTGATAAAATGAATGGTAGAGAACTTGGTGTGTGTGAGTTAGCATGTCAATTGCTTCACGATGACTTTGCTGGCTGGGGGTTAGGATCGCTTATTGTAAAAGCTTCAGGGCCATTTTCTAAGGATATACTTTACAAAGCTTTAAAACAAATTTATGCAGAACAGCCTCTTTTACGGGCCCGTATTCGGAAAGGTAAGAAGAGATATTTCTTTGAGCTAGACGTTGAATTTGAAGACATTCCTATTGATATTATCTCTTATGATAGCTCAGAATTACCACTTGATTATTATGAAAAAGAGTTTGACGATTTATTTCCCTCTGAAAAATATCTTTGGAGATTTAAATGGTTTAAACCTGATTCGAAAGATAAGGATAGTTTTTTTATTTTTTCTTTCAATCATGTTCTGGCTGAGGGTGGATCAGCTTATATTATTTTTTATGATTTGTTGCATAAATGTAAGAACATTTATGGTAATATACAGATTCCTCTAAAACCATTTGAGGTGATGCCAAAG
>Ga0233446_1001752_pt1 | contig 15259 bp, 15 predicted proteins | sample SI_124_October20_4_FD_182780 | JGI IMG/M metagenome (GOLD analysis project Ga0233446, IMG submission 182780) | Seawater microbial communities from Saanich Inlet, British Columbia, Canada - SI_124_October2016_120_MG | ecosystem: Environmental > Aquatic > Marine > Inlet | place: Canada: British...
ATTTAATACGACCAGGTATTACAGGATGGGCACAAGTAAACTACCCATATGGAGCTAATATAGAAGATACAAAACAAAAGTTAATGTATGATCTATACTATATTAAAAACTGGAGTATCCTACTTGAACTTAAAATAGTTTGGAAAACTGCTATGACTGTTATAGGGAAGAAAGGACTTTAAAAGAAAGTCCTCTTTCTATGGTTTTTCTAAATACCACTCGATAGTCTTCACAATCCCACTATCGAAGTTTTCATCAGCTTTCCAACCAAGTTCAGTTTCTAATTTAGTTGCATCTATTGCATATCTTCTATCATGTCCAGCTCTATCTTCTACAAAAGTGATGAGTTCTTTATAAGAAGTTTCTTTAGGAACTTTTTTATCAAGAATACTACATATACTGTCTACTATCTGAAGATTTGTTCTTTCATTTCTTCCACCTATATTATATACATTGGCTTCTAATCCTGTATGATAAACTAAATCAATTCCTTTACAGTGGTCAAGTACATATAACCAATCTCTAATATTTTTACCATCTCCATAAATAGGAATATTTTCACCTTTTAATGCTTTTCTTATAATTGTTGGTATTAACTTCTCATCATGTTGTTTTGGTCCATAATTATTTGAACAATTTGTAATTACTGTATTCATTCCATAAGTCTCTTGATAACTTCTTACTATCATATCACTAGATGCTTTTGATGCTGAGTATGGAGAGTTTGGAGCATAAGGTGTTTCTTCTGTAAATAAGTCTGTTTCATTCAATGTTCCATATACTTCATCTGTAGAAATATGATGAAAACGGTATGGTTTACCATTCCAATACTTTCTTGCAACATCTAAAAGTGTAAAAGTACCATTTACATTCGTTTCTATAAATACACCTGGATTTTTGATACTATTATCAACATGTGATTCTGCTGCAAAGTGAATCACACCTCGTATATCATATTCAGTAAATATAAATTCTACTAAATCTCTATTGCAAATATCACCTTTGATAAATTTATAATTAGAATTATCTTTACACTCTTTTAGATTTTCTAAATCACCTGCATAAGTTAATAAATCAAGATTTATAATATTATATTCTTTATATTTATCTAAAAAATAAGGTACAAAATTTGACCCTATAAATCCTGCACATCCTGTAACTAATATATTTTTTTTATTTGTATCCATTATTTTCTTTCTCCCATTACTTTTAAACATTCATCTAAACTATCTTTCCAATATGGAATAGTGATATGAAACTCTTGTTTGATTTTTGATTTATTTAATAAACTATAGTGTGGTCTTTTAGCAGGTGTTGGATAATCTTTTGTTTCTATTGGATTGATAATACAATCAAGCTTAGCCATTCTCATAATTTCTTTTGCAAAATCATACCAAGAAAGTACACCTTTATTTGAATAATTATATATTTCAGTTTTATCATTTTTTATATTTGGCAATATATCTAAAATAGTTTTTGCTAAATCTCTTGCATAAGTAGGTGTTCCTACTTGGTCAAATATCACACCTAATTCATCTTTTTCTTTACCTAATCGTAACATTGTTTTTACAAAGTTATTTCCAAAACTACTATATACCCATGATGTTCTGATTATGATTGAATTTAAAGGATTTATACTTATCATAGCATTTTCACCATCTAGTTTTGTTTGTCCATAGATACCATTTGGATTGGTTATATCGTCTTCTGTATATGGCTTAAAGTTTTCGCCATCAAATACATAATCTGTAGAGATATGAATTAACTTAATTCCAAACTCATTTGATAATATTGCTAGATTTTTCACTGCAAGATGATTTATATCATTTGCAAGTTCTTTTTCATCTTCTGCTTTATCCACTCCCGTATATGCACCACAATTAATAATGGTTTTGATATTATTTTCTTTTATAAACTCTTTAACTTTTTTATGTTCTGTAATATCAAGCTCTTTTGAAGTTGTAAATAAAAAATTATAATCATAATTTGAAGATAATTCTTTTATCTCACTTCCTACTTGTCCATTTACACCTATAACTAATATATTAAATTGATTATTCATAATAGTTTACACTATATTTAAATATATCATTTGTCTCAGATAACTTTGGCTGTATTTTATCTTTTACAGATAAATTTAACGCTTCTTTATCTAAAATCCAATCAATACCCAAATTCTTATCATCAAAAGATATTCCTCTATCATTTTCAGGACTGTAATAATTATCTACTTTATACGCAAAAGTGGTATCATCTTCAAGTACTACAAATCCATGAGCAAAACCTCTAGGAACTAAAAGTTGTTTTTTATTTTCACTTGTAAGTTTTACAGATACATATTGTCCAAATGTAGGTGAACCTTTTCGTATATCCACTGCTACATCTAAAACACTTCCTTGTATTACTCTTACTAGTTTAGTTTGTGCTGCAGGTGCTAATTGATAGTGAAGACCTCTTAAAACACCTTTAGAACTTTTCGACTCATTATCTTGACAAAAGTTTATTTTATATCCTAAAAACTCTTCAAGCTTATCTGCTCTAAAAGTTTCTACGAAATATCCTCTATCATCACCATGTACTTTTGGCTCGATGATTATTACATCTGGTATATTGGTTCTTATAAAATTCATCTATTTAACTCTTTTCAAATATTATTAATTCACCAATAAGTTCATCACAAATTTCAACAGCATCTTGATATCCTTGACAATCTATTAAAAAATTATATCTATACTCTTCGGCACATACGGTTATAACATCTAATGCCATAAAGTATTTTGATTTATTTATTTTAAAATCTGTATTAGCTATAGTCTCTTCTAGTAGTTTTCTAAGCTTATGACTTTTACTATATGCTCCAAATTTACTTTTAGTTTCAAGTAAATGTTTAAAAAATAATTCAAACATTTGTTGATAATGAAAACATTCTATAGCACAATCTTTTATATCTGTTTGCTTTAATAAATCAATTGCTACTGAATGCTCCCATGCTTTTCCACCTAAGTTTTCAATATTTTTAAACTCTTTAAATATATCTTGATACATTATAATCTTTCTTCTTCTGCTCTTCCTATTAAGTATTGCCCATATTGATTTTTCTTTAATGGTTGAGCTAACTCTAATAGTTCTTCTTTAGTTATATACCCCATCTCATAAGCTATCTCTTCTAAACAAGCCACTTTTAAGCCTTGTCTGTTTTCTATTGTTTGTATAAACATACTAGCTTCTAATAAACTTTCATGAGTACCAGTATCTAGCCATGCATATCCTCTACCCATAAGCTCGACTTTTAATCTATTTTGATTTAGATAGTCTTGATTTAAAGTTGTGATTTCTAATTCACCTCTATGAGATGGTTTTACCGCTTTTGCTTTTTTAATTACATCATTTGGATAGAAATATAGTCCTACTACTGCATAGTTAGATTTAGGTTCAGTTGGTTTCTCTTCTAGTGAAGTCACTATTCCATCTTCATTGAACTGGGCTACTCCATATCTTTCTGGGTCTTTTACATAGTATCCAAATACTGTAGCATTATTATCTTCCACTGCATTTTTAACTGATGTCGCTAATAGTTTTGATAATCCATCTCCATAAAAGATATTATCCCCTAGTACTAAACATACATCATCATTACCGATAAAATCTTTACCAAGTATAAATGCTTGTGCCAATCCATCTGGAGATGGCTGTACTACATAAGAAAATTTCATCCCGATATCGCTACCATCACCCAAAAGCTCTTCAAATCTTGGCAAGTCTTTTGGTGTTGATATGATAAGTACCTCTGTTATCCCTGCAAGCATCAAAACTGACAATGGATAATATATCATTGGTTTATCGTATATTGGTACTAACTGTTTAGATACCCCTTTTGTAATTGGATACAGTCTTGTACCACTTCCTCCTGCTAATATTATACCTTTCATTTATTCTCCTTTTATTTATTTTTATTCTGTGTAAAACACTTCATCTTGAGTTTTATCTACAAATTCATATTTAATTGTACTTGCAAGCCCATCTTCAAGTTTTACAGGTCTTACAAAACCACTTTTTTCTATACTCGTATCAAACATACTATCACTACAGAATTTTTTGATTCTTATTGAACTAACAGTAAATTTTTTACCTGTTAATAAAGCTATTAAATCAAACACTTTACCAATACTATATCCAAGAGCAAAAGGCATTCTAAATCCTATCTTTTCTTCTTTTCCAAGTGCTTTGTTTACATTTTTTACAAGTGTATTCATATCAAAGTCTGGTTTATCAATATAATTGTAAATATGAACACCATTTTCAAATTTTAAACTATATTCTAAAAATGCTGCTACATTTTCTACATAAGCCATAGATTTTCTATTTGTTCCATCACCTATCATCATAAACTTACCACTAGCTATTTGTCTTAAAAGATTATAAACATTTCCTCTGTTTTGTTCACCAAATACTACTGTAGGTCTTACTATAACTAATTTTCTATTTTCTGGATCTTTTTCTTGCCATGCTTTATAAACTAGTTCTGCTTCATATTTAGTTCTACCATAATCATTAAAATAATTTATTTCACCATCTTCTTTTGTACCTAATGGTGCAAATCCATATACTGCTACACTACTAGTAAATATAATAGTACTAATACCTTTTTTTTCTACTACTTCACATACATTTCTAGCACCTTGTACATTTACATCATCATATAAAGTTTTTGGAGATACATCATCTCTATGTTCAGCTGCAAGATTTATGATAATATCATCTGTATTTAGTACTTTTGATAAACTTTCAGTATCTCTTACATCTGCTATGCTACAAATATTTTCAAATGTTTTGCTTATAACTTTATCAACTATTGAAAACTCACTATTATTTTTATTTAATCTTTTTGATAGTCTTGTCCCTATGAAACCACTACCACCTATAATTTTTATCATTTATCTTCCTCGTATCCTAATTCATCTAATATTTGTTTATTAAATAGTTTTCTTTCACTATCAAAGAACCAACCCCATTTGTTAAAATATTTAATCATATTAAACATATGTATTTTCATCATTTTAAAACTTTTAAATGACGCTTTTTCATGTTCATGAACAATAGACACAAAAGGATAGTAAATTGTTTTATATTTTTTATGAATTCTTCTTGTTAAGTCTATATCTTCAGGATACATAAAAAATCTTTCATCAAACATACCTACATTTTGAAGTGCTTCTATTCTTAAAAACATAAAACATCCTGATAAATAAGGTACATTAGCAATTTTATCATAACCACTAAATCTAAGTTCATATTTGAAATTTCTTTTTTCCTTCCAACTTTTTAAAGGTATGAATCTTCTAAAAATTAAATCAAAAGGAGATGGAACTAATTTTGTCAAATGTTGTATTTCTCCATCTGGATAAAGTACTTTTGGCATAATATGTCCAACATCGTTATTATTTTGCATATATTGGGATAATTTTTCTATTACATCATTTTTAAAATAAATATCAGGATTTAAAACAACATGATAAGAAATATTATTTTTTATACTTTCTCTTATAGCTATATTGTGTGCTGACCCATATCCAAGATTAACATTGTTAAAAATATATTCTATTCTATCATCTATATTTGATAGTTCTTTCAAATCATCATTTAATGAGTTATCTATTAAATATAGTTTTACTTTTAAATTTGTATTTAAAAAACTAGCTATAGCTTTTAAAACTTGCTCTTTATTATTATGATATAGAACTATTGATGCATTTATTTTAACCATTTAATTTTCCAACCTTTCCTATAATTCCATGCCAAAAACCAATCATCACATATTTTAAATGTTTAAGATGTGGTTTCGATAATAATGGAAAACCGATAATATATCTAAAAGATTTAAAAAATAAAGTAATTCTATGAAATATATCGAGGTTCTTATCTCTCAATGCTAAGTGAAAAGAATTTCTAGTGATATAATAATGTCTCATTGCACTTCTAAGATTTACTTCCCTAAACCCTACATTTACAGACTCATCACCAAGCTGATGTTCTATAATTACATCTGCATTTCCTATTATATTATATCCTTTTGCTCTAGCTCTCCAGCACCACTCCAAATCTACCCAATCTATAAACAGTTTTTCATCCATTAAACCTATAGTGTTTAAATACTGTACATTTAATATTTTTCCAGAAGCAATAGCTTGCATAATTTCATGTGTACCATTTTTTGGAAAAAATTGATTAAATACAAAAGGTGCTATTTGAATAAATCCATCATCACCTTTTTTCATACTATCTATAAATCTTGGAGCAGTTGCTGCTACTTTATTATGATTTTTAAAAACTTTTAACATCTCATCTATATAAAATTGAGGGTAACATGTATCTTGATCTGAAAGCATTATATATTCTGCATTATTATCTATAGCTTTTTTTATACCAACATTTTGAGCAAAAGCTATACCTAGATTATCCCCAAGATAAATCACTTCTACTTTTTCATTTTGAAAAAAATCTAATCTCCTATCTTTTTTTGGAGTATTATCAACTATGTATATTTTTCTAACCTGAGAAGCTATACTACTGATAGATTTTTTCAAAAGCTCTATCTCTGCATTGTATGTTACATAAACTGTATCTATTTTCATTTTAATCCTTAAATATTTAACATGTAAATGATATTCTTTGTCAGTGTATAAATTAAAAATAATCCAATCAACAGTAACAACAACTTTTTTTGACGAAAATATTCACCCGTAATTGGTATTAGAAACACCAAAGAAAAGAATAAATAATTAGAAATACGATAAGCAAAAACTTCTAAAAAAGAAAATGTAAAAAGAATAAAAAATCCAAATCCTAAAAGCTTAATACATAATATATAATACTTTTCACCTCTTTGTTCCCTAGTAAAAATATAAAGGTTTAAATAATAAATACATAAAAGAAAAAAATTACCAATATTAAAAGGATTTACTTCTTTTAATTTATCTTGCTCCATTAACGACAAATAAATTTGTATTTTAATGGATAAGAAATCAGGTAATATTGAAACTAAATGAACAAGTAATTCGGGAATAAAGCTTATTTGAGAAAGAAATATTCCAAGCAATGGTAAAAATATGTAAAATTTTCTATAAATACTTGTATATGAAAGAAAATAAATGAATATCATAACTATTGCTGAATAATGGAAAAGTGTAGCCATTATTATTTTAAGTAAAAATCCCGTATTATTTTTTGATATTAAATCATGCATTGCCCAAAAAACAATTCCTATTGCTACTCCTGCTCTTATTTGTGTCATTTCCTGTAATATATAAAAAATTGAAATATAAGTTAACACACTCAAAATAGGATGTAAAGAATATTTTCTAATTATATATAATTTTATACTAACACCTATAATTGCAAATATTAAAAAGAAAGTTTGATTATAACCATTAAATAGAAATTTATTAAGTTCATTTATTAGCCAAAAGAAAGGTTCTTTATCAATAAAATTAGCCTTGGATATATCCACACCTAATATACTTATATAACTTAAAGAATCATTATCAATACCAATAGTTCTAAATCCTGCTATGAATATAAGCGATAAAGCAAATATACTCAATATCAATGATTTTTGATTAATTAATAATTGTTTATTTTTCATTAATAAATTATTCTTTTAATAATAATTGTCATTTTTTCTTTAAGTTTTTGGAAGAAGGTTTTATTTTTTGATTCATTATGTAATATATACTCAAAATAACCTAATCCAACTCTGGCACTTTCTTCCATATAATTAAATATTTCTTTATTTTTCCATAAAATATAAGCTAAACTCAATTGATCTCTTTTTGTTTGAGTATTTAATTCTTCCCACCAATCCTTCATAATCTTAATCACTTTTTCACTATTATGTTTTCGAAAGAGTATATTGTTCTCACCCAAACCATAGTTTTCTGGAAAACTTTGTTTTTTGTAATCATCAATTTGTTTTTTTGTCTCATCATGTTTTGACTTTCCAAGTATTACACACTCTTTAGCCTCATTATATACACAATCTCTAGCAAAATGTTTTGGCATAGTAAAATTATATCTACTTAAATATTTATTTGCTAATTCAAATGGATTATTACGAATCAAAATATTAGCATCTACATACATACTCCATTCGTACTCACTTAAAAACAAATGAGGAAGTATTTTATATCTTCTATTCATCATATTTAAAGGTAAATCAATATTCTCAACTATTCTTATCTCCCAAATATCAGACTTTAGATTTATTTGATCTGTGAAACAGATAAAATCACACCCTTCATAATTTTCGTTCGGATCTATCAGATTATCATAATCACCGAAAAGCGCTGTATATACTACAAATTTATTTTTCATTATTAAACTCTTTGATAATATTCTCTGCTCGTTTCTTCCAAGTATAATTTTCAATAAAATCACTATAAGCTTTATTTGCAATTACTTCTCTGATTTCTTCATTTTCCAAATTTTTAATTGCTTTAATCCAAGATTCAGTAGATTCTGCTTTTGCTAAAATTGAATTACTTTCACTTAAAACTTCTCTTAAAACTGGTAAATCAGAAGTTACAATTGGTTTTTTATGAGACATATATTCAAATATTTTCAATGGGGACATATATGCACTTGTATTTCCTACATTACCTTGAACCTTTACCTCTTTTGCATAAGGAGCTAATAATATATCAAATGAATTTCGATATTGTATCGTCTCTTGTGGTGTTTTATAACCATAAAAATATACATTTGATATCTCATATTTACGTAATTCAGTTTTCCAGAATGCTATATCTTCTTCTGTTCCTCCTACTATGTGAAAATTATGTTTTTGTAACTTATTTGCAATACTTATTATTAAATCAATCCCTCTACCTTGGTATAGATGTCCAATATATCCAATATTTAGACTACTATTATCGCTTAATAATTTTATTTTATTTTCTCTATCTAATACTTCGTCTGCTCCATCATGTGCAACAATAATATTATCACATTTATATATATTTTTTTTAGTATACATTTTCTTCAATGCATTGGAAATAACAACCAGCTTTTTAAATGCTTTTCTTTTAAACATTAAATCTAACAAAAACTTGCTTTTACCGCCATATTCTTCATATGGAGAGTGTGACTCAAATATAGTTTTATAACCAAAGAAAGTACTTATAGCACAACTGAATAAATCTCTTCCAAATACTAAATCAGGTTTTTCGACAACATAGTTTTTCATAAGATAAAAAGCATTAACTATATTCCTAAACTTATTATTTACTATTGGTATCTTTTTTATTTTGAAACATTCATCTACACCATAAAATTTAAATACATTGTCAATATTTTTTTCATATTCATCTTTATTGTCAGGCGCTAATAAAACCACTTCATGACCATTTTCAACAAACGCTTGACACATTTTCATAACATGAATACTATTTGCACTTCTTGATGGTATTATTGAATATGCTGTATATATTATTTTCATAATTTCAATCCATTTTTTGAATCTATTTTAATTGTTCTATTATCTTTAAACATCAATCACTCCAAAATCATTTAATATTTTCTCTTGTCTTGTATTTCCATTACCTAATATATCTTTCCAGCTATGTAGAGGAATACTAAAACCTTTTTTATCTCTATCAATAATTTCTATAGGTAAAATATTTCTAAAGGCTTCTTTCATAACACCTTTTAACTCATCATTATATATTCTAACTTCTTTTTTAAGAGAAAAACTATACTCAATAAGTTCTTTTTTCATAAATGGAACTCTACACTCAAGCGAAACTGCCATACTAACCCTATCCACTTTTGTAAAAATATCATCATGAAGATAAGTATGAAAATCCATATATTGTAATCTCGTATATAAATCTAAATCTTTTCTGTAAAATTTTCTAAAATACCAATAATCATCATAAGTTTCATCTATATTCCAAAGTTTTTTATACTTTTCTTTTTCATCTTTTAACATTCCACCCATAAGTTTTGTATATATCTCAAAATCATCAAGTAAAAATTGTGTTTCAACTCTTCTAGCAATTTTTCCTAAAATATTTTTTTGTTTTTTTAATGGATTAGTAAATACCTTCAAAAATCTAAAATATGGTAAAGAGTATTTTTGGAAACTTTCAAATCCTTTATACCAATTGTATCCACCAAACACTTCGTCACCACCATCACCTGTCAATACTACTGTTGAATTTTCTTTTGAAAATTGTGAAACTAGATATGTAGGGAAACAAGAAGTGTCTCCAAATGGTTCATCATACCAAGATTTGATTTTATGAAACATCTCTTTGGTTGTATTTTCATCAAGAATATTTTTATGATGTCTAGTATTATACATATTTGCAACCATATCTGCAAAATGTGTTTCATCATGATTTTTGTCTGTAAATCCTATTGAAAAGGTATTTATATCATTGTGATTTTCAGATGCAAGTGCCACAATAGTACTAGAATCCATACCACCACTTAAGAAAAATCCAACTGGTACATCTGCAACCATTTGTTCATCTACAGATTCTTTTACCAAGTCATAGATTTTCTTTTTTGCAGTTTCAATATTATCATTACATTTTTGTATCTTTAATTGCCAATATTGAGTCTTTTCAAATGTATTGTTTTTAGTATCTATTTTTAAATAATGTGCAGGTTCTAGTTTATATACATGTTTATACATACTTTTGGGTGTCGGAATATAAAGATATGTTAAAAAATCATAAAATGCTGTATAGTCGTACTCTAAAGTATTTTCTTTTTCATAAAATTTTTCAATAGCTTTTAATTCTGATGCCCATGATATTTTATTGTTTATATTTCCATAATATAATGGCTTTATTCCTGTTCTGTCACGAACTAAAAATAATTCTTCTTTTTCTTTATCATAAATACTAATAGCATACATACCATCTATTTTTTCAAGAAGTTTATCTATCCCCCATTCTATATATCCACATAAAACCACCTCAGAATCAGAAGTACTTTTAAATATATACTTATTTTCTAGTTCTTTTTTTAGTTCTAAGAAATTATATATCTCACCATTTACACTGATAATTACATTGTCGTCAGTACTTATCATAGGCTGTTTACCATGTTCTGAAAGATCAAGAATACTTAACCTTTGATGTCCCATATAAATATTGTCATCAAAATAATCATTCCACTGGTCCGGACCTCTATGCTCAAGAGTATGCAAAGATTCTCTCGCTTTTTCTAATTCTCGTTTTTTAAAGTTTGTAAATCCAAATATACCACACATTATAATAACACCTTATTTTTTTCAATTAATTCTAATTTCATATTTCTCTCATTATTTGATATTTATTTTTTAAAAATTTATAATATATTGTCATATAAGATACCGAACTCAATATTATTAAAACTATTATATTTATACCTATATTTTTTAAATACAATGAAATAATTAGTAAGAATAAACTTACAATTAAGACCTTTAAAAAGAAAACTAAAAATTCCCTATAATTTATCTTATAAATATTGATATTATAAAACCATACTAATAAAATACTTCCTAAAATACTTTTTATAGACATAACTATTGCTAATGCATAGAATCCATACAATTTAAAAGCAATTATTTTAACTCCAATTCCTATAGCATGTAAAATAATGCTCATTTTTGAAACTAACGATGTCAATCCTTTTGCATAAAATGCATTTACTAACACAGATGACAATATACCACCTAAAAAAACACCTAGAAATGACAAAATCATTATGTATAATATTTCAAGTTTCTTTGCTGAAAAGTTGTCACCTTCTAATAAGTATATTAAGACTATATCACTTGAAAGAATCACTTGAATAACAAAGAACATAGAGATAATAAGCATAATCTGATAAAGGTTTAAAAAGTAGTTATTAAACTTTTCTTTATCATCATTTATTGATGAAAAATTTCTTAATGAAACCAATAATATCCCTTGATTTACAAATGTTGTAATAATACTTATAAATAATTGACCATAATGTAGTATTGAGATACTTCCTGCAATAAGAGATGAAGCAAAATACCTATCTATTAGAATATCAGATTTTGAGAAAGATGATGAAAGTATCAATGGATACATTTTCTTCCATGCATCTTGTAAATTCTCATCTATTTTGATTTTAAATCTATAATATTTTACAAAACTTGCACTAAGTCCAAAAAAAACAAAAACTTGAAATAATCCCAAAGCATACACTAAAGAAAATATTCCTAATGATTCATAAGTAAAATAGACAAACCCTATTTGTAAAACACTTCCAACTATAGGAATAATAATAGTTCTATAAAGATTGTTAAATGTATAATTTATAGCATTTAACACACCTATTAAAATACTTACTATTGATACAAAAGCTTGTATAGCAAACATTTCAGCAATAAGCCTATTATCATCTCCTATAAATCCAGGAAAAATAAGTGAGGTTATCTGTACAGAAAAGAATGACTGTAAAATAGCTAAAACTAAAAAAATGACAAATAATAAACTAAGAAGTGAATTAGCTAAATTTTGAAAGGTCTTTAATTTTTTATTATTAAAATATTTAACAAAAATAGGTGTAGTTGAATAATTCAATGCACTGGTAGCTACTCCAACTATTATCATATTTATCGTATTTGAAGCAAAATATATATCTAAGTTTTCTGTAATGCCAAATATTTTTAATATAAATAGTTGAAATCCAAAAGCTATTGCTAATTGAAATAAAGATAAAAGAGATATAACTATTGATTGCTTAATAACAAACTCCTAAACACTTTCTAAAGCATTGATATAGTCTTTTTTGTATGCTTGCACTGAAAAATTATCTGCTGCCCACTTACTAATTTGTTTTTTTGTTCTATTATCTTCAAACCTATTTACTGCTATTAATATTTCAGTTTCATCATAAATATCATCTATTAAAATGCCGACTTTTTCTTCTTCCATTTTCTTTGAATAATTTCCAATATGTTTTGTTGTTAATACATTCAATCCAGAAGATAAATACTCACCTAGTTTACCTGGTGATGCAACTTTATTTAGAGTATGATTCTCTCTTAGTAATATTCCTAAATCTGAAGCATTTAAAAATCCATTAACTTCATCGTGTGATACACTAGTTAGAAGATATTCATCTTTTTCTAACTTTAAACTATCAATAAATTCACGAGCAATCTCATAATCTTGTTTTCTTACTAACATTACAAAAAAAAGGTTTTTGTATGTTTCTTCTTTTAATAATTTAAATACTCTTATAGATTGTTTTAAATTTTGCCAGCTATACATTACATTCCCACTATAAATCATAACAAACTTATTTTCTAAATTATATCTCTTTCTATATTCTATTCTTAATTTATCATTAGGATAAAATTTATTTGTATCAAAACCAGTTGGTATAACACGAATTTTTTCTTCTGCATTATTATATCTTTTTATAAAAAGTTCTTTTAATTCTTTGGTAACAACAAAAACTCCATCAGTTTTTACAATCTGTTCTTCTAAAACTTTTGCTGACTTTTTCATACCATTTATAATATTAGTATAAAACCTTGGTTTATATTGATTTTTCTTTTGTGACAGATAATCAATCTCTGATTCAAAATCACCTTCAATTTCTATTATGTATTTTAATTTATTTGTAAACAATTTCTTTAAAATATCAAATGGCTTTGGTGATTGTTTTCTTAAATGAACTACTACCTTATCATTCACTGTACAAAGATAAAAGAAGTATAATAATGCAAATAATTGCTTAGTATATCGTGGAACAATAAAGATTTTTAAACCTTTTTTTCTATAATGAATAACTAATTCTTTTTGTTTTTTTTGTTCTTTATAATCTAAAATAGTAACCATAGACATGTCAATAGAATTTTGCACTACATCTAACCAGCTTTTGTATATATCAACATGAGATGATAAATCACTTCTAAAAAAATATATGTATTTAGTATTCATATAATAAAATCTTAATAATGAACATAATATAATGAATAATTATCTATCCATTCTTTGATTTCAATCAACATTTGATTGAAAGTCGGTCTTTTCTCTTTATACTTAAAATCATCTCTAGTACAAACCAAACTTTTATCTACTTCATAATTAGGATTTTCACTAATCTCAATATCTTTGTCCCATACCTTAGCAAACTCTTTTACTAAATCATATTTTGATATTTTGCTTTCTGGACATAACTGATAAAGACCTGTTATATCTTGATCTAAAAAAGCTTCCATTTGAATTGCAAGTTCTAAAGTAGTCACGCCAGACCAATAAGCTTTTGAATAACCTTTTATAGGTTCTTTTTGTTTCAAAAACCAATCTAATAAACCTGTACCATTTTTTTTAAGTTCAGGTCCAATTATGGAAGTTCTTATAGTTAAATCTTTATCATTGATAACTTCGCCTAAAGTTTTTGTTCTAGAATAGTTATCATCTCCATCTCTAAACGAATTTTCTTTATACCCTCCAACTTTACCAGAAAAGACACAATCAGTACTAATATGAATTAATTTAAAGTTTAGTTCATCTCCTAGTTCTGATAAATAGTGAGGTAAATAGCTATTTATTTGTATAGCAGTTGTTAGTTCATTGTTTGATTTTGATACTAATATACCTATACAGTTTATAATAAAGTCAGGTTTCACTTCTTCAATATAATTTTTTAGAGATTCAGTATCTCTTACATCTAATATTTTAGATATAAATTTTGTATCTTTAGATCTTGCTATACCATATATCTCGTATTTATTTAAAGAGTCTAAATATTCAGCCATAATATGACCAGCCATCCCTAATGCACCTAAAATAATGACTTTTTTCATCTTAATACTTTTTCCATACAGTTCGATTAATGTAGTCTATATAACTAACTATGATTCGTACAACTTTTTTTGATACGGTATTTGTATCATAATCTTTTACGATATTCATAGATTGATTTATAGTTTGTTCAGTTACTATATCAATAGAACTAATTATATCTTCACTTTTAAGTCCAGACATGATTAACGTACCTTCATCCATACCTTCAGGTCTTTCATGAGCTTGTCTAATAGTAATTGCAGGAAATCCTAAGATAGATGACTCTTCAGTGATAGTACCACTATCAGAGATTGCACAATACGCATTTTGCTGTAAAGCAATATAATCAAAAAACCCTAATGGTTTCATAAACTCAACTAAAGGATTAAAATCATTTTTATCTAAAGTTTCAAGTTTTTTTCTAGTTCTTGGATGAG
>Ga0233446_1001753_pt1 | contig 15249 bp, 13 predicted proteins | sample SI_124_October20_4_FD_182780 | JGI IMG/M metagenome (GOLD analysis project Ga0233446, IMG submission 182780) | Seawater microbial communities from Saanich Inlet, British Columbia, Canada - SI_124_October2016_120_MG | ecosystem: Environmental > Aquatic > Marine > Inlet | place: Canada: British...
AATTATAACTTAATGAAACTTTTTCACTATTAGTCGAAACCTCTACTACTTTAATAATACTTCCAAATTGGGTTCTAATTTCTGCATGAATCTCAATATTTCCATTATCTTTTATTAAGAATGTTGGCTCAACTTTTTCAAGATCTGTAATTCGTCTTCTTTGCAATGGTAGCTCAACTACCACACCTCCACTATAATAATCCGCGCCTAGAGAGATGTATGAAAAATATCCATGTGGCAATGTGCCAATACATGGCTCCATATCATGTGAAGCAAAAGCAAGGCTTTGTATCGCCAAACCTCTTCTTAAGTTCAATTCCAGTTTTATATTTTTAGTAGATATGTGCAAAATAATCTCTTCTTCATCCATGGCTATTTTGGCACTTCCATACTGACCAATGACACTTTTCAAAGTGTCATACTTCCTACCTATTTTATACTTACCATTAAAAGTATTACTAATACCATGTTGATTGAGCAATGCATTCAGTTGGATTTTTGCCTTGCCCCACCTTTTATCAGTAATGTGTGTACGTAAATCGCTCGCCCATAATTCACATAATTCTCGCCAGTCATTATGGTTATTATTCTTAGATCTAGTCAGGTGTTTTTCAATACGATGACACATCGTATTAAGCCAGAGATCATTCCTTCCTGTAATTGCCCATCTTGCAATGTTGTATTTTTCCTGTTTTTTAACAGGTATAGGGTAAGCCGCATTGACAAGCTTCGATACAAGCTTATCTTTTTCTTTATTACTAATTTCTAACGCTTGTGTTGGTAAAACAAACTCAATTTCTGTATTATTAGCAATAGACTTCAGGAGCCTTCCAACCCTATTCCACTCACCTTCATGATGAGTTGGTCGCTCCTCGCTAAACCGACCTGGACGATAATCAAAAACTTCAGCATCATTGCAATAAATAGGGAGAACTAGCTCACCATTATTAATACGATTCTTAAGATAGTCTAAATAAGTATTAATCGGTATATCACCATATGCAAAATGTTGCATTTTTTGAAATAAGATTGAATCTGACCATAAAACCGGCATTATTGCACCATCAACTCCTTTTGCATGGGTTGGTATTTTATTGGGTGTTGAATTGCTAGAGTGTAATGCTAGTTTGATATTATCACAATCCATAACAAAGCCTTTGTAACCAAATTGACTATACAAATCTACCAGACTACTTGAGAATGCCATTTCATTTACCAGAGCAATTTCCGGTCTACAATCAAGAATTTGTTTATAAGATTCTATACCTAGTTTTTGATTCCACTCATTTACTTTATATGGGACTAATGGGCCAATTATTTGGCAATAACCACTACCAATCAATTCACAACTCCCTGTATTGATTAACGCTTTAAATCGTTCAACCCAAGCGATATCAATCCGTTCAATCTGTTTTAAAGTCCAACCTGTTAATTCAATCCCAATCGGAATACCAGTTTTCTCAATCAAGTCTAACAATGGGTGATAGCAAGTTTCAATAACATCTGCCCATGCTTCCTCCTCAATAGAGGAAAATGCTAAATTGAGATGAAAAACTAGATATCCTTTTGGCTTCACTTAAGCCCCATTAGAGAATAAATTTCATTAGAAAGATTTTGAACGCCATTAATTGACATTTTCTTTAATGCATTCATAGAGTATTCTTTCGCAAGCTCGTCATTATTCATAAGTTTAGTGAGGCTGTTAATAGCAAGTCTAGGATTATTCACAACCATAGCAACACCCTCCTTTGATAAAGCATTCAATTCATCATTATCCTTATTACCGTAAGGTGAAAAAACGACTGCAGGGATACCATATTGCAATACTTCAAAAAACGATACGCCAAATAGTGTCATTACATAATCACTTTGAATTATCAATTCATCAAGGTGTTCTGGAGCATTGTGTACAATCCAATTTAATCGACACTTGTTAGGTAGATTTGGCGAGCCAGAAAATGGACCCTTGACCCAATGTACCTCAGTGCTCTTGTCTAATAATTCATCTAATTGAACAGGGAGTATTTCTCCTAAGTTCGAAACATCACTTCCACCAGTCAAAACTAATACTTTAGATCCAGGAGTCCAGTTCTTATGCCGAAGTCTTTTCTGAATCAAGAAGCTATCCCATCCTGACTTTAATACGCTAGTGCAATCAGTATATTTTCCACAATCAAAATTAAATGATGGCATCCAAATAATATCTAAAATGTTGCAATGTTCAATCAATGAATCAATACTAATTAAATAGATGTTACGCCGTTTCAATTGTACAAATATTTTACCAAGATTATCAATATTATGTTCTGGATAAAGATCAAATATTAATGTATCAAAATTACTAATCTTTAAAATATTTTCAATCGTATCAATAAAGTCATCTGTAAGTGAAAAGGCATGGATATTAAAATTAGCTAATTCATCTTTTTTAATAAAGTCACCGAAGATCAAAAACTCTGGAATAACATTGTTATCCTTTCTTAATGTTTCTGCCAATGCTAATAATCTAGATAAATGCCCAATCCCAATTTCAGAACTAATATGACATACAAGTAAAACACGGAGCGTATTCAAACTATTTTAGGATTAAAAGAGTTGCGAATTGATTTAAATGGCCGTAAACCGTCTGATGGATCTGTACGCCATACACGGTCGGATATTTCAGAAGGAACCGGCTCTTTAACGCCATCACCATCAGCATCCTTAGCATGTCTAACTTGCTTAATTACCGAGCCAATTTGATCTGGTAGCCAGCAATGTCCAGACTCAAACTCTTCACCTTTACCTTCTAAATCTAGATGAAATTCAATAACCTTTGCACCCCATTTATGTATCGCACGGTGTATAACTCCTGGATCAACAGTATGATCTGACCAGCCAGTCTCACAACCAATTGAGTTGCGAATAGTTTCTATAGCAGTTAAATTTGCCTCATTATAAGGTGTTGGGTATGCAGATGTACAATGGAGCACTATTGGTTCGCAATTATTATTACGCAAAATCTTCACAGCATGTTTTATTTCGTCCAAGTTAGCCATACCAGTCGAGATTATTACAGGTTTCCCAGTAAGGGCACAAGCAATAAGTAAATCATCCCAAAGTAACTCATAAGATGCTACCTTATAAAAATCAACATATGGTTCTAACTCTTTAACTGCATCAAGATAAAATGGCGTGCAACTGAACTGTATTTTTTTTTCTTTGCAGCGATTTGATAACACAGGTAGGAAATCTAAAGGTAGCTCCCACTGCCTTCTATCCCTATGTAATTTTGATTTTTTCAAAATTTCTGGTGCGAAAAGCTTATCAATCTTAAAAAGTTGGAACTTAACAGAGTCGCAACCAACTAATGCGGCAGCATCTATAAAGGCTATTGCACGACTCAAGTCCTTACTATGATTACTAGAAACCTCTGCTATAAAATTCATCACTATTCCCAAAAAAATATACTAATATCTACCTATCCAATTTAACTTCGAAATTCTAAAATTGTTTTCTAATTTTTTTAATCTGTACATGTATAGCAGATTGCGTAACCATCCCAGAAAGTGGATTTACGTACTCTGATGAAGTTAATCTTGAGACGTTACCTAGCTTTTTAAAACCATGAGAAACGCTAATCGTACCCACCAGCGCATCTTGTGAAATAAAAACACATGCCTGCATAAAGTTTACATCAGAATGCAATTCCACCAACTCATCATTGTTTATTTCATATTTTTTTGCATCAAACGAATTAATAATTACTTTTGGAATTTTACATTCATCATTATTTAGAATAAACTGGCTATTTAGATGATCTTTTTCGCGCACCGAAATAAGTAAAAAATTATTACTTATTCTCTCCTCATCTAAAACCCTTTTTAATTCTGTGGCAAGCGTATCTGAATAGAGGGACCACTTTTTATCTGGCAATACACTATCAATTACCCAGCCAAAAGGAAGATTATTACGCTCTACATACCCACTCAAAAGAAACTCTTCATCATTAAATAATTCATCTCCTCCACCTTTTATTGTCTTTAAAACGTCGTAATCACTTATTTCTTCAGTCTTTTTATTTAATTTTATAACATCCAGCCCAAGCCTTTCTCCTAATTTAGAGAAAACCCACCAAACTGGCTTAGCTTCACCTGGAGGATTGATAATTTTTTCTGTGTACTGGCACGACACTCTGGATACTGAATTTTGAGCATATATACTGGAATCTGAACGCTCTAACTGTCCACAAACAGGTAATGCGTATTCTGCTATGTCAGTCAGATCACTTTTATGTGTATCCAAAACCACCAATGCTTCCAATGCATTTAGAGCTGATAGTGTTTTACTATTATCAGGAAAGGCACTTAACGGATTACCACCTACACAAATCAAAATGCGCACATTTTTCGCTATAATTTCATCAGCTAGGCCTGAAACAGGATATTCACCAGACCTTGTTGGTAAATCAGGCCGTGCCATGCTACGACCACTCCAAGCTGTTTGAGTTTTAATAGTGGGTTCTATTTTACTAAGATCGGTTGTCAGACCTGGATTAAACCAGATTCCACCTGGCTTATCTAAACTTCCTTTTATTGCTAGCAAAACCCAAAGAAACCACTCGCTAACAATCCCTGAGTTACAAAAAGATAACCCAGTACCGCTAATTCCTGATATCTTCTTTGATTTTTTAATAATCTCAACTAGATTATGTAAAGTTTTTATATCAACACCAGTAATTCTAACAACTGTCTTTTCATCAAAATAATCAACAATTTCCTTAATCTGTTCAACACCATTTGAATGTTGCTGAATATATTCCCAATCGATCAAATTTTCCGACTGATCCCCTAATAATAGTTCTCGAATCACAAAACCTAACCATGCATAATCAGACCCTGGTTTTGGCTGGATGTGACATGATGCAAACTTAGATGTCTGTGTTTTATGGGGGTCAGCCACAATCACCTGGCCACCTCGATTTTTAATATCTCGCAAACGTTTTCCAGGGTACGGAATTCCTGCAAGATGCCCATGTGAAACAACTAGATTAGAGCCAATAATCAATAACAAGTCGGTATTATTAAAATCTACTTGCGGAATTAAGCCAGATGTTGAGAATGAGGTGATTTGTTCAATTAAAATTTGCTTATTTATAGCATCTATAGAGGTTACTGTGTAAATACTTTTTGAACCTAAACGATACATAAAACCTAAAGCTGCCCACATGCCAGTAGCATCTAAAATGGCATTAGTTCCGGCGTACAACGCAACTGAATCTTTTCCATATCTATCCACCACTTTGTTAATATTTGATTCCAGCTACCCCTGTTCTTATTATTTATTGGATAAAGTTGACGATTTTTAGAGTAAAAACTTAACAAGTTTCTACCCTTACTACATGTATAACCTTTGCTTAATGGATGATTAGAATCACCTCTAATCTTGGTAGGGTTTCCACTAAAATCATAATCAATTTCCAACCCACAAAATGACAAACAAAAACGACAGTAGCTTTTTCTAGTTGTTCTTTTAGGCATTGTTTGATTCAATTTTAAATTCTACTAAATCATAAATAATTTTAATTCTATCTTGAAGTTCTTTATGGTTATTACCAACTACAATAAATACTCCAAGACGGCCTGCATGAAATTTAATCTGTTTAATTTCATCGCCTGGATGGACCCAGATTTCAAATTTCTTCACCCAGGGAAATTTTTCAACTTCTTCTAATCCATGGACTGATTTCAGAGTTCCAGGTTCTCCAAAGAAATAACGATTTGCAACTGATACCTCCCATTGGTCTGTCAACTTGTCTAAATCTGGTGAATTTCCCAAAGCAACTTGAATAGCTGCATTAACAATATTAACACCACATCCTAATGGTATTAAACTCTCCGAAAAATCACCACCAGATAAACGAGCAGCCATTTCTATGATCATTGGCTGCCCATCTTTGGAAATAACCACGTCACCTTTGGCCACTCCATTAACTATTCCTAATGCTTGCGCTGCTTTCTCTACCAGTTTTTCAATATCAACTCGCTTGTTTCCTGTAAATTTTGACGGATGGTTGCCTCCATTTTCAATTACACTAGGAGCAAACCTATCCAACATTTCATAATTTCTATCTACAAAACCAGGGGTATGACCCTTACCTTTCCACATGATAGTTTCTGTACTAATTTGTTCGCCTTCAATAAATTCCTCGATGAGCACTTCACCTATATCTGACTCTTCTTTAGATTCGTTAAAAAGAATTTTTAGATTTTTATCATTAGGGTAAATTATAAATACACCACGTGCACCTGAACGATCAGTTGGTTTAATTATGAATTTATCACCACCATGTTCCTGCATTAATTTAAGCAGAGAATCATAACTATCAACTAAGGCATACCAGGGAACGGCGACATTTGCTTGTGTCAACTTTTCTTTCATTTGAAATTTATTAGTTGTCCAATTTCCAGTATTACGTGAAGGACCAGGTATATTCAAATAAATAGCTAATTCAGCTGCTATATGAGGAATATCAGTACCCATTACCAGTACACCTTTTATTGGGTGGCCGCGTTTTGAAGATTCATTGCATAAGATTTTAAGACCATCTATATCACGATTAGATACATTAGATACTTCATCAGCAAAAGCAAAACCCTGAGCATTTGGATTAGAGTCTACAGCTAATACTCGTAAACCTTCATCTTGAGCAATTTTAATTGGGTATGTTTGATCAGAGCCCGCACCTAATATTAGTAGCGTATCTCCTCTATCATATTTTATATTAGTCAAGGAAAGCTCCTCCACTTACACTAATTATCTGACCTGTCATATAGTTTTGAGAATTCTCTGCAAGAGTCAAACATGCACTGACCACATCCTCTTCACAACCAGGACGCTTTAGCAAAGTCATATTAATTATCGCTTAAGCAGCACCGGATTCAAATTCCTCTCGAGTCTGATCAGTTAATATTAAGCCTGGCGCAACTGCATTGATATAAATATTATGTGGCGCCCCATATCGCGCAAGCACCTTTGTTAAACTATTAAGTCCGGCTTTTGAAACCGCATAATGTACTGTCTTCGGTCCATGGTACTGACTTGCAACAGAAGAGATATTAATTATCCTCCCTCCCCCGTTTTTAATCATAATAGGGAAGATTTCCTGAGAACAAACAAATGGCCCTTTGAGATTTGTTTCCATAATGGCATCCCAATCTTCATCCGTGATCTCTTCAAACCAACCGCGCTTATTAATTCCTGCATTATTTACTAAAATATCAATTTTATTAAAATGATTTTCAGCATCTTTAAACATACGCTGAATATCTTTCCGATTCGTCACATCTGCTTGTATCAGATGTGCACGACGGCCAATCTTTGTTATCTCATTCGCTGTCTCTTTTGCAGCTTTCTCATTATTTAAATAGTTAACAACAACATCCGCACCTTCTTTTGCAAAACCAATAGCTATGGCTCTTCCTAATCCACGTGAGGCGCCTGTAACTAATGCAATTTTACCGTCTAAACGGCCGCTCATATTTTTCTCGCTATTTTATTCAATATTCTTTTTACTATCCCTGCTGCATCAATTTCATATTTAGCACTAAGCTCCTCATTAGAGCCCGCCTCAATAAAAGAACACGGTAAGCCAACTTGAAGTAACTCAGCCTTAACATTATTAGAATGTAGTAGAGATGAAATTGCTGAACCAAATCCACCTTCCAGTACTGATTCTTCGACAGTTACAATATTTTCAATATTGCCAAGCATCTCTAATAGTTCTACATCTGGCAATGGTTTTAACTTTCTAATGTTTACCAATCCATAAGAGAGTCCTGACTCAGCCAAAATATCAATCGCAGCAAGACAATCTATTACTTTGTTACCAACAGCGATAATAATGCCATCATTTCCTGTGCAAATAAGTTCAGGTTTTTCCATTTCTAAAGATGCTTTATTTCGTACATATGAAGATTCATCTGCCGGTCCATATGGCATAAGAATAATTATAGGGCCAGTTAGTTCAGTCAACGCAAGCAATGTCATATCATAAAGTTCACTTGAATTTTTAGGATAGAATATTTGCAAGTTTGGTAAACCTCGCAAATATGAAAAATCATATATTCCATGATGAGTTGGATTGTCATAGCCTGCAAATCCTGATCTAACTGCTAGAATTAGCATATTTTGATTTGAAAAGCAAACATCATGAATTAATTGATCGTACGCTCTTTGTAAAAATGTTGATTGATAAAAAAGTATAGGATGTGAACCTGACAACGCCATACCAACAGCCATTGAAACTGCATGCTGCTCTTCCATACCAGGATCGAAGCAACGATCAGGAAAACGATTAAATACATTTAACAGGCCTGTCGCATATAAAGTAGATGGAGTAATTGCTATTATATCTTGGTTAGTTTCCATGCAATCTTCAACAGCTTGTGCTGCAATATCCTGATAATTTAGGACTTGAATTTGATTTTTTGCAACTCCGGTGGCGGGATCAAAGGGAAATGAAAAATGTAATTTGAAAGGATGGTCAGTGGCAGGAGCCAGACCATGACCCTTCTCTGTCTTTACGTGGACGATACAAACTTGTTTTGACTCTTTAACTTCATTAAATGCTTGTAGTAGAGAGTCGATTGAATGTCCGTTTACTGGCCCAACTACTTTATAACCTAATGATGTAAACAATGTGTCAGATTTTTCAGTATCAATCGTGCGCTTCTGTAAATATTCATGAAGTGCGCCAAATCCAGGGCTAATTGCATAACCATTATCGTTTAGCACTATCATAAGGTTGACATTTTTCTCTACAGAAGCATGGTTTAATGCTTCAAGTGCGATGCCTTCTGCTAGAGCGCCATCACCTATAATTGCGATTGACCATTCTTTTTTTCCTTTATTGCGTAATGACAACGCTCGCCCTAGTGCTACTGAAATTGAAGTACCTGCATGAGAGGCTTCAATAAAATCGTGTTCGCTTTCAGAGCGTGAAACGAAACGATTCATACCGCCATAAGTATTAAGAGTCTTAAACTTATCGAGTCGACCAGTCAAAATTTTATGAGTATATCCAGTATGGCCAGTATCCCAAACCATAACATCATTAGGTGAATCAAATAAGTAATGTAAAGCAATACTTAATTCGACTGTACCTAAATTAGCACCAATATGACCACCAGTTTTAGACGTTGAGTCTATCAAAAACTGTCGAACTTCATCTGATAGTTCAATGAGTTCATTTTTGTTCATTTCTTTTAACTTATTTAAGTTAATAGCATTCAATAATTTATAATTCATGAGTTATTCTCCAACTTCCTTAGTAGATTTAGTAGATTTATTGCCAAAAACAATAAAATCATTTATTCCATACGTGCGAGCTTCAGCCATTATTTCATCAGCATAATCACGTGATGCTATGTAGACTAAAATTGAATTTATATCTTCATTCTCTAGCACACTAGGAGGGTGTAGCTTATATCCTTTGATTTCACTAACGTATAATGATAGATATTTATCTATAACCAGATATATATCATTTTTATTAAGCTCGCCAAAAGTAACTAGTGCATCAAATATTCTACCTCCGCCCCACACGACAATTTTTTTAACTTTTGCAGCTACCATTAATTTTTCAGAAGAATTCTTTAAATCTAGTCTATTGTTAATAATATTTTTACTATAATTATCAACATTAGCTTTCACCTTTGAAGAGAGGCCCGCATCTATTGACTTAAATGCACCAATCAAATTAGTTGGTTTTATTTTCTTGAGTAGGAGAATAATATCAGCTTCAGTTGCATCGCCTGCATATTCAATCGAGAAGCCTAAAGAGGTAACAAAATCTTTTAATAAATTATAATTAAAATGAAACGTATGGGGGTCTATAAATATTTCTTCAATAATATCACTATAAAAAACCACATTTGGCACAGCAAGAAAAAAAATGCCGCCATCTTTAAGTGAATCTTTTATACCAAGCAACATATCTTTTGCAGAAACAGCATGCTCAAGAGTATGTACACAATATGCAAAATCATAAGTATTGCTAGGCAATTGTACATTTTCAAACCGACAATTGTGAAGCTCAACATTTTTAAGTCCTGAGTACGAGTTTGGTATTTCCGGATGAGGCTCGATAGCCGTTATTTTTTTTCCTTGATGGTTTGCTTCAATCCATTTAATAAATGCCCCTCGATTTGAACCAACATCTAAAATTTTATCAAAACTATTGAACTCTATATACTGATTGAAAACTTCTAAATAACTCCCAGAGACAAGATCTTTAGTGTATCTAAAACTACTACGATCAGCATCTGCAGACATAGAGCCTGGTGGGCGACTCTCATACTTTTTAGTTGCAAAACTTTGCAATAGTCCACAAGCATTACAAACATACACTTCCATACCACGTATAGTATTAATAGGTGTATAAATAAACTCTATTTCATCACTTTCACAGAAGTCGCAGTTATGTTTAATAAATGACATCGTATTCCTTTTCAGCATCATAACCAAATGTAGACATTGCATTACTACAAATATCATTAAATTCTTTTCTTTGCTCTTGAGATAATGGGAAATTTTTTGGGACAGCGACATTTACTGGCCTCTTTAACATTTCGATAAAATCATCATTGATCTCAGTATCAAACATCTCAAGAAAACCCTTTAAAACTTCAGTATCCGAAGTTAAATCTTCTAGACGTACAAACATTTTTTGTGTCTCGGGTATTTCTTTAAGTGAATTTCGTATACTAATATTCACATCTTGCCAGTAATAACATAATCTTTGAAACCTGTTGAATTCTTTAAATTCATTGCAAAATGACTCTCCTTTAACGGGAAAGGGTCTCCAGTATTTTTTTTCTGGTGAAGGCTCAGGCATAATATCAGGGTTTTCTAACCATTCATTTACAATAGAAACACAACGATCATCATAAACAACTTCAGAAAACTTATTGTAAAAAGAACTTACCACCTTTCGGCCATCCCGTATAAGGTGAATAAATCTAGCATTTGGAAACATTTCATACAAAGGCTCTACAATCCAAGGCAGTGCGTTCGAGCTATCTACCCAAAATTTTTCTTCTGTATAATGTATTGCCGGTCTATGCGTTGTTTTCAGTATGTTTTTTACGTCTTCATTTTTAATGGCATTCATCCGGTATAGGGCCGCTGATTTTAATATGTTTTCAAATAAATACTCATGATGAACTTCTAATTCATCTACTCCTTCAAGTAACTTAAATATTTGAAAAGTACCACACCTTCCACTACCTAAAATAAAAACAGGGACACTCTTATCCATAACATTCATCTTTTTTAAATTATTTTATATTTTCTTTGCAATGATTACGATTTCCCTTCCCACATCAGCATTTGAAAACCCACTGTATAATTTCCTCCGCAATTCTTTATTGGTAGACTTCGATAAATTTATTTCAAATTGCTTTCTTAGCTCATGACATTGACGCCCCATATCTTCATTGTCAATATAGTCTTGCCCCATCATAAGAAACATATCTATAGGAAAAGTGGTTTCTTTATGCACAACTTCAAATCCACAGCTTTCAACAAGTGAAGTTAAGCTTTTTTGATTGAAGTAATTTATATGATGCGGAGGTGCAAGCCACCATGGCTTAAAATCAAGAGATTCATGTAAAATCTGCTGAAAAGGATTAAAGTCATTTGGCACGATTAAACAGATGAGTCCATCTTTGTTAAGAGTGCCATAAGCTAATTCTAAGATAGCTTTAGGATTTGGTAAATGCTCTAATACCTCCCCCATATTAATTACATCATGCCCATCCAAATTCTTAGCAGAAGCTTCATCAAAAAATACCTCTTCAATGTCAAGCTTGAGTGTCTCTTTACAATATTCAGCTGCTTGAGTAGAAGGCTCTATACCTTTTACTTGCCATCCACGCTCTTTTCCTAAATTTAAAAAAAGACCTGGGCCTGAGCCAATATCAAGAATTTTACGACTATTAAGAGGTAGGTTTTTTTCAAAAATTTCATAGCGATCTGTATAAACAACATCCCACCACTCTTTATCTTCGAGATAATGCTCAATGTAAAAAGGCTTTTCGGTTTTATAATAGTCATGACTATAAACTTCTTCCAACTCATTATCTGCTGGAATAGGTGTCACATGCTTAAAGCCACATTCAATAACATCAAAATCATTTAATGATTCAATCAACTTACCATGATGAAGCTCGCCATCTTTACTAATCCATTTATTATTTTCTGACATATAGTTATTCCTTGGTTAATCGATGAAAACCTGTGTGTGCAACAGGTGAAGAAATTATTTGATTATTCGGCAAATCTTTAAGCAATTGAAAAACTTCATTCACTGCAAGTGTATACTCTGCCAGCTCATTTTTACCGTGAGCTAAAGAGGGTTTAAATTGTCTAAAACCAAGAAATCCACGTTGTAACATTTCTATTACAAATCTAGTATTAAGCTCTTGAGATTTTTCACTATTGAATGCAAAGGCTACCAAACTAGGCAAACCTGTCACTCCTATAGATAATCCTGATTTTTCAGCAGCATCTCGCCAAATAGTTTTTGTTTGCTCGCCAATATCCATTATATGTTTATCGGTTTGTGTTTCCTGATATTTTTTTAATGTTGCTAAAGCGGCAGCAGGTCCCACCCGATCTGTCCAGTTTGTACTTGATATAAAGGTTGATTGAGCTGCTTGCATAACATCTTCTGTACCTAATATTGCTGACATAGCATAGCCATTTGCCATTGATTTAGCAAAGACAGCTACATCTGGATAAATTCCATAACGGCGATGAATGCCACCCGCACACATTCGATAGCCACTAGTGATCTCATCAAAGATTAGTACAGCACCAATTTCTGATGCCATATCTCTTAGTGTTTGTAAATACTCATTGGGAGCATCTTCTCCACGTGCAGGTTCTATTATTATTGCAGCTATTTCAGATTCTTTTCCACGTATTGCCTCCCTAAGAGATTCGATATCATTGAAGTTAAAAGGTATTGCAGTTCCCTTTAATCCACGTGGCACACCATTAGGTTGCAACCCAGGCATCAATTGACCATCTAGTCCGGATTCATCAGCAAGATTTGCTGCCAAATACCAATCAGTCCAGCCATGATAGCCACTAAACAATACTGTATCACGTTTGGTTTTAGCTCGCGCAATTCGTACTGCAATGGAAAGTGCTTCGCCTCCACCACGCGCATATCTAACCATATCAAACCATGGATGGAGATCTAAAAGTGCTTCAGCCAGTTCCACTTCTTCAGGGCAATTTAATGAACTGTTTACTCCACTACGAACCGCCTCAATAACAGCATTATCTACATCATCATCAGCATAACCAAGAATGCACGCACCTACAGCCATTATTGACATATCAATAAATTCTCGACCATCTAAATCCCAAACTCGACAGCCCTTAGCTTTCGAATAATAAGATGGCCAGATGCCTGGAGCAAACATTTCAGGTCGTTTTGACAAAAGTTGAGTTCCACCAGGAATTAATTTTTTTGCCCTAGTATAAAGCTTAGGCCCTTTGCTATTTTTAAGTGTATTAATATCAATCATTTTTTTATTTTATCTTCTTCTAGTGATTTTAGATAACCTTCATTGCGTACAATTTTTGAGTTAATTGCTGACAACTTAGGATTGTTTTGAATAAATTTCAAAACTTCATGTGTTAAAAATGGAGAATCTGGTCGGTACAATTCATTAAAAATTTTACTTAGCAGTTTATAATCATTCGGCTCATCAAGAGTCCATCGATGCTGAGCCAAGCCCTGAAATAATTCTAACGCACCATTTCTAAATAAATGCGGGTTATTTTCAATATATGGTCCAACATGCTCTCTCTCTGATTGTAATTCAGCCTCTTTCCAGGCCCTTTCTATTGCAGAGAACGAAAATACAGTACAATCCAAGCCATCTGGAAATTCACCACCAAGCCCATAAAAATCATACTCTCCAGATAAATATCCAGTAATTACCGCATCTACAACCACCGGATCAATTACTGGACAATCACCAGTAATGCGCACAATTGGATCTGCATGATGAATTTTAGCAGTCTGGTAATAACGATCTAATACATCTTCAAGACTTCCGCGATAACAATCAATATTATTATTTGCGCAATAATCAGCCACTAGATCATCACTAACCTCATCTGTAGTGGCCACTACTATTTTTTCAATCATTTTACAATAAGACAGGCGTTCAACGATATGCGCTAATACTGCTTTATTTGCTAATGGCATCAACACTTTTCCCGGTAAACGAGATGAACTCATACGTGCCTGAATAATGGCAACTACTTTCACAATAAACTCCACTCAGAGGGATTAAGTAGCCTTGTATCTGTAATATGGAAACTTTCTGGAAACTGGCTAATTCTGTTAGCCACAGTAATTATATCTTTAAACTGTTTTACACTATCTACACCAACAACAACTCTTGAAATTCTATTATCAGACAAAGCAAAAGATACAGCTGCCTGAACTGGCGTACTATCATTTTCCTTAAGCCATTTTTCCCAATTATTCCATAGAGTAAGCCATTTATTAAACTTTTCCGGCCTACTGCCTTTGTTCATGAGTAACAACCCCTGTAAAAAAATAGAACGAATATGTATTTCCACATTTTCTTCACTCATGCGTTGTAACCATCCACTTGTCTCCAGACGTCGATCAAGAATATTATATGGAGCTTGAACCAAATCAGGTTTAAACGAATCCCATAATTTATCTAATTCATCTGGGGTGTAAATGGAGAAACCAATCTTTTTAACTATGCCATCACTTTTAAGTTTAAGTAATATAGACCACAACTCTCTCTTATCTTTATCTAACAGCTGATTAGGCCTGTGCAAAAGAAGTCCTGATAAAGTTTCAACTCCAAGAGTATTTAATGACTCTTTTACATGCCTTTCAACCCAGATTCTTAAATTTCCATAATCATCTGGAATTTCAGGTAGCTTCGTGATTACTTGATAGCCATCTACTCCAATTTCACCCAGGCACCGCTCACTTGATCCATATGCAATGGCTGTGTCTATTGTGTCAACCCCATAACTCATGGCATGCACTAGAATATCTTTCGCCTCTAATTTATCAACTTGCCCATTAGTATTTGCAATACCGTAATTTATTCCAAATTGTACAGTTCCTAATGATAGTTTAGATCTCAATGTCATAATATTATCAACTACCCTTAACAATCAGATCAAATAATGCTTTCA
>Ga0233446_1001758_pt1 | contig 15202 bp, 23 predicted proteins | sample SI_124_October20_4_FD_182780 | JGI IMG/M metagenome (GOLD analysis project Ga0233446, IMG submission 182780) | Seawater microbial communities from Saanich Inlet, British Columbia, Canada - SI_124_October2016_120_MG | ecosystem: Environmental > Aquatic > Marine > Inlet | place: Canada: British...
AAATAATGCAAGTAATAAAAATAAAGAATCATTAGCTTTATTTGGAAAAAGGGGGGCAACAGTTGCCACTATCCTGGCGGAAAATACAGAAGAAGCGGGAAATTTAGCTGTTAAATTTGATAATGCAGCCGGATCAGCAGCATCTATGGCTGGGGTAATGGATAACACATTACAAGGTTCATTTTTAAAAGTGCAATCAGCGTTGGAAGGTTTGGCAATTGAATTTGGAAAAACATTAAAACCGGTTGTTGAAGATGGTATTAAGGTGGTCCAGGAATTAATTGGAAAGTTTAGAAGTTTAACCCCACAGGGTAAAAAAATGGCAGTTATGTTTAGCTTAATAGCTGCTGCCATTGGTCCATTAATGATGGTGTTGGGTTTATTTGTAATGTCAGCCGGGGCGATTGGATCAGCTTTTACAGCTGCATTTGGTCCAGTTGGATTAGCTGTTGCCGCAATTGTAGCTTTAGCGGCAGCATTTATTTATGTTTATGATAATTTTGAAGCATTTAAAGAAAGATTATCGGATTGGGATTGGTTGAGTAATGCTGCCATTGATGCCTTTATAGTGCTAATAAAAGCATCATCATTTTTTATGAATGAAGTTGCAAAATTGTTTGGGTATGATTTTGTTGCGCCAATGGTTGAAAAATTAGAAGGTTTAAAAACCGAACCCAAAAATATAACCACAGAATTTAAATCATTTGGTGATTCAGTAAAAAATGTTTTTTCTGATGTAATGGGCTATTTAAATTTATTTGAAGGTAATTTAAAAAGCGCAACAAAAACCCGTACAATAAAAATTCAGACAAAGATTGAAACATCATCCATGATTGCCAAAAAAACTGGGGATGATACATCAATGGCTGATGGTGGTGATAGGTCAATTAAACTAATTCCGCCAAGTTTTGATGAATATGCTGAAAAAACAATTAAAAACTGGGATGATGCAACAGATTCAATAAACCAATCATTTTCAGCATCATTTGCTCAAATGGCAACAACAATTGGTGAAGGTTTGGGGGATATGATTTCCGGTATTGATCCACAATTTGGCAGCCGGATATTGGAAGTAATTGGTGGATTTTTAAAATCATTGGGTGCTGCTTTAATAACTTACGGCACAACCATGTTGGCATTTACTATATTAAGTTCAAATCCCTGGACCGCTGGGGCGGCAATTGCGGTTGGTATTGCGGCAGTTGCAGCAGCTAAAATTATCAGCAACATGAATAAAAAAGGGTTGGAAGGTGCTAAAATGAAAGATGGCGGAATTGTGCCGGGTGGATTTCCAAATGATACATATCCAGCATTATTAACATCCGGGGAAATGGTTGTTCCATCACCAATTCCATTATCCGGGGGCATGGGTGCTGGTGGTAATATGAATTTTACAGGAACATCCCGAATAAGTGGGAAGGATTTATTATTAGTATTTGACAAAGCAAAAGCGGATAGAAATAGAACAACCGGATATTAATTTTAAATGGCAGATATAAGATATAGAGCTGATTGGAAATCCATTGATGGGTTTGAATATCGCGTTGATATAATTGATGTTGATTATGATGGATCACCCAATAATTTAGAAATTGGGATGGATTCATTGGATGGTTTTTCAATAACTTATTCCGGTGAAGATAATAAAAGATTTTCACCAGTAATTTCATCTGAATGTGTGGTTTCATGTGTTGCTGATAATACAGCGTTTGAAAGTTTTATTGATGATATTGTACAAGCCCAGGAACAAAGATTTTATATTGCTATTTATTTAAAAGATACAACATATAAATTATTTTGGGCTGGGTTAATTTTACAGGATTTGATTCAAATTGAAGATATTGCATTGCCATATAAATTTTCTTTACATGCAACTGATGGTTTAGGGCTGTTAAAAGATGTTGATTATGATGGAACTGCTGATGATTTTGAAACATTTATTGAATATCTAATTAATATATTAACACAAAGTGGTATTAATAGATTTTGGGAAACTGATGATCTGTTTTTAAAAACCGGGGTTGATTGGTATGAAGATGATCAATTTACATCATCACCAGCAAATTCACTTGATCCATTGGCGGTTTCCAGGGTTTCCAATAGCGCATATATAAAAATTGATAAGTACAACAATGAAATAAATGAAACAGCTTGGAATGTGCTGCAAGATATTTGCATAAAATGGCATGCAACATTAATTTTATCAAATGGTTCATTTAGTTTTTTGCAAACAAATAATTTATACCCATCAACTTTAAATATCAGAAATTATAAAAAAGATGGTACATATATAGATACATCAGCAAGCGAATCATTATTGGTTTTGGAAACTGCATTTAAAAAACAAGGTTCATGGAGTTATTTGCCAGCTTTAGCCAGCGCAGAAATCACATATAATTTTAAGCAAGCAATAAACCTTAATAACTTTTTACCGGAACAAACAAACTATGAAACTGCGGTTGGTTTTGGGAATGTTGCCGGTGGTGGTGGATCTACTGTTTTATTTAATGGAAATGTTAGATGCACATTAAAAGATACAAACAACCCAACAGCATTTGATGAATTTCATCAATGGAAATTTCACATGCGGTTGCAAATTGGCTCATATTACTATACAAATCAAAACGGGGTTGAACAATGGACAACAAACAGTTCTGCAAGATATGTTGTTTTGTCGGATGTTTATCATTTGCCTTTTGGAGTTAGCCCAGCGGAATATATAAGAACATTCCTAACAAGTTTTGAAACATTACCGATTCTTTACAGCGGTGCGGGAACATTTGAATTTGATTTTATTGAATTTATTGATATGAATGGGGAAACATTATCTGTTCCCGCAAATGTTACTTACAGCTATACATGTCAAAATTTCAATTTAACTTACAATGAAACATATTTACTTGATCCAGGTGAAAAAAGACATAAAGCAACAAACAGAAATGCAAGCAATGTTGCGGTTAAATCATCCGAAGAATTAACATTTAAAAATACTTTTACCGGAGATGGTCCATTCACCTATTCATGTGGGTTAATAGAAATATTAAATACATCGGCAAACTGGGAAAATTCAAATGGTGAATGGTCAATTGGCGGTGCTTATAATGGTAAGCAAATTAACAGCTTGTTAGTTGCTGAAGCTGTTGCAGCGCAAAAAATACCAGTTAAATTTTACAATGGAATGGTAAGCGGGATTAGCACAGTTATTAATCCGACTGATGTTTTGGTTTTTTCCGGTGGGAATAAATACGCATTTAAAAATGGAACTTTTAATGCCAATTTTAATACATGTGAAGGCGGCTGGGTTAATATTTCTGTTGATCGTAACAACAACCCGGTTGTTGAAGATGATACAATTGATAAAAACTTACCGGATCGCGGTATAAAAAATTCAGTAAATTTTTTGCGGGAAGAAGTGGATGGAATAAAGAAAACAACCAGCAGCTTGGGAAACAAAGCGATTATAACCGGCAACCATACAATTGGAGATGGTGATAATATTATTTATTGTAATCCTGGGATTGCCGGATTAACAATTACATTACCAAATTATGATCAAACACAAAATCAAATTATTAAAATAATCAACATATCATCCAGCAATTCATTAACCATTGCTCCGGATGGATCAAATGATATTAATGGCGGATCATCATCATTTACATTATCAGCTGCTGATGTTGTTGAAATTCATAATACAGGAATAAATGATATAAAGTGGGCTACAATTATAAAAACAGACAGAATTTAAAAAAATTAATAAAAAATGGAATTAAAAACAAACAACGCTTTTTTGGCAACATTAACCGGTGCTGGAAATGGCACATCAATTATTTCAGATACATCATCACACACTTTGGATATTAATGTGGTTATTCCCAGGGATTCCGGTGCGGTGATTGAAGAACTTTGGATAAATGGATCAAATGTAATTACAACAGCAAATGCAGATTCTGCATATAACATAAGCGGTGTAACATTAACAGATACTGATGTTATTGTAAGAACAAATGAATATCCGATTGAAAAAATAAAGTTAACAAGCGGATCAGTTCGTATTTATTTAGAACCAGCAGAATAATGATAGGGTTAATTAAACAGCTGCCATCAATTTGGAATAATAACCAGCTTTTAATTGTTAGGCGGTACAGGACCAGGGTGCTGGATGATGGCGGTAAAGTAGAATCAAAACAATGCCTGGCTGCATTTTTGAGATCATTGGGATATTAAAATAAAATATATAAAATGAGTATATATAGTGATGCCGTATTAATATTAAAGCCAAGTGGCTACAAGGCTGCCGAGTTGTATAGCGTTGTTCCAAACACATCTGTTGGAGATTTTGATGTTGCAAGGTCAAGCACAACAACAAGAAGAAACGCAAGTGGTTACATTGAAGATGTTGCTGCAAATGTTCCAAGACTAAATTACGATAGTGGAGATAGTTGTCCATATCTATTGACAGAGGCTGCTTCTACAAATCTAATAACATATCCAAAATCATTTGGTAACCCATACTGGACTAAGAGTGGTGCAACTATTGAAGCGGATTCGAGTACGGCAGGTAGTGAGTTGATTACTAATGGAGGAATGGAAACAGGTGGTACAGTTGATGTAACTCTACCTGATAATTGGACGGTATACTCAACTGCTGCCGTTACACTAAAAGCCAACACAGCAAGTAATGGAGCAACGGGTAAAGTTCATTCGGGTACGTATTCAACTTATGTAGAGGCTGAAAGTGGAAAAGGGATTCGGAATACAACTGCTGTTATCGTTGCAGGCACAACTTATGTTATAGAAGCTTGGGTATATGTAGTTAGTGGTACGGTTGATATGCGTAGGGAGAACGCTGCGGTTTTAGACTATAATAAATTATCTACTAATACAGGAGCTTGGGAACTACTAACAGTAGAAACTATTGGGTTGACTAATGGAACAGCACAAATAAAAATAGTTGCATCTTCTGCCGATGCTGTATATTATGTTGATGATGTAAGTATCAAAGAAGTACAAGGCTTTGAAGCTCCTAAAGTTGATGGAAGTGGAGATTTAGAAAGAGAGGCTTACAAGCTTGTTGAAGATACGAGTAGTGGTCTGCATTATATAACAAAAAGTTTAACATCGGTACTTACCCCATCAGCTGATTACTCTCATTCATTTTTTGTTAAAAAGGGTGAAAGATATAAAATAAAAATAGTTGATGGTGCTGATGGTTCATATTACGCCTCTTATAATTTAGTTACAGGATTATTGATTGATGAGGGTAGTAATACAAATGGAAAAACTAAAATAACACAATTGTCTAATGGCTGGTATAGATTAACATTAACATCAAATCAGGCTACTAATGTAAGATATCCTACTCTTGTTATGTTAAATGATGATTATACTTCTGGTGGTAGCCCATCCTACACAGGCGATGGCACATCAGGAATATATATTGCCTACGCACAACTTGAAGAAAGCGATTATGCAAGTAGTCTAATGCTACCAACAACTGAGGGAAGCACAACAAGTAGGGTAGCTGATGCAGTTACAAATGCTGGTAATCAAAGTTTGTTTAATAGTGAAAGTGGAGTTTTGTTTTTAAATATTGCTGCTTTGGTTGATGAAGGGTTAACTACTGACAAATGGATTGCATTGAGTGATGGAACTTCAAGCAGTAGTTTAAGGATTGCGTTTAGTGGAGGTGCGAATACTATTAGAGCATATCTAAATGTTGGAGGTGCTGCACAGTCAGATATGACATTCACGATTGCTGATGTTACTGAATTTTCAAAGGTTGGATTTCGTTACGCAGTTGATGATTTCAGTCTTTGGGTAAATGGTGTGGAAAGGGCAACCGATACAAGTGGAAGTGTATTTTCAGCAAACACATTAAATGAACTTGCTTTTAATAATGGAGGTGGCGGTACGGGGTTCTACGGCAAAACAAAAGCACTTGCAGTATTTGATTATTTGAGTGATGCAGAAATGGTAACATTAACAACAGTATAAAAAATGATATATAGGTTAAGTTTTACAACAAAAGATGAGTGGCTTTCGGTTAGAAATACTTTTGTATTACCTGATGAAGATGGTAATTATCCAAGTGGTTCAATATATACTGCTCAAATTGTAGATGGAACTATAACAGTTAGGGAAGTTGGTCATGTGCCATATCCACCAGAATACGATGAGGAGGGTAATATAATTAAGGAAGGTGGATTCTATACAGATTGGGCTGTGGATATTGTAAGCGATTATGACTTGCCTGTAAGCAAATATATAATAGAAGATAAACATTGGTATAACGAGTGGGTGTAATGGAACATTTAAGGACTGTTTTAACAACTTTGGGGGGTGGTATTGTTTCTTTTGCCAACTTTAAATTGATGAGTATTTCTGTTACAGAACAAATGGAGGTGGCAAATGGAGTTATTGGTATGCTAGTAGGTTTGTTAACTATGGCTTATTTAATGATAAAAATAGCTAAAATAAAAGATGATAAAAATCCCCGCAAGTAAAAGATTAAGATTTTCAATTGCTGTTATTATTGTCAATTTCTTAATTGGTGGATTTGGAATTTATCATGTTGCTGATCTGTCAGATTTGGGAATGTTTTTAGCGTTATCCAATAGCCCGTTATATGTGTATATTTTGGGCGATACATTTAGACCATCAAATAATAAAAAGCATGAAATATAAAATAAAGCGGGGAAACCATTTTGCAAATTTCACATGGAATCGGTTGTTTCCATTTGTATCAAATAAAATATCCGGGGTTGTTCATTTTTCTCATTCCAGTTTGATTAAAGAATTAATACCAGGGTGGAATAAATTAACCGGTATTTCATCATTTAAAATCCATGAAAATTCTGCAAGATTAGTATGGCGGAGTGATGGCGGTAAAATAAATATTGCGGGATATGTTTATTATAATGGTGTTAGGAATGAAATGTTGATTACATCATTACAACCTGGCATCTATTATAAATATTCCATTGAATATAAACATAAAAGTTATATCATTACAATAAACAATAAAACAATCATGATGCCTGGCAAAATTGGGTTTTGTAAATTTAGATGTTACCCGTTTTTTGGGGGGCGAAGTACAGCCCCGGAAGACATATATATTGAATTATGAAAATAAATTATTATCAACAACAATTTGTTTTAAATGTAGCAAAATTAATTTTATATGCTGATGCCATAGGAGTAAAATTAACATTTGGAGAAGCGTACCGATCAAAAGAACAGCAACAAATTTATTTTGATAAGGGGTTAACCCGGACATTAAACAGTAACCACATGAAAAGATTAGCGGTTGATTTTAATTTTTTTATTCGCGGTGAATTAATATATCGGCATGATCTGATTGATCAGCTTGGAGAATTTTGGGAAAAGCTAAATGAAAAAAACAGATGGGGCGGTAATTTTAATTCAATCCTGGATACCCCACATTTTGAAATGCATTTATAATTATGGAAAAAGTAATGTTTTATACCCGTTTAAATTTAATGTATCTATTAATTTCATCCGTTTTAATGTTAAATCCAAATCCAATAAAATACATGGCAATTTTATTTGTGTTCATTTTTGTTGCTGAAGTGATCCAGGGAATTTTTAACCATGATAAAAATTTTAAAGATTAAAATTTGGTAAATAATATAAAATATTTACTTTTTATAATTATTTTATTCCTGGTTATAATTCTACAAAGAAATTGTAACAACAAAAAAACAATTGTTGATCCTATAATAATTATTGATACTGTTTATAAAATCCATCCGGATACAATAATTTATAACCAAATAATAACAGATACAATTTTTGATACTGTTTTTATTGTCAAAGATTACCAGGCAAAAAAGGTTTTTATTGATACAATTTATTTTTATCAAAAATCATTTGCCATTTTAACCGATACAGTTAGCCGTAATAGAATAATTAACCGGCAATTAAAATTCTCATATTATAAACCAATTCCAAAAAATCAATATTATATCGGATTGGGCATTAATGGATCAGCGGTTGGTTTTGGTGCTGGTCCGCAATTTGCATTTATTAATAAGAAGCAGCATTTATATGTTGGCGGTTACGATATAATAAATAAAAGAGTTTTTATTTCAGTTTTTTGGAAAATAAAATTATAAAAAATGAATTGTGAAAAATGCGGAAGTTCAAAGGTTATTAAAAAAGGAAGGCGGGGCGGTAAGCATAGAATTAAATGCAAAGAGTGTAAAAGCTGGTCCACATTATTAATTAATGATTCTGAAACATGCCAAAATGATACTGGTTATTCAGATTATTTAAATAATGATTCATTTAAAAATTATTGTACAGAAAATGGGATTGATATGAAGCTGGTGAAATCGGCAAAATATGTCAATCACCAGGGGCAGCAAGCATTTAACATTGTTTTGGACTATGAAAAAAAAGATGATCTAAAAATTACAGAAAAATTAATTAGTAAAATTATAAATGATTCAGCTAAAAAGGTCAAGCGCAATGTAACATCCAAAAATAAGGCGGGAAAAAAGTTATTGCGATTAATAATAACAGATGTTCATATTGGAATGACAACCAACAAAGCTGGAAATTCTTTATATGGTGGAAAATGGGATCGTGATGAATTATTTTTGCGATTAGATAAAATTATTTCTGTTTTAAAAGATTTGGCAAGTGATTTTGATGAATTACATATAATTGATTTGGGTGATTATGTTGATGGGTGGAATGGAAAAACAGTAAGAAAACAGCATGATTTGCACCAAAACATGACCAATGAACAAATGTTTGAAAATGCTGTTGTTTTTAAAGATCAGTTATTGAATAACTGTTATCCATTATTTAATCATGTTGAAATGTTTAATATTTGCAATGATAATCATGCGGGGAGTTTTGGATATATTGTAAATTATGCCGTTAAGGAGTTAGCGAAAATTAAATATAATATAACTGTTACAAATTATCAAAAATTCATTAACCATTATACTTGGGGAAACCATGTTTTTGTTTTATCGCATGGCAAAGACAGGGAAAATTTAAGATTTGGTTTTAAACCACATATTGATCCAGGCGGCATTTCCAAAATTGAAGAGTATTTAAAAGCAAATGATTTAATGAACCGGGATTTTAATGTAACTTTTGAAAAAGGTGATTCCCATCAATTATTATTGGATTATTCAGCATCAGATGATTTTGATTATTTTAATTACCTGGCATTATCTCCCAGCAGCGATTGGGTGCAAACTAATTTTAAAAAAGGATCATCCGGGTTTGTAATTATGGAAATATCCGGTAAAAACAAAAGAATTACCCCATATTTTTTTGATTGGAAAGTATAAAATAATTGTTTTTTGTTACTGACATGATACATATTGTGTTATAATGATTGATAATCAATAGTTTATTTAGTCCCGTCCAGACCGCTTCAGCCACCTTTTTAGGTGGCTTTTTTTATGCCCAAAAATCCTAAATTGTATGTTATTGTATGTTATTGCATAGTTTTTGTACATTTACAGAGAAATGAAATACACATATAATATACAATATTATACAATAGTATATAATTTTTTTGTTACAATTGAGATACCGCACTAAATAAATAACTGCATATTGTACCACATTTTAAAATTGTGTACCATATTTTAATATTTGTATCATATTTTTAAATCTAATTCCTGGACCATGAAAACAATTGTAACATATAAATTAATCTTTGATAGAAGAAAACATGCAATTAAAACAGGATGTGGAGTTGTTGAATTGGTTGTTTATTTTAAAAATCAAAAAAGAATTTGGATTAATACAAAGCTAAAAATCAAAAAAGAACATTGGAATGATAGTAAAAAAATGGTAACCGCAAAAAATGATCAATATTATAATCACAATATATATTTGAATAATTTTAAAAATGAAATTATAGAATATGAATATGATCTATTAAAAAAGGGATCAAAATTAACCCCGGATATTTTAAAAAGTTTTTTAAAAAAAGGTAATGATCCATCATTTATTGATTACTGTTTTGAAAAATTGAAGATTATAGATATTACAATATCAACAATGAAATCACAAAAAAGATCAATTAATATTTTAAAAGAATTTAATCCAGGATTAAATTTTAATGATCTTAACCCGGAATTTGTTGATTTATTTAATAATATGTTAAATAAACGCAAATACAGCCCTGGAACAAAATGGAAAATAAATAAGGATATTATAAAATTTGTAAACCTGGCAATTAGGGATAAAAAAATTGATCAAAATGAACATCCATTTGAATATTTTAAAAACATAAGACCAAAACCAAACCATGATTATTTAACTTTTAAAGAATTAGAACAAATTGAAATGCTGGAATCAACAGGATTTGAAAGGGTTGATTTAATAAAAGACATGTTTTTATTTGCATGTTATACCGGTTTACGATATTCAGATTTATTTGGGCTTAATTACAGCGATTTTAACAAGCGGGATGGCGGTTTGGTGCTGGTGCTGGAAAGAATGAAAAAAGTGGATAAGAGAGTATTTCTAAGGCTATATGAATTATTTGATGGTAAACCGGAAAGGTTGATATTACCATATTATAAACAGCATAAAAAAAATAAATTTATTTTTGGAAAAAAGATTTCCAACCAAGAAATGAACCAGGGTTTAAAAATTATTCAATCCGCTATAAATACTAACAAAACAATTACTGTTCATTTAGCGCGCCATACTTTTGGAACATTATATTCCAAAACATCCGGATCAATTTTTGATGTTATGAAAGCAATGGGAATATCAAAATATGAAACAGCAAAAGTTTACATTGATTTAAGTTTAGAACTATAACGCCATTGATTTTACTTTGCTTTTTTGGGGGTATATTTCTATAACTTTACCTGGTTCACAAACTTTAGATTCTGTCTTAAAAATTTCATTGCGTTTATATGAAATATATCCTAGTGTTTTTGTTAAACTTGATATAATTAAATTTAATTTTTTAATCTGTAATTCTAAAGATTTAATGTAATTTTCATTAATCTCATTTTTGGAGTCAGCTGCCATTTTTTAATACTTTTTTGGTTACTTTTTCATTTTCTTGAGTTGATTTGGTTGTTAAATTTTGAATTATTTCTGCTAATTTTTCTAATTGGTCATTTGAAAATTCAATTTGTTTTAATAATTTTTCAATGGTCGTTTGTAAATGTTTTGATAACTCTTTGTATTCATTTTGATCATCAGAAATTTCATTAATCATATCCAACATTTCAAATAATTTTAACCTGGAATTGTAATTTAAAGTATTGGTTTTAATTCCTTTAATTAATCCCGCATAAGTATAGCCTAATTTTTTAGCTACATCCTGGATTCTTAATCCTTTGGATTTTATTACCGCTTTTATTTGATTGTATTCCAATTATTTATAAATTAATTTAATATTATATCAACTTTTTATCAATTATGTTGATTTTTTGTTTATATTTGTACAATATTATATACTTAATATCAACTTTGTTCAAATATATATAAAATATATAATATACATCATATAATTTATAAAAATATGGAAAATATTACAGATAATGTTTTAATCAGATTGGAAAAAAAACTGGATTATATCATTGAAAAGGGATTATTGGCAGAAAAAAAAGAAGATAAAATTTTAACTGCTGGTGAAATCCTGGCTGCGTTAAATGTGAGTTCTTATGGATCATTTTTGAACCGGAAAGAAAAATTAATTGAATTTGGGATGTTTAAAAATGGGCATTGGCGCATGAGATCAACAGATTTGGAACGATATTTAAATGCTAAACAAAAATAATTTTATTATGAAATCTTTAATGACAATTAACCAACTTTTGGATGAAATTAATGAATTAAAAATTGATTCCATAACCCCAGCAATTGGGAAAATCCGCCAAAACTTAATAAACCATAAAAAAGAAAGCGCAAAAGGTGGTTTAATAAAAGTGGACCAAACCCATTCAATTATGTTATTAATATCACATGCTAAATTAATGTCTATGGACATTAAAAGAATAGCGATTGAAACCGCTGCGCACACATATAATTAATAAATCTGTATTATGCAAAAAAGAACACAAAATGATTTAATTATTGATGCTTTGGAAGATGGGAATAAATTAACCGGGCTGGATATTTTTACCCGTTTTAACTGCATTTCTTACAAAGATCGTATTTGGGAATTAAGAAAACAAGGTTATGCGATCAAAACAGAATGGATTAAAACCAAATCCGGAAAAAGAGTTGCACTATATTCTGTAAATAATTAAATATGCCAGGAATAGTTTACTTAAATACATTTATGAATGTATTAGAATCCGCGCCAAAACTGCAAAAAACTTTTAATGTTAGCCGGGATAATATACTGTCAAAAAAACGAACCAGGAAAATTGTAATGATCAGACATATTTTAATGTATTTGGAGCACAAAGAACATTATAGAGAATGGGAGCAGCCCGGTTGGTCCATTATTGGGAAATATTATAACCGCCATCATTGCTCAATTATGCATGCGACAAAGGTTGTTGAAAATGAAATCAAACATTACCCGGATTTTAAATTGCTAGTTGATGAAATCCAGCAAATAATTTGGGGTGAAATAAGATATTAATAAAATTAAGATTGTAATAATATGGGAAAAAGATTTATTGATACCGAAATGTTTAAAGATACATTTATTAGGGGCTTGGAAGCCCCTTTAAAGCCCCTTTGGGTGTACCTTTTTTGTGATTGTAATGCCGCGGGAATTTGGAATGTTGAAATGGATGTTGCCAAATTGCGCTGCGGGATCAATATTGATTATCCGGATGATAAAATTTTAGCTGCATTTGAAAGTAAAATTATGTTAATTGCGGATGGTGAAAAATGGTTTATCCCCAGCTTTGTTAAAATCCAATATAACAATGAATTAAGGACCAATAACCCAGCATTAAAAAAGGTAATAAAAGAATTGGATTTTTATGGTTTATTAACTGAAATTGATGATGAAACTTTTACTTTAAAACAAAGCCCCTTTGAAGCCCCTTTAAAGCCCCTTTTGTATTTAAAAAAAGGTAGTAAGGAAGAAGAAAAGGAAAAAGAAAAGGAAAAGGAAGAAGAAAAGGAAAAAGAAAAAGAAAATAAAAAAGAAAAAGAAAAAGTTTTAATAATGCCATTTACATCTGATAATTTTATTCACCATTGGCAGCTTTGGAAAAATTACCGGAAAGAAATGGGAAAGAAAAAATATCAAATAATTGGTGAACAATCAGCATTATCATCATTATCAAAAAAGAGTGATGGTAATGAAAACACAGCGGTTAATATAATCAACCAATCAATGGCAAATGGTTGGCTGGGGTTTTTTGAACTTAAACAAAAAAATGATCATGGAACAACAACTGATTTACTTAAAAGAACATTACAAAGAATTAACAGTTAAAAATGCCGGCAAATTAAGTAAGCGGGCAACTAGCTTGATGGAAGTTTGGGAATCTAATGAACTATCATTTGCTCAAATAAAATTATTACGCGGTGAAAAAGAAGTAAAATCAATTTTAGCGGTTGAAATTGCAATTATGGTTGATCTGTTAAAGGCTGATGTCCAGGATCGGCAAATGATTTACATGGTTGAAATCATTTTAAAAGATTTTTATCATTACACAATCAGCGATTTAACGGCATTAACATCCAGGTTGGCAAAAAATAATCCATACGGCAAACCGGTGCTGCAAAATATTTTGCATGAATTAAATCAATATTCTGTTGAAAAAGATGAATTTGCTGTTACCCAAAGAATAAAAGAGTGCAGCAAACATAAAATTGAACATCCAAATGAAGATAAATTTTTTAAGATGTACCAAAGATTAAAAAATAAAACTAAAAAACCCGAAATGGACCAAAAACAAAAAGACCAAATTGCGATAAAAGAAAACCAGGTTAAAATTGAAGAAATGAAAAAACTTTATGGAATCAATATTTGAATGGGAAATGGTAATTAATGCAAAGGATTGTGATTGGGATGGAAAAGAATTAAAATATGTGATGAGTACAAATTTTACAAAATGGTTTTTAGGAAATATAAAAAATGAAGGATACCCAAACCAAATCAGCGTACAAGGTAAAACATTAAAAAAGTTTAAACGCGTTGGTTTATCTTTTGGGTATGATTTATATGTAAATGGTGAATGGTTGTTAAAAATATATAACAGAAAGAATGAAGAAAAAGATGGATAATATAATGGTTGACATTGAAACTTTGGGTAACAAATCCAATTCTGTAATATTATCAATAGCAGCTGTTTATTTTGATTTGCAAACTGGGAAAACGGGAAAAGAATTTACAACAAATATTGATATTCAAAGCTGTTTGGATGCTGGTTTAAAAATTGATGCAGATACTGTTAAATGGTGGTTATCTCAAAATGAACAAGCCAGGGAAAAAATATTATGTAATGATGCACCATTATTGATTGCCGGTTTAAAAAACTTTGGAAGATTTTTAAATTCTGATGCGTTTGTTTGGGGTAATTCAGCGCGCTTTGATTTGGGTATTTTAGAAAATGCATACCAAGCATTTAACATTAATATCCCCTGGAAATGGCATAGGGAAATGGATGTGCGAACATTGGCACTATTATATCCAAAAACGAAATCATCAATTGATTTTATTGGATTAAAACATTATCCGATTGATGACTGTAAACATCAAATAAAATATTTGTGCGAAATATATAATCAACTTAATTAAAATTTAATACAATGAGTAAATTATTAAAAGGATCAATTGATCTAAATAAAATTAATGAATCAGTAGTTTTTAAAGGTGCTAAAGGTGCTAAATATATTTATGTTGATATATGGATAAATGAAGATGCTGATAATTATGGGAATCATGCCGGTATAAAACAATCAACAAATGATGGTGAAAGTTTTAAAAGCCATTACATCGGAAATGCAAAAAAAAGTTTTGGATGGGCTGATGTTGTTGAAAATGAAAAACCAAGTGAATCAAAACCATTGCCATTTTAATATGCCAATATTTCCAAAATCAAAAAAAAGATCATGGGTTTCTGAAAACAAACCCCAGGCTGGTCGAAAGGTAACAAACCCATTTTATCACACAACACCCTGGCGCAAATTTAGAAATGCATACATAAAAGAAAATCCCCTTTGTGTAGAGTGTTATTTAAATGATAAAATTAAACCTGGGAATGTTGTGGAC
>Ga0233446_1001764_pt1 | contig 15156 bp, 16 predicted proteins | sample SI_124_October20_4_FD_182780 | JGI IMG/M metagenome (GOLD analysis project Ga0233446, IMG submission 182780) | Seawater microbial communities from Saanich Inlet, British Columbia, Canada - SI_124_October2016_120_MG | ecosystem: Environmental > Aquatic > Marine > Inlet | place: Canada: British...
ATTTTATGTTTTTTTCCTGTATAATACAAAACACGCTCAGTAACAGTTGTTTTACCGGCGTCGATATGAGCAATAATCCCAATATTCCTCGTTTTGTCTAATGTATATTCTCTCGGCATAAAAAAATTTGAAGATTAATTTAAATATTAAAAAATTCTAGTATCTTGCAAAATGAGCAAAAGCCTTGTTAGACTCAGCCATTCTTTGAACGTCTTCTTTCTTTTTCATAGCCGCACCCTCTCCTTGGGCTGCATCCATAAGTTCAAAAGCTAGCTTATCTTTCATTGGAATACCTTTTCTTGCTTTAGCTGCTGCAATAATCCAACGACTAGCAAGTTGAAATTTTCTGGTTCCTTTTACTAACATTGGAACCTGATAGTTAGCACCACCAACTCTTTTACCTTTTACCTCAACAGAAGGGGTTACATTTTTAAGTGCCTTTTCAAAAATCAAAAGCGCATCATCCTTAGCTTTTGCTGAAATAATATCAAAAGAATTGTAAACAATGCCTTCTGCTACAGTTTTCTTTCCTCCTTGCATTATATAGTTGATAAACTTAGTAACGTTAATGTTATTATACCTTGCGTCTGGCTTTATTTTTCTTTTTGGTGCTCTTTTTCCTCTCATAATATTTTTTGGCCTTAATATAAACATCCTATTATAATCCCACACTCCATAAACAGTAAAAATTGTCTTCCGCTTGTTTTTCCCAGAAAAATTTTTCACCGTAACTAAGGCTACGACTCAAACTTTTTCTCACTCCAAAACTTCACGCCCTATCAATTTTTTTCTGTTTCTAAGTGTGTTTTTATAATATAATGTTCATAATCCTTCACTAGTTTTAAAAATTTTATAAACTAATTACTTAAACCTTTTTATTTAATATTTATTATATCTATTTATATACTGTTGATTATTTTTTTGCTCCTTTTTCCTTCTTAGCTCCATATAAACTTCTACTTTGCTTTCTACCTTCAACTCCTTGTGTATCATAAACACCACGAACAATGTGATATCTTACACCAGGAAGGTCAGAAACTCTTCCACCACGAAGCAATACAATAGAATGCTCTTGTAAATTATGCCCTTCTCCTGGAATATAAGCAGTTACTTCCATTCCATTTGAAAGTCTAACTCTGGCAATCTTACGAAGAGCTGAGTTAGGTTTTTTAGGAGTTGTTGTTGTAACCTTTAAACACACGCCTCTTTTAAAAGGACTTCCTTTTGGTAGGTTTTTTGAAGACCTTTTTAAGGAATTTAATGTCAATTGTAAAGCAGGAGTGTTAGATTTTTTAACAACCTTTTTTCTTCCTTTTCTTACTAGTTGATTTATTGTTGGCATATTTCAATTTAAAAATTAAAAATGAAAAAGTAAAAACTAAAGAGTCGCTTCGCGACAATTAATTTTAAAAATTTTTGTAAAAAAATAAAAAGGTAAGCACTTCTCATTACCTTAATGCTAATTAAATCACACTTTTTTTAAATAGTCAAGAACCTGTCACGCTAACATATTAACATATTAACAATATAGCCTATTTATTGTCACTCTGGATTTATTTCGGAACCTCTTTTTTATATTTTTAATTGTCAATAAGTTTATCCATATCTTGTTTTAATTTATACCCATTGCAATGCTTCAACATCCCATAATACGATTGAAGCGATTGATTAAAAGATTCTTCAGAAATTAAACCTTTTCTCAATTCTTCTTTTCTTATTTTAATCTTTTTAAACATTCTCCTTTTGGTTTTTGTTCGTAAAATTTTATGATTAGGAAATGCTATCTGACCCAAAAAATCAACACCGGAAGAAAAGGTTTTTATAAATATCTTGTTCGGATGAAGCTCCAGTTTTAATTCATTATTTAAAAATTTACTTACTTCCCCGACCATCTGATCCAGCCATTTTTTATCTGTCGAAATAATTACAAAATCATCGGCATAGCGAATATAACATTTCGCTTTTAGTCTATGCTTTGCGAATTGATCAAATTTGTTCATATAAATATTAACAAAAAGTTGCGAAGTTAAATTTCCAAGAGGAAGACCAACCCTGCTTTTCCCCTCAGTATTAAAACTGTTAATAATTTCTTTTAATAACCACAGAATATTTCCGTCAGGTATGTATTCATCTAAAATTTTAACCAAAATGTCGTGGTCAATGTTAGCAAAAAATTTTCTGATATCACATTTTAAAACCCAGCAAGTTTTTGTATTATTTTTACTCGCTTTTCTAAAAAATTCTAAAAACCTATTAATCGCTCTGTGTGTACCTTTTTCCAGCCGACAGGAAAACGAATCGGCAATAAAAGTCTTATCAAAAAAAGGATAAAGCTTCCTGTAAATAGCGTGGTGAAGTAGTCTATCCCTAACTGTTGATTTATGAATATCCCTCGGCTTGGGATCATTTATTTTAAACGCTTGATAATCACCGTGTTTATAGGTATGATGAAAAAGGTCTTTATGAAGCAAAAAAATATTGTCCATTAGGCGTATAGAAAATTGTTGCACATCTTTTCTTTTACGTTTTCCGGGGACAAATTCTTCCCATGCTTTTAAAAGATTTTTAATACTAATAATATCTTCAAATGTATGAATCAATTGAATTTTCATAAAAATTTTTCTTCTAACTCTGCCCCCCCCCAACGGGTTTGCCGGCTGTAATAATTAAGCAAAAAGAAGCTTATCAGTTTTGGCTCGCTTTACACCGCGATTTTCCCAAAACAGAACGTTTCGGGCTGGGCCAGAGAATTGACAATGCTTTTCTCTGGGTATTAGAATTCACTTTCACGGCCTCATACCTTCCCCCTGAACAAAAAATCGTTTTACTGGGAAAGGCTATTTCACGGCTAGATGTCCTTAAATTTTTCTTACAAATTGCTTGGGAAAACAAGCTTATTCCCAATGAAAAATACCTAATGCTTTCGAAAAAACTAGAAGAAGTCGGGAGAATGTTAGGCGGATGGAAAAAGGGCTTGAAAAAGAAAACTCCCGCCAAATAAACGGGAGAAATATAGGAATTTCGAGAGAACACCTGGTTGCCAGCATTCCACTCATTCGGATTGTCAACAGAGTTGGCATTCACGTTCCAGCCGTTGCCATTCCAATTGCAGTTGACCGCGCGAAGCACGCCAAAGCTCTCGAACAGAAAACTATCTATACCACCGCCCATAGAATGCTCTCCGGGCCGAATTTTATCCGAGACATAAAAGTCCTCCAGTTTTCTGCACCAATTCCTTAATTTTTTAAAAAATATTTTCCGCCCCTCTCGTGAAAGACTTATCCATCCCGATTCTCGCAAGAAAATATTTTAAAACCATGACGCAAAAGCCGTAACCGTTGCGTATAGCATAATTTCATAGATATTGTAGCAAATATTTTTATATAAAAAAAGACCCTTGGGAAATTTCCGAAGAAATTTTCAAAGGGTCTAAGGGTCAAAGTACCAAAGAATCTTTAGTTCTTAGGTTCCAAGGATTTGGAATTGCGCGAGAACACCTGGCGGCCAGCATCCCACTCAAACGGATTGCCAACAGAGCTGGCAATCACGTCCCAGCCGTCGCCATACCAATAGCAGTAGACCGCGCGAAGCACGCCAGCCGTATCGCGAATATAAAAAATATTCGCATAGCCGTTAGTGAGAAGATCTCCTTTCTCACCGTTTGATTGCCTTTCCATTAAAGCAAATATCTCAGTAAGAATTATTTCCGCTTTTTCTTCGCCGCCAAGCTCGTTAATAATCGGTCCGTCAACTGAACTTTTCCGCAAGTTGTGATAGCCAAGAACAGTTTCTGAAATTGGCTCTTCAACTTTGTCGAGGAACCATTTTTCGAAATTACTGCCCAGGCTCCAGATTTTGACTTTCGCTTTATCGCTCATGTCAACCACAAAATGATCTTTGGCAACAAACTTTCCTGTTGTTTCTGGAACTTTAACAGTACCAACGAATTCAAGGATTGACGGTTTAGTCGGCATTCTGCTGAAAATTTCCATAGCCGCCGCTGTTATTACTTCTTTCGGCTGGCCGTTCCAGACATTCACGATATCCGGATCAATACCCCGGGGAAAGTGAAGCTGAATTTTTTGGGTTAACTCTAATTCCGCGTTTGTCAAATTGGTCTTATTGCTCATGGCAATCCTCCCGTTTTAAAATGAACGTTTTTGCCCGATATTCGGACATTCTCACACCATTGTAAGAATATATAAATATAGCATATTTTAACGAAAAAGTCAATGGTAAATTGACCTTTTTGTTAGAAATACTACCGCCGGATTAAGTTAAAATACATTTTTTTACATTATTATATTTTAATTCTGGTTCTAGCTTTCAGCCAGAGGCCGGACAGGCTGTCCACGGTCCCGTGTAAAATAAAAGAATTACGTAATAAATTACGTAATTCTTTTATTTTATTTAGAAATATTAAACCGGCCAAAAAGGTATTTGACCCCTTTATACACACGTAGTTAATTTATCTGTTATTTTTATTTCCCGGTTCACACCATTTATATGAAGAAATACATCTAAGCATATTACTGTTAAATCCATCTGGACAATTTCCATCTTTAGCTTCCGTAAAGCCACCATCCTCCATATATTTCACCGCGGAAAGACAACAACTCTCATTATCACATCCATCTTTTAAAAGTTCGTAATATGTTTTAACAACATCTTTAGTTTTAGTTTTATTTAATTTATTAAATAAATAAAAAATGCTGCCTAAAAACAAGACAGCAAATATTAAAATAAAAATTAAACCTATTTTTGAGTAAATTTTATTCTGTTTCATTTTTACTCTTCCCTTTTTTCTAATCTTTTCTAATTTTTCTTCAAAATTATCCTCCATAATAATATAAGATCCCGGACAAATGATTTTTTATCTGCTCGCCCTCCGCGCAGAAAAAATCTATTTTCCGGGATGACATGATAGTATAATTTAATATAAATTTCCTAAAATTAAAAACCTACTATTATTTTAAATAAAAAATTAACTACAGGTAAAATTACTAATGGAAAAAGAAGAAACAAAAGAGCAAACAAAAATAACATCCCAAACTGCTCAAATCGATAAATTACTTCTTGAAATTTATACGGCAAAAAACTTAAAAATATCTTTGACCCATCAAGTGGTGGAATTGGCAATAAATTAAAAACCATCAAAAGTAAATTAAGCCAAATAACTGAGGCAATTAACTGAACAAAAACCTGCGCACTATAAATCTCAAAAATACCAGCTGGTAAAAATCTTAAAATTAAACCAAGTGAAACCGCTATTAAAAAATTCGACGCCGGACCTGCTGCCGCCACCTTTAGGGCTCCGTATTTTTTATCCGTTAAATTATATGGGTTAAAAGGGACCGGCTTGGCCCAACCAATTAAAAAACTTGAGCCTGTCATAATTAAAAACCCTGGAATCAAAATACTCCCTATTGGATCAATATGGGGAATTGGATTTAGGGTTAAACGGCCTGAATGCCTAGCTGTCGGATCACCAAGACGATCAGCCATCCATCCATGAGCATACTCATGAATAATAATTGAATATATTAAAGCAAAAATTGAAAATATAGTAAGCATAATAAAAAATTAAAAACTACAAGTTAAAATTAAAAATTTCGACCATAAACTAATTTAATAAAATTATAACAATATTTATAAAAAATAACAATTAAAAAAATTAAAAACTAAATTATTTTTTGATATTATAGATTCCCGCCTTCGCGGGAATGACATAAGGAAGACGGAAATGACACTTAATAGGATTATTACTCCTTTGCCAATAGTTGCCCGCAAGCTGCTTCAATTTCATCGCCAAAACTAATTCTCTCGGTTACGCTAATGCCTTTCTTTTCTAAAATATTTCTAAATTCTTTTATTGTATTTTTTAATGATGGATTAAAAATTCCCGTAGGATTATAACTAATCAAATTAACTACATATAATTTATTATCCATTAATCGAGCGAGTTCTTGGGCTTTCTCAATTGAATCATTAACTCCGTCAATCATAATATATTCAAACATTACCTTTCTATTAGTACGCTCTATATAATTATCTACTGCTTTAAAAATATCTTTTATCGGGTATTTTTCATTTATTGGCATTAATTCACCTCTCGCCTCATCAGTTGTATTATGCAATGAAATTGCTAAATTAACCTGCCTTTTTTCTTTGGCTAATTTATTAATTCCCTCAACAAGTCCAACTGTAGAAATAGATATTTTTCTAGCTCCTATATTAAAAGCATCTTCGTCGTTTAGAATATCTATAGCCTTCATTACATTATCATAGTTTAAGAAAGGCTCTCCCATTCCCATAAACACAATATTACTTATTCTTGGATTAAAGTCTTTATTATCTTTTAAAAACCGACTAAAAAAAACTACTTGATTAATTATTTCATAATATTTTAAATTTCTTTTAAATCCCATTTTTCCAGTTGCACAAAAACTACACCCCAAAGGACAACCAACCTGAGAAGAAACACATACCGTATTTCTGTCTTTATGCCTCATTAAAACTGTTTCTACTTTTAAACCATCCTCTAAAGTTAAAATCACTTTTACCGTTTTTTTATCCTTTGCTAAAAAAATATCTCCTTTAATTTTTAAAGAAACTTCTTTATTTAATTTTTCCCTTAAGGGAAGAGAGAAAACAGAAGCCTCAGACCAATCTTTTATCAAATCTACAAACAATAATTTTTTAGCTTGCTTTAATCTAAAACCTGGCTCTTTAGACAAAGCTTCTTTTAATTTTTTAAATTCCATATTTTTTTAACTTTTGTCGTTAATTTTTTTTAAAATTTCTTCTATAAAATCATCTTTTTTAATTTCTCTAGTTTCTCGGCCACCTCGATCACGAACATTTAAATTTTCACTTCCGACCTCTTTGTCTCCAATAACCAAAATATACGGCGGTTTTTCCTGAACTGCTTTTCTTATTTTATTACCAACTGTTTCATCCGAAGAATCTACTTCGACTCTAATTTTTTTATCTTTAAATTCTTGGGCTAATTTTTGAGAAAATTCAACATGATTTTCACTAACGGCAATAATTTTAACCTGAGATGGAGATAACCAAACTGGAAAAGCTCCTGCATAACGCTCAATTAAAAAAGCTACCGTTCTCTCAATTGCCCCAACAGAAGATCTATGAACTACAACTGCTTTTTTCTCTTTTCCTTTTTTATCGGTATAAACAAGATTAAATCGCTCTGGCATCACAAAGTCGTATTGAACTGTAAAGGCGGTATCTTCTTTACCTCGAACATTTTTCATTTGAATATCAATCTTTGGCCCATAAAAAGCAGCTTCACCTGGAGCTTCTATAAATTTAGCTTTTCTACTCTTTAAAACTTTTCGTAAAATTTCCTCAGCATCATTCCAGGCTTTATCATCTTTATAATATTTTTTATCATCACCTCTGTCTCCTAGTGATAATCTATAAGAATACTCTTCTCCCATCTTAAGGCCAAATATTTTAGCAATATCTTCGATTAATCCTAAGGCTTTATCAATTTCCTCTCCGGCCTGATTTTTATCGGCACAAATTATATGCGCATCAGCCAAGCAAAAACTTCTCACTCTCATTAATCCACTAAGTTCTCCGGATTGTTCATACCGATATAGCTTAGCAAGCTCAGCTATTCTCATTGGCAAATCTTTATAGCTTCGTGGTTTGCTGGTATAAAGTTCAAAGTGGTGAGGACAAGTCATTGGACGCAGCATAAATTCTTCTTCATCAATCTTAATTGGTGAATACATTGAATCTTTATAATACGGATAATGACCTGACTTTTTGTACAAATCAATTTTAGCTATATCTGGAGTGTAAACATGTTCATATCCTCTTTTCATCTCCTCTTCAACAATAAAGTTTTCTAACTCTCTTCTTATTATTGCCCCTTTGCTGGTCCAAAGAGGGAGTCCTTTGCCGACCACATCACTAAAAACAAACAGATCCATATCTTTTCCTATTTTTCGATGATCCCTCTTTTCTGCTTCTTCTAACATCGCAACATGTTTTTTTAAGTCTTTTGGATTATCAAAGGCAATTCCATAAATTCTTTGAATCATTTTATTTTTTTCTGAACCCTTCCAATAAGCCCCCGCCACTTTGGTTAATTTAAAAGATTTAAAATTTATTTTACCCGTTGACTCCACATGAGGGCCTTTACACATATTAATAAATCCATCTTGTTTATAAAAAGTAATTTTCTTTTCTCCTTTTTCTTTTAAATCTTCTGCTAATTCGGCAGTATAAATATATTTTTTATCTTTTAAAAATTTTATACCTTCATTAATTACTTTTTCTTCTTTTTCTATTTTATAGTTTTCCTTAACAATACGCTTCATCTCTTCTTCTATTTTTGGTAAGTCATCTGAAGTAACTTGATCCTTAGCATCAAAGTCATGATAAAAACCATCTTCAATCGCTGGTCCTACGCCAGGGATAGCTCCGTATAAATTTTCTAAAGCTTGCATTAATATATGAGACAAAGAATGTCTAACTGCCTCTAATTTTTTTTCTTTTTCATTTTTCATATTTTCAAAAGTTATTTATAAATTTTGTTAAATATTTTTTTAAATTCAATTAAATTATTTTTTTCTAATTTTAATCTTTCCTCCCAGCTCATTCCTACCCACGATCTACCAATTCCTTTTTCTATATATAAAGTACTCATTGGCCAACCTTTTTGATAATTATCCCAATTAGGTTCTTCGGCCACAAAAAATTCTCTAACCCATTTAATAATAAACTCTTCTCCACCAGGCGTTACAATAGCTCTGGTAATTTTAAATTTACCAGATCTTTTTTCTCTAGGTATGCCCTTCATTTTTTTTAAGAAAAAATCAAGCCAATCTTTATCGCTAATATTATCAGGAAATTTGCCCATCCACCGCCTAACCTGAACTCCAGGTTTACCACCTAGGGCATCCATATACATCCCAGCGTCATCGGCCAAGCTTATCTCCCTGCTTTTTTCCATATAAAATCTAGCCTTACTAAGAGCATTACCAACCTCATCGGCCTCTTCCTCTGGAGCATCTTCTTTTATATTTAAACCTGCTAAAGAAATAAAATCTAAATTAAACTCGTTAAGTAATTTTTTAAAATATTCTTCTTTGGCTTTATTATGTGTAGCAATTAAAATTTTTTTCATAGTAATACTAAAATAAAATACCCCATCCCAATGCAATAAATTATTATTACACTAGGACGGGGTAGTCTAACTAATAACACTTAACTTAATATTTAAAATTGCCTCTTTACTTAATCTGTTTGTTATTCCCCTAAAAAATTCTCTCTGTATATCTAATACAGTTGCGATTTTTTTAGGCTCCATAACTACACATCTCGAGCAAATATACAATTTTCTATTTATTAACCCAAGGGTTATTAGTTAGTTAAAACCTCGCGGTTCCACCTAGTTTCCCTATTAATATAGTAGGGCTCTTATTTTTTGAGCTTAGTTCTGACTAGCAGAATGCTTATTTAGCAATGTAGTTGGTAGCTACATCAATTACTCTTTATTTATCTACAATTATAAATTAATACCTCAAAAAGTCAAATATACTAACCTATTTTTTCTTTAATTTTTGCTACTATGTCTTCTAGTTTCCAATCACTTTTAATTAGATAATCGCAAGGACCTTGAGCCAATACTTCGGAAACTTTTTCTGATTCACCATAATTAGTAAGCATTATTACTGGAATATTACCTGTTTTTGAATTATTTTTTAACTCTTTTAAGGCGGTAATGCCATCCATTTCCGGCATATTAATATCAAGTAAAATTAAATCTGGTTTTTTTTCAAAGGCAACATCAAGACACTCTATCCCATTCCCAGCTGTGTACACATCAAAGCCTTCGAGTCTAAGCTTAGCTGATATTGCTTTTTGTAATGGTTTTTCATCTTCAGTAATTAATATTTTCTTTTTTATTTCCATAAAATTTCTACAAATTTTCTTTAATTTTCTTCATTACATCTTCTAGTTTCCAATTGACCTTAACTAGATAATTATAAACTCCTGACTCCATTGAGATTTCAACGCTTTTTGCATTACTTAAATTAGACAGCTTAATAACCTTTAATAATTTATTCTTCAAAGATTTCCTTATTGAGATATCGTCCTCAATAATTAAAATTTTATTTTTTATATATTTATCCAGAGCTAAGTTCTTTCACCCCATCTCTTTTAGACATCCCCTTGAGGGGAATTTTCACATTAAAAGCTGTTCCTTTGTTCTTTTCAGAACTAAACCAAATTTTACCGCCTGAATGATCTATTATAGCCTTTACAATATAAAGTCCTAATCCTGTCCCTTCAGTATCTGTTGCCCTTACATTATCAGCTCTAAATAATTTTGTAAATATATCTTTTTGCTGTTTTTTAGGAATTCCCATACCAGTATCTTTTATTTTACATAGGATAAATTTTTTATCTTTACTTATATCCAATATAACCGTCCCATTTCCGGGGGTATATTTAATTGCATTGGATAATAAATTTTGAAAAACAATTCGAAGCAACTTTGGGTCAGCCTGGATCACTGGAATATTTTCACTAAATTTTTTAATTATCTTAACTTTTTTCTCCTTTATAGTAGGCTCAAGTTCATTTAAAACGCTTTTCCCAATTTCAACAACCTTTATAGGCTCTGGGTCAACAGCAAAAGTTCCAAGCTCAATCCTGGAAACATTAAGCAAAGCATTAACTAGGTCAACCATCCTTTTACTTCCAGTATAAACTTCTTGTAAATATTCTTTTTGAATTTTATTTATCTTACCAGCATCGCCCGATATTAACATTTCTGTATACCAATTAATTGATGAAAGCGGGGTCCTAAGCTGATGAGAGGCTAAGGACACAAATTCCGTTTTTGCTTTATCAACTTCTCTTTCTTTAGTTACATCCCTAAACACTACTACACAACCTATAACTTTACCCTTTGCATCTTTAAGCGGAGCGGCACTATCGGCAACTGGAATTACTTCTTCGCTCTTTCTAATTATGGCCGTATGGTTAGCCATCTGTTTAGGATTTCCAGTTTCAATTGTCTCTTTTACAAAATCATCTATTTTCTTTAAGTTATCCTCATAAACAAATTTTAAAATTTTATAATATTTTTTACCGATAGCCTCTTTAGCTGAAAAACCCGAAATATTTTCAGCCATTTTATTGAAAATAATAATATTAAAATCTTGATCTACTACAAAAACTCCATCACCAATCCCCTGTAAGATAGTTCTAATTTTATCCCTTTCTTTAGAGACTTCTTTTTTCTCTCCATCAATATCCTCTAATATATTAACTAGAGCTCTTTGTTGATTTTGTAAAAATATTTGTTTTTCGGCAATTTCTTTGGTTTGTATTACAACCTTTTTATCTACCTCTCTCCTTGCTTTCTGTAAATTTTCCGCCATATTATTAAAATTTTTGGCAAAACCGCTAATCTCATCACCACCCTCAATTTGAACCCTGTGAGACAAATTACCATCAGCAATTTTTTGAGCTGATAAGGAAAGCTTTTTTATTGGCGTTGTAATTGATTTAGTTATAACAAAAGCTAAAACTATTCCCAAAAAAATACTAATAAAAACAACGCTGAATAATAACATATTAGAAGTTGCCTTAGTCTCACTTATTATTAAAGAGATAGTCGCATTCATCTCATCTTTTTTTATACTTATTCCATCTAAATACTTTTCATATTCATCCCTCAAGCTCTCTTCTAGTTCTTCTTTTTCTGCTAAATCTATTGTTGCTATTCCCATCTCTTTGGCAATAATAAAATAATCATCCATCAAAGAAGATAGTTCGTCGTTTTCCAATGGCCGAGAAATATCTTTAAAATTATTAATAGATTCAAGCCAATTATTATTATGTTTTTGATCTTTATACTGATATAAAGCCTCCTTGCCTGAGTACAAAATATTACTAAAACCTTTCACTAACTCAATATCATTATTGGCATAAACAATTTCTTTAATAATGTATCGCAACTCCTTTTCTTCGGGATAGTTTTCATTAAAAATATTTTTTAATCTAAGAACTTCTTCATGGGTTTTTATTAACTCATCATAGATATCCCGAGAATCTTTTCTTAATTTTTCTATATCCTGAGTAATTTGCGCTACCTCCCAATTAAAAACAAGGTCTTCTTCACCCTTGAAGCCCATCTCGGCCAACTGACCATCACCCTCAACATTATCAAATAAATTATAATTAGACCCATGACCTAAAACCTCTATCCATTTATTAACAACGTTATTTTTGCTTATTATCTCTTTTTCAATTTCCCCTAATTTATCTAAGCTATCTGTGTGTAAATACTTATCCAGAGCATCTCTTCCTTCGGCTATACCCACAACCATATTACGAGAGGCTCCTATTATATAATTTTGTGCTTCCATTGTATCACTTGTTCTAAATCCAAAATAACCAACAGATATAATTATAGAAACCATAACTAAGGCTCCAATAAACATTTTCTGACTAATTTTAAAATTATTAAGCATAATTTATTTACTTTTGACTATTTTTAAAAGCTCTTTAGCTATTTTAATGTGTTTGTTCTTATCATCTCTTACTTCTTTAATTATTTTTATTTTCTTTGGATCATTAATTTTTTCTAAAAAAGCATTGTAAAGATCCCTGGCATCTTTTTCTATATAATATAGATTCTCAATCATTTTAATTAAATTTTTATTTTTATCGGCCATTATTTTTTATTTATTTTAGCAAGATATTTTTTGTGCTTAACACTCCCATTAATTAATTCTTTTATTAATCCTAATGCCTTTTTCTTTTTTACTATATCTAAATCGGACTCATTAATGGCTCGTAAATATGAATTTTTAAGTTTTAAAATTATATTTTCCTCCATATCCTCAGCGTTTTTTAACCTTTCATCCCAGCTTAACTTTTTTTTCAAGTCATAGCCATCTTTTTCTATATTTTTAATTTTCTCTTTTAGTTCAATCATTTTAATTTCCCTGCCCACCATATATTTATTTATATTTTCCAAATCTTTAGTTCTTACTGATATTTCTTTTTCTATTTGCACTCTTGATCTTTTAAGTGAAACAATCATTTTATTAAGATTCTTAGCTAAAAACCCAATTTCATCATCAGTATCAATATCTATCTTAACGTCTAAATTACCCCTGGCAACCTGATTAGAAGCTGTGGTAAATTTATTTAAATATTTAGATACTTTATCCGTTAAAAGAAGAGAAATTCCAACAACCAACAAAAAAGAAACAATCATCATTAAAACTAACTGATAATATATTTCCTTTACTGCTAAAAAAGCTTTGTCAATACTAATTTCTGAAATAATAACCCAACGACTATCAGGAATACACATCGAGGCTCCAAGAACCTCTTTACCTGTATAGGTTTTATATGTATCAATTATCTGCTTACCGTTTTCAAGACACTCTTTAACGGGTAAGGTATCAACCTTCATCCTTTCATAATGAGGCATACTTAAATCTCCTTTAATAGGATGAATAAACATAATTTTTTCTTGATTAACAACATAACTATTCATACCCTCTAGTCCACTTTTTCCTGTTAGAGCCCCTTTTTCTAATTGAAAATCGCCGTTTAAGATATCTATTATCTCGTTCAAACTAAAAACAACATCTATTACAGCTAAAATATCCCCTTCTTCGTTTTTTATTGGATGAGAAGTAATAAAAGCATTATAAAGACCAAAATGCTCATGGATCATTAAACCTGATTTAATAGAAGAATCTTTTTCTTCTTTTGCTATTTCTATAAAGTGCTTATGATTTGATTCGTCTTTACCAATTTCACTCTTACTTGAAGAAAAAACTACCTTTCCATTTAAGTCAACAATAGACATTCCAACCAAAACTTCATCCATTGCTGCTTTTTTCTTTAAAAAATCATTAACCTCTGAAGGGTTGATATATTGACCCTTTTTAAATGTTTCCACATAACGCCTTATAGTGTCTGATTTAGAAAAATAACTTCCCTTAATTTTAACAAATTCAATATAGGCAAAAATTTGTCCTTCTTTTGTTTCGGTATATCTAACTAAGCCATTGAGAACTTCTTTTCTTATCCCCCCCTCTGTTGATCTAATACTTAAAAAACCGATCAAAAACAAAGGGATTATTCCCACAATCAAAAATAAAAAAAATAATTTTACTGTTATGCTTTTAAACTTAAACATTTATATATATCCCTGTGCCAAGGACACAAGATGATTTATTAAAAATATATTTATTTTAAGCGCGGCAAGACCGTGTGATATTAACCTATACAAACTACCTGCCCGCAGTGCTACCCGCCCGCATAACTCGCGTCAGCGTGTCGGACAGGCAGCGTTGCAGGCGGGCTCGGTTCGGAAATATAAAAATAAATTTTCATATCTTTCTCACCCTGCACCGCCTATAGCTTATCTACTAATTTGTTAATTTTTTGGTAATGCCCCTCGATCACTTTTGGATTTCTAAAATTTTTAGCAAACTCTTTTATCTTCCCCAAAACTAAAACAATGTCATCTTTAGTAGGATTATCACAATTACCACCAACTTCCACAAAAAAATTATTAATCATCTGTTTAACATTAATAATTTTCATCCTTTCCAACTCTTCTTTTGTAGCTCCATCAAGAAATTCCTTCATTTCATTTAATTCTTTTTTGTGAGCCTCAACAAAACACTCCACTATAGCACTACAAACATCTTTGGGCGTAAAAGGTTTATTGGTGTCGATTCCATAAATAATAGTCATAAATTTTTTATTAATTTCTTTTTAATTTTTTAATTTCCTCTTTTAATTCTATCATTTTAAGCTCTCTATTGATCATTAAACTATTTATCTTTTCTATATCAGCTAAATGTTTTTTAAGCTCCTCTTCTTTTTTGTTTTTTTCTGTTACATCCATTGAATACTCTATTATCTCTGTAACCTCATTATTTTCATTAAATATCGGATAACCATGAACTTCCAGAAGTCTTTCATTTCCCTTATTATTAAAATGAACATGTTCAATAACAACTGGTTTTTTGGTTTTTTTAACAATATCAAGAGGACAAGGGTGATTACTCTTACAAGGGCTTTTTCTACTGTGCCTTGTCTCAAGACACATTGCAGATTCTAAGGTTTCCATTTTTT
>Ga0233446_1001773_pt1 | contig 15053 bp, 2 predicted proteins | sample SI_124_October20_4_FD_182780 | JGI IMG/M metagenome (GOLD analysis project Ga0233446, IMG submission 182780) | Seawater microbial communities from Saanich Inlet, British Columbia, Canada - SI_124_October2016_120_MG | ecosystem: Environmental > Aquatic > Marine > Inlet | place: Canada: British...
ATATGATTTCTGGTTCTGCCCTTTGCGTTCTATAATGAAACCCAGGTTTTCAATTTCAGAGTCGGTGGTCCAGTTCAAAAAGACATTTCCTGACTTTGACTGAGCTGTCCACAAGGAGAGTTCTACGGGGAGGGAGGAATCATTCTGGTCAGTATTCGCACTACCAAAAGTTCTTGATCCGTACGCTGTCCAATCCCCAGAACCATCATTAATAAAGCTACTTCCATTACTAAAATACCCAGCAAACCGGAGACCTACATCAGGTATTGTTAGACCATAGTAATTTGAGACCGTTGCTCCAGCATTAATTGCATCCACTGCATTTTCTAGTGAAAGTGTTCCGCTAGAAAGATAAAATAATTCTGTGGCACTGAGTCCTGTCGTTCCAGAAATATATCCTGCTCCATCAGGTTTGACAGAGATTGATTTATCAGATGCATCGACGTCCTCCGTAATACCACTTCCAGACCTAACATACACGGTTATATAGGTCCCAGTAGCCACGCTAGACCAAAGAACGTTTGAGGCAAAAGTTATTTCATCTGATTCCGTATCTTCAGTAATAATCCAACCCCGCATGTCGATAGGACCATTAACAACTAGAAGTTCAAAAGCTTCTTGAGCATATCCAGGAGAGCCGGACATATCGATTTCATTAAAAATTACATCATTAGCTTGATTTGCTGTAGGCGTTGCGTCTGTCGTTGCACTCCCATTTGGAACGGTGGCTGAGGTTTTGTAGTTTATTTGCGTGCCAGAGTTTGTATATGGATAGACTTTGAAATAATACGTCGTTTCTGCTGTTAGTCCTGTCCATTCGTAGGTATTGGTTCCGTGGGTGATGTTTTTTGCACCACTGTTGCTTCCAATAGTAGCATTGTCTGAAACAGCAGTTGCATCAGACGGATCTGTGATATTATCAGCTGTACTGGCTTTGATTAGATATCCATCGGGAGCTTGTGCACCATCATTGGCGGTCCAAGATATATCGATGGCGCTGTGGCAATTTGTACCATCTTTAGCTACTGTGAGACTTGTAACATGATTCGTAGGTTCAACTTTGCTGGTTGTAGCATTCGCAGTTACGCCCGAAGAATAATCTGTTGATCCATCAACAGACCATATTCTATAAAAATATTGAGTATTCGCAGTCAGGGATGTGTGACTGTACGCTGCATCAGCATCAGTTCCCAAAGAGGTTCCCCCACCGGGGATTGAGGTGCTAGCCGTATATGTATTCCCATCAACAGGAGTGCCAAAAGTATTGCTTGAATTCCAAGCGATAAGAACATCGTTGCCACTACCATTTTCAGTCCATGCAAGATCGATTTGATCGGTTCCAGACGCAGTTGCAGAAAACCCTGAAGGATTAGAAACGCTTCCTGAACTGCTTGTTACAACAATATTATCCAGAAAAATGCCTTCTCCATTATATGTAAGATTGTTGAATTGAAGTTTTATGTCCAGTGTGGTTTTACTAGCTATATCAATGGCAGAGGTAATGAAAGTAGAAAAAGCGGACGTCGATAATTCTTGACCAGCATCACCATCACCGCTGAAGTCCAGGTCTAATGCGGCTGGGTTGTTATAGGCGTCGGCCAGGCTTTGGACCCACATCAAGTTGGAGTATACTGTTCCTCCGTCTGTTGAATATGTCATCAACAATTCGTCAGTAGCATCCCATTGGGCTGCATTATCATAAGATAAGTCAATTGAGAATGTAAATGAAGTCGCTCCTGTAATATCAATTTGTGTTAGATCGATTGAGGGATAACCAGAGATATCTTCTGCCACCCAATAGTATGTTGAATTCCCGTTCACACCTGTATTTACTCGGTTAAATGTATCAGTATTTCCAGATCCTATTATGCTAGATGCAGTATACCCAGAATTTATAGTCTCAAAGTCAATTGTTGTTGTAGCTGCAAAGGTAAACTGCATCATAAATACTGTAAGGAATACTACAATAATTTTCTTCATTTCTTTCCTCGAACTCCTAAAATTTCATTCCATCCATATCATCAGATTCTTCTAATCTGAAGTGTCAAATCTATCGTTCAATCCGTGCCTTAAGTTCGGTTAATTCGTATTTTCCAGCCTGATCGGATTCCAAATCCTCCCTGACCGCAGGTTTTTCCAATTCTTTTTTTACCGGGTTCTCTTCATTAGCCATGGCCAATTTTAAACCACAGATCAAGGAAGGTGACCTGGACAAAACTTGGACATCCCGGGTTTCATGAGCTATTCAGCTGATATCGCAGGATTTTTCCTGAAGGAGAAAATTACAAACTGAGAAGCTTGATACAGAGGGGGATCATTGCACCAACTCTTCCCCAGCAGCCTGTAACGCCAGGTTATTTACAGGGAGACACGCTGAACAGGTAATGATTTGGTAATCTGACCAAATCATTGAGTGAAGAATTTTGGTAGTGAGGCGTCAGATGGATAGCAGGAACTTCGTGAGGTTTTCATTCGGTTCGAGCTTGAGTTTTTTCCGCAGTCGATAGCGCCCTTTTTCAACAGTGGCGATCTCTCGACCCAACAGGCCGGCAATGTCTTTTGTCGAAAGTAACAGCCGGATCAAAGCAGCCAATTTGATTTCCAGAGGTGATAAATCGGGATACTTCTCATTCAAGGTGGACAAAAAAGCGCCAGAAGTTTCCTCATACCAGATGCGGAATTCCTCCCATTCGTCGTTGTTATTCACTTCTGTACGAATCAAAGCTATGAGTTTTTTTGCCAACCGTGGATGGGTGTCTTCACTGGGGGATGAGAATTTTTCAATATCTTCCACCAAATTTAGCAGGAAATCATTTTTCTTCACCATCGCCATCGCCTTGGTGGTGAGTTCGCGGTCACGGTGTTCGACCTGCTGTTTGAGCATATCCTCTTGCTTTTGGTGCAAAGCGTCGGCTTGACGGAGGATTTCGTTTTCCTGTGCCAACACCTTCCTGGTCATTCGGTGACGATATCGCGAAAACCACATGACGCCAACCAGCAATATGAGTGCAAAAACGAGATAGGCGGTTGCCAGCCGGTGCCGCCTCAGGCGTTCAATTTTCTCCAGGTTATCCGCCCGCAGTTCCGCATTTTCCCGTTCCTTTTTCTCCGACTGGTATTTTGCCTCCATTTCGGCAATTTGCCTGGCCATCGTCTCATTCATAAGCGAGTCTTTGTAGGCCGCAGCCTTCTCCAGATGAACATAGGCGGAATCAGGCAGACCAATTTTCGAATAAACATCTGCCAGAATCTGATGGCTATTCTTCAGGAGCATTGTGGTCCGGGATTTTTCTGCCAGTTTCAAGCCCTGTTGGACAGCCGATAATGCAGAGTCAAGCTGTCCGATCTGCTTATAGACGATCGCCGAATTGTTCAAACAGTTTGCCGTCCCCCAGATATCACCAAGTTGTTCTTTGATTCCTAATGTCTTACGGTATAACTCAAGTGCAGTTGGATAATCCTCATTTAAAACGTAACATCCAGCCAGATTATTCAATGCACCTGACTCCCCGGCTTTATCGCCAATGGCTATACTGATATCCACTACCTTATCATAATATACCATTGCCGAGTCGTATTCTTCACTGAGTTTCAAACCGTTAGCCATACTGTTGAATACTCCCGCACGGATACGTGGATCATGGAGTAGCGTTTCATTCCTCAAGGCTAGTCTGTAGTACGCTAACGCCTTATCGAATGACCGGATCATTTGGTATGAATATCCGAGACCTAGCAAGGCCTCGACCATTCCATCTGTGTATTCTTGCGTCTCATAATATTGCAATGCCTGCTGATATGCTTTGACGCCTTGCTCATATTCTCCTATCCGGGAAAAGATATCGCCAAGGTTCAGAAGGCGGTTTGCATCATCCTTGGATTCGACGGTTCTCCCCTTAGCCGCCTTTTCATAATGACGCATCGCTCGATACATCTCACCCTGGGATTTATGGATGAAGCCCAGGCGTGAATGGAGACTTACTTGCATTGAATCCAATCCCAGCGAATCAGCTATATGCAAGGCCGTCTCACCACACCAGATCGCCGAGTCATTATCGGACTGGTAGAGCGAATCCATTCGTTGGGATAGAACATCCAACCCATGCTCATCGTCTGCCCTGGCCCCTACTGCCACGATGCCGTTGCCGAGTGCGATGGAAAACCCGAATTCTGCACCCGCCTCACCGTCCGAGGGAAGGAGTTTGAAAATCTGCTCACCTGTGGAAACATCAAAAAGAAATGCAGCACCGGAATTTATACCGTTGTCATCATCGAAAGGCGCACCAATAGCGGCAACACCGTTCTCTATGGAAATGGCATGGCCAAATCTATCGCCAGACGCACCATCTGTTGCAGATAATTGACTTTCCTCATAAATGGTAACACCCCACAGCGGAGAAAGGGCAACACAAAAGCCGATTAGCAATCTTAACGAACAAGTCTTCAGGTTATCATTTTCTTCCAAAATAAGCACGTTCCTTTCCTGCCAAGTTCTGGGAGACTCCCTGTCCTGGAGCCATTTCCAGGGTTATGGATCGTGTTCCTGTCACAATCCCGTTCATCTGCTGGCACAACGCTTCCAATCAGCACAGATTGCCGTAACAGGCAGCCTTGTAGGCTTTTGGGATGAAAATAACTTCCACCTGACATATCTCCACCCCTACAAAAACACTCTATCGAGAGAAGAACTGTCGGTGAATCACTCTTGTCTGAAGGCAAGATTCCTCAGGACAAACCTCTTGCGATGTAAATGGTGGGGCAAGCCCGATCCTCCCGAACAAAAAACTCTCCGCGAGGGAGGAAAGCTTCAGAAACGGAGTTTACCCCGAGCTGGACCAGGCAGAGGAGCCCTTCGACAGGCTCAGGGACCTGGTTCTTGTGCATTTTGATTCAGGCAGTTTGTTTTCTTTGAACCCACGGCTTTGCCAGGGCAGCAAACTGTCGCACTGAGCGGCTCTTTAGAGCTAGAGCCAGCCGAAGTGCAACGCCTCAGCAAAATGAAAAAGGCCTCCCGAAAGGAAGGCCTTTTTTTTTCGCTCCGGAGGGATGATAAAAATAAGAACCCGATTCCTATCCCTATTTCGATGCGTAATATTCTTAATAATCAGTACTTTACACCTGAACACCAGTTTACCCTCAAAGATGGAAAATTGACTGTTTTGATGCCGATTTCTCCAAATTCCAGAAACCGTTGCGAACCCCATGTCCATCGGTTAACAATTTCGGATAGACGTAGACTCGAAAAGCAGAGAAAGGAGTCCCGAGCTGAGTACTATATTCGTCTCCTGGAGCAGCAAGATTGGACTCGGGCAGAGCTTGCGCGGTATCTTGGTGTGAGTAGGGCTTGGGTCTCGACAGTTCTGAATAATTGACTCTTAATAAATTGCCCTCCACTGTTTCTATTGAACTTACAACCACAACATACCGGTAACATACCGGTAGACCCTCTGATTATTCTTTTTACAAACATCCGAGACTGGATACATAAACGTACTAACGAAAAGCCCCCGAGTTTGACATCGAGGGCTTTGTTTTTTTAGCTAAACTGAACTGCTTATTTGAGGTAAAGCATCTTGATCGTTTTTGTGTACGATCCAGCTCTGAGTCGAGTTAGATATAGACCTGTTGAGACAGGTTGACCTTCATCGTTCATACCATTCCAGACGTGTTCATACCAGCCAGCAACCTGACTTCCAGAATCAATTGTCCTAACTGTATTTCCTCGGATGTCATAGATGATCATGGAGACTTCTGAATCTTCAGGCAATCCATATCTAAGTGTCGTACTCGGGTTGAATGGATTGGGGTAGTTCTGATCAAGTATGTACTCGGTTGGCAATGCTATCGCTTCAGCAATTGCAACATAGCCTACTGTAAACTTGAATGTCTCTGATTCAGTCGTGAGTGAATCAGTATCTGTAGCAATCACTCTCCACCAGTATTCTGTATCAGGAGGTAATGCCTCAGTCAGCTCATGAGCAACATTAAGATCTGTATTAGCATCGAAAACTACATCCACGAAATTTGAGTCTGTTGCTATCTGAATTGAGTAGGTCGCATAATCCAGAGGATCAGGATCATCTGATGATTCCCATTCAAATGAAGGCATATCAGATAATCCTGCCACATCATCTTCAGGTGACAGTAATGCGAATGCATCTGGAGCTTCCGCGACAAGGTCTGTCCAGAATGTTGCAGTTTCTGAATGTGAGATCCCATCGATTTGATCCATGGCGATCACTTCCCAGAAGTATTGGGTATTATCTTCCAGTTCACTCGTCACAAAAGCTGCATTTGTGTCAGTCAGGACAGAATCGAACTCAATACCCTCTCCCCACCAATGCATTTCGTATGAAACCATGTCACCAGGATCCATGTCGAAAGCAGGGGTCCACACCATCTCAGGAGTAAGCGTTAAGACCATAACAGAGTCGGGCGTAACCAGTTCAACAATAGATGGAGCATCGTTTCCTTGATTCACTGTGAAGCTCTGATAGCCCTCAACGTTAAATGTTGTGAGACCATTCCAGTCTTCAGCAAAGACGGACCAATAATAGGTGGTGTTGTCAGCAAGTTCCCAGTCAAGCGTGAGAGTGGTATCCTCACCTGACCAGAGGGTGTCCATATCTTCAGGACTACTCCCAAGAAGGATATGATAGCCAAAACCATCATACAGATCAGGATCACTACTGGGTTCCCAAACGAAGGTTGGAGAGAGAACGGTCAAGACTTCAGCATCGGTTGGTAGCAAGAGACTGAACTCTGCTGGTGCTTCGTTATCTGCATTAGTCCAGAAGGATGCCGTATCAGAGAAGGTAACACCACCAGAATCATCGAGAGCACTCACAGCCCAGTAGTAGGTATGGTTCTCCAGTAAATCTTCAGCAGGCGTATAGCCCGTTCCAATAACTTCAACTGGAACTACGTCTGTCAATGCCACATCTGTTCCCAGATAAAAGTCATAACCAGTAATCACATCTACTGTGTTACCTGAGCCGAGGTGATCAGCTAAACGTCCCTTACCAATGGTACGCATCGCTATGGTCTCATCATCTGGATCACTTGAGGCTTCCCACAAGAACTCTGGCTGAAGATCAGTTACCATTGCTCCTGCTACTGGATTCAGTAACTCAAAAGCTAGTGGTAGATCATTGGCTGTGTTGACAGTGAATGACTGGTAGCCGCCAGTACTAGCGGTTGTTGCTCCAGCCAAGTCAGAAGCCACTACCTGCCAGTAATAGGTTGTATTATCCATCAGGTCTTCTTCGACCATGTAGTTAAGTCCATCTCCAGAATATATTTCAGCTAAATCACTAGGAGTGGTTCCCAAGTGAAGCGCATAGGTGATCTGATCTCCCTCATCAACATCTGATGAAGAACTCCAACTCAACTCAGGTGTTAAAGTCGTAACGGTCACATCTACAGGATCAAGTAAAGTGAAAGCAGCTGGTGGAACATTCTGAGCATTTACCAGATACATCCATACAGCTGAAGCTGTCTCTTCACCGAACTCATCAAAAGCAATCACCTGCCAGTAATAGGCTCCATCTAGACCAGTCGTCAGCTCATAGTAATTGGTGTTCACTGTATCAACCGAAAGAAGGGTTTCGGAACTACCACCCAGCAAGACAGCATACTCAACAGAACCACCATCCAGATCATCTGCTACATCCCAGAACATCAGATGAGTCGTATCATTTAATACACTTCCATCTGCAGGATAGAGCAGGTTGAAGGCTAGCGGTGCATCATTATCTGAGTTAACTGTGAATGTCCGAAAAGCAGTTGAATAGGTCGCACCACTAAGATCAGTCGCAACTACCTGCCAACTATATTCTGTGTTCTCCTGAAGGGTCATGTATGGTGTGTAACTTGTTTCAGAACCCACATCAACCTGAGTCAGATCAGTGATATCACTTCCGTAATACAAGCTATACTCTAGAACATCATTGAGATCTATATCGTTAGACGCTGTCCAGCTAAAACTGGGATACTCGGTTGTCTCTGAACCTGATAATGGAGTCAGTAACTCAAAAGCAACTGGTCCACTATTTACACTATTAGTCCAGAAGGATGCTGTATCAGAGAAGGTCACACCACCTGAATCATCTAAAGCGGAAACTGACCAGTAGTATACCTGGTTCTCTGTGAGATCAGTATCAGGCGTATAGCCCGTTCCAATAACTTCAACTGGAACTACGTCTGTCAATGCCACATCTGTTCCCAGATAAAAGTCATAACCAGTAATCACATCTACTGTGTTACCTGAGCCGAGGTGATCAGCTAAACGTCCCTTACCAATGGTACGCATCGCTATGGTCTCATCATCAGGATCAGAGGAGGCTTCCCACAAGAACTCTGGTTGCAAGTTAACGACCATCTCATCCCATACGGGATACAAGAGTTCAAAGTACTCAGGGAGATCATTGGATGTGTTGACCGTGAAGCTCTGATAGCCCTCAACGTTAAATGTTGTGAGACCATTCCAGTCCTCAGCAAAGACTGTCCAATAGTAGGTGGTGTTGTCAGCAAGCTCCCAGTCAAGAGTAAGAGTGGTATCTTCACCTGACCAGAGCGTGTCCATGTCTTCAGGACTACTCCCTAGAAGGATGTGATAGCCAAAGCCATCATATAGATCAGGATCACTACTTGATTCCCATCTGAAGGTTGGAGATAGAACTGTAAGTACTTCTCCTTCAGCTGGAACCAGTAATGCAAACTCTTCAGGTGCTTCGTTCTCTGCATTCGTCCAGAAGGATGCAGTGTCAGAGAAAGTCACACCACCTGAGTCATCAACTGCTGATACTGCCCAGTAGTATACCTGGTTCTCTGTGAGATCAGTATCAGGCGTATAGCCCGTTCCAATAACTTCAACTGGAACTACGTCTGTCAATGCCACATCTGTTCCCAGATAAAAGTCATAACCAGTAATTACATCTACTGTGTTACCTGAGCCGAGGTGATCAGCTATACGTCCCTTACCAATGCTTCGCATCACAATGGTCTCATCGTCAGGATCGCTTGAGGCTTCCCACAAGAACTCTGGTTGGAGGTTCGTTACCATTACTCCTGCTACTGGACTCAGTAAATCAAAAGCTAAGGGAAGATCATTAGAGGTATTAACTGTGAAGCTCTGATAGCCACCAACGTTAAATGTTGTGAGACCATTCCAGTCCTCTGCAAAGACAGACCAGTAGTAAGTCATATTATCTTCCAACTCCCAATCAAGAGTAAGGGTGGTATCCTCACCTGACCATAGGGTGTCCATATTTTCAGGACTATCCCCCAGAAGGATGTGATAACCAAAACCATCATAGAGATCAGGATCATCACTTGATTCCCAGGTGAAGGTTGGTGAGAGAACTGTCAGTACCTCTCCTTCAGTTGGTAACAACAGACTAAACTCTTCGGGAGCTTCGTTCTCTGCATTAGTCCAGAAGGATGCTGTGTCAGAGAAAGTCACTCCACCAGAATCATCGAGAGCACTCACTGCCCAGTAATAGGTCTGGTTCTCCAGCAAGTCTTCTGCTAGTGAATAGTATGTGTCAAAGACTTCGACTGGAACCACATCTGTCAGTAATGAATCGGTACTGAGATAGAACTCGTAACCTGTGATCACATCTACGGAGTTCCCTGAACCAGATTGATCCGAAAACGGTCCTTTTCCTCTAGATCGCAACACAATGGTCTCATCATCAGGATCACTTGAAGCTTCCCATAGGAACTCAGGTTGTAGGTTTGTTACCATCTCATCCCAGACGGGGTAGAGAAGTTCAAAGTATTCAGGTAGATCATTCGATGTGTTTACTGTGAAGTTTTGGTAGCCGCCAGAGTTGGATGTTGTTAATCCGGTCCAGTCCTCAGTAAAGACTGACCAATAATAGGTCGTGTTGTCAACTAGCTCCCAGTCAAGTGTCAACGTTGTATCCTCACCTGACCAAAGGGTGTCCATATCTTCAGGACTACTTCCCAGCAGGATATGATATCCAAAACCATCGTACAGATCGGGATCACTACTAGACTCCCAGGTAAATGTTGGAGAGAGAACGGTCAGTACTTCACCTTCAGTTGGTAGCAATAGACTGAACTCTGTAGGTGCTTCGTTCTCTGCATTGGTCCAGAAACTCCATCGATCTGAGAATAGACTACCTCCATCATCATCAACCGCTTCAATTTTCCAGTAATAAACCTGATTCTCCATCAAATCTATATCGGGAGTATATTCTGGATTAATTACTGCTACTGTTTCGGTGTCCGCAAATAATGAATCTGTATCCAGATATACCTGGTATGACGCTATGAGCATTATCTCATTTGGAGAATCAATTTCCTTTATCTCTGAGGATTTAATTCCTCGAAGCATGGGGTCGTCTGGATCTGATGAGGGTTCCCAAACAAGTGTTGGAGTCAAATCTGTTACCATTGAACCATCTTCAGGGGCAAGTAGATCGAACGCAGTTGGCAAATCGTTTTCAGTATTGATCCTGAAACTAATGTAGCTGCCAGTGTTCTCGGTACTTTCTCCATTCACATCTGAGGCAACAACCTTCCACGAATAAGTCGTATTGTCTAAAAGATCAGTGACAATTTGATATGAAGTATCTGTTCCGAGATCAAATATCTCAACCCCGGCTTCAGGTGTATCAAGATAGAGGGCGTAGCTTACAGTATCTAACGGATCAGGATCAAATGCAGGTTCCCAGCTAAGCAATGGGCTTAATGAAGTGATTTCTTCTCCAGATCCTGGAAAGAGCAGACTAAAGCTTGCTGGTATATCATTCTCGGTGTTTACCAGAAAACTCTCTGGACCTGCAAGTGTACTATACTCATACCCATCATACGCCTGGACTGTCCACCAAAACTGTTCGTTATCAGCAAGGCTATTCATAACTGTCCAAGCTGTTTCATCACTTTCTTCTCCAACAGCTATAGCGGAATCTAGTTGTAGTGAAAGTGTCTCATCTTCATATAGCCTAAAATCGTAGGTTATTGCATCAGCTTCAGCATCCATGCTATTGTTTGCGAGTAAAACAACTTCACCGGTAACTACAGCATCATGAATTAAAGAAATCTGGACTGGGGTCAGCGGCTCAGTATTCATCCTAAATGATAGGGTTGACCATTCGCTCCAGAAAGCACCACTTGCGACTTTAACACGTAAGTAGTAGGTCTGCCCATTATCAAGAAAGCCCTGATCATACTGGACAGTTGTGGCATCACTGGTTGTTACACCTGTATCCCAAATATCGCCTCCTTGGAAGGTCGAATCTGTAGAGATTTGGATTTGATAGTCTGTTTGAACTTCACCCATACTATCGAAATAATCAAAGGTGATGAGTGGGTCGTGTGTAATGAGATGTTGAAGATCTTCATCGCCAGCAATATCCAAATTTTGGGTTAGGATAGCCCTTGTAACACCTTCAATCCGACTTGAATACCAACTCTCATTGTCTGCGGTATCTATACAGGTAACTGCAATATAATATGTTGAGGAAAGTGCCAGCCCATCAATTGTATAGGTCGTACCTAGGGTCGTCAAATCAATACTATTTGCATATGTATATTGTGTAGTATCTGTTCCATAATATAACCTGTAGGAATCCAGATCAGTTAGGGGACTAGGTTCCCATGATATTGATACAAAATCATTACCTGAATCTGTTACTTCAACATTTTGGATAGGTATAGGCGGCGCAATAAGATTGGGAGCCGCCAGAAAGGGTGTTGGATTAGTGAACATTGAGGTTGTGTCCCCAAGTCCACCTGTATTATAGGCAACATGGTAAGGGCCTGAGCTATCTCCCCAGTAATTATTCGCAAGATTAAGAACTGAATTATCTGAATCATTATGATAGCCAATACCATTTCTATAAATATTATTCTGATTGAAGGCTGGAGAGGTTGCAGTTGACCATGCTCCGTCCCCATTCACTCGTGCAAAGTTATTAGCAATCGTATTATTCGTAATGGCTACAGGATCACCATTTGTCCGAATAGCTCCTCCATAGTCAGCTGTGTTGTTGATAAGCACATTGCGGTCAAAGATTGAACCATTTTGTAATGATTCTAAGTTTATACCTCCACCAGATTGCGCCTGATTGGCAATAAAGGTTGAATTAGTGATAATGGGTAAACATGTATTAATAATACTTGCTCCACCACCTCGTGCCTCAGCAATGTTGTTAATGAAAATGACATTATTGATGGTTGGATAATCTATTCCATAGCCTTTGTAGCCACCACCAAATCCAGCGGAATAGTTGTTTTTGATGGTGGAATTTGTAATTACGGGATAGGTCCCCCCGCCACTGTAAATACCACCACCACCCTCAAAATCACCCCATGCAGTACCGAAGCATGAATTACCACTGACTAGGGCTTCATTAACATGCATGTTAGACTGATTGTATGCGAATATACCACCACCACCAATAGAGGCAGTATTGGCGTGTACAATGATCAACTCAAATACTGGGCTGGACTGGCTATTGCAAAATATTCCACCACCCTTATTTGCTGTATTATATGATACTTCAACATCTGTGAGAGTTGCATTTGAATAATCATAGAAATAAAACGCCCCACCCTCCGTGGCAGTATTATTTCGAGCAATCACATTAGTAATAATTGGAGAAGACTGTTTACAGGATATAGCACCGCCATAGTAAGCCGAGTTATCAACAAATAGTAAATCCTCCAGTATTGGATTGGCTACACTATCAATGGCAATACCACCACCATAAAATATCGAGGTCCCATTGGTAATTTTAAAACCTCGTATAATTGTTGTGGAATCAATTGATAATCCTGATCCATTAATGGTTAACACTGATCCATTATTATCACCATCAATAATCGTATTACTCGAATCGCCAGCACTTAACAGTGTAATGCCATTCGTCTCTGGCCAAATGATGTTTTCGTAGTATGTGCCTGGTTGGACAAGAACCATATCGGTCGAATCAGCTGCATTTAAACCAGCTTGAATAGTCGCATAGTCATCTGGAATGTTGATTGTGATTGGCATGTGCTGGGGGGTGCCGAAGGGGTTTTCATATGCACCCATGTCTGGATTTGAGCCGGATGGGTTAGGGCGCATATTTCCAGCAATATCAAATGCTGGACCAATAGTCGTGTCTACACCTGCACCCAGGCAAGGTGAATAGTCGGAAAGTAGATAATCTGCTAAATCGTTGCTCACAAATTGTGGTTGGGCATCAATATTCCCTGAGAACCAGTTTATGCTGCTATTCTCATCTACGATAATGCCTGAAAAACCACCTTCTACATCAGAATATTGTAAAGTTATTCCGCTCGGCGCAGGACTGGAAAATACTCCAGCCTGGCCTGGAGTATTACCCCACAAAATTGAGTTGATAAGTGTGGCAAATCCGCCGTTAACAAAAAATAAGCCCCCAGCGGATTCTTCTGCACTGGTGTAATAAGCAGTGCTATTGTTGTTTGCAATCGTACAATTTATGAAAACCGGTTCCGTGCCTGATCCATTATAGGTCGCAGAGATGAATGCTGCACCACCATTTGCAGTGACTGTATTGCTTTCAATCAGAACATTTTTTAAAATTTGTCCACTACCATTCGAAAAGGATATTCCACCACCTTGATAGGATGAGTTGTTTCTGATAATTACATTTTCAAGAAGTGAGCTTGATCGACTGAAATAGATTCCACCTCCTTGATTAGTGGGGATCGTGGGTATGTTGTTATTCTCAATGATGAGATTTCTCAAGATTGGGTTGGCATAGTAACAATAAATGCCTCCTCCAGATTTTCCGCCCCATTCGTTATCGTAGCCATTACCATTTGTTATGGTAAAGCCCTCAAGGGTTGTTAGTCCAGTATCTGCAGCATCCTGATGATTAACATATACCACAGTTCCGCTTTCTCCACCATCGATGGTAGTTAAGCCTGATCCTTGTACACCTATTACGGTTATGGCATGGTTTCTTAGATCAATATTCTCAAAATAAGTTCCTGAGTTAACCAAGACGGAGTCTCCGATTTCAGCAAAATTGATACCTGCCTGTATTGAAGCAAACGGATTTGAAATCTCACCCGTTCCAGAGATATCACTGCCATCGACAGAAACATGCCAGTCTGCTCCAGAATACGTGTTGAGATAAGGGAATGCTCCCATGTCTGCTCTGGAGCCATCTGAGTCTGTTGAGTCTGGGTGACCTGCATTGATGCATTGGGAGCTAGCTAACAATCGATAGTTTTGATTGCTTGAATCGACAAATCTTGGAGGGGTATCAATTATATTCTCTTTATAGTACATCCCATTATCGCCAAGAAGGGTAGCATCCCCACCTTGTATATTACAATAATTAAGATTTAGTGTGTTTGGAGCTCCAACTTGGGCGAGCATAGCATTCGAGGGTAGGTTTTCTGATAGAATACTCAACTCAATGTTGCATGTTGATGATTCTAGATAGAGACCACCACCCACATCTGTAGAATGGTTATTCGAAAGGGTTGATCTAATAATGTTGATTTCAGACCCGTCCCGGCCAAAGATACCACCACCGAGCCCATTGGACGTGTTATTTGAAATAACAGATCTATATATTGTCGGATTCGAGTTCTGGTCTGCAAAAACACCACCGCCAGCATCAGAAATATTATTGGATATTTTCGAGTTTAGTATATCTGGTGATGACATATATAAATAGACACCGCCACCAGCACCAATACCCTCATTATTATTGATTCTCAAATTCGAAATGGTTGGGTTGGTATTACTGCAATGTATGCCACCACCAAAATTGGCTCTCCCGTTCCTTAGTGTCAATCCAGTTAGAACTGCATCAGCGGTTTCTCCACTATCAAAAATGACAACACTTCCACCTTGATTCCCATCAATAACGGTCTGAGAAATATATGATGTATCCTGAGTTGTGAGAAAGAGAGAGCCAACGACAATATTTTTACCATTGAAGTTAATATTCTCAATATAGGTTCCTGGCTGAACTAAGACCGTATCTCCATCAACAGCAGCATTAATACCAGCTTGAATTGTGGCAAATCTATCTGGCACA
>Ga0233446_1001786_pt1 | contig 14960 bp, 19 predicted proteins | sample SI_124_October20_4_FD_182780 | JGI IMG/M metagenome (GOLD analysis project Ga0233446, IMG submission 182780) | Seawater microbial communities from Saanich Inlet, British Columbia, Canada - SI_124_October2016_120_MG | ecosystem: Environmental > Aquatic > Marine > Inlet | place: Canada: British...
TCATTGTCATTCACCAGACCCGGTCGGGAAACATATGTACCCACCCGGAAGCGCACCGCCGTTGCAATTTCCTCTTACGTTCTCTTGTGATCCACCAGGCCGTGTCGTTGTTGCCATAAGTTTGGGTAAGGATTTTCCATATTGCAAAGATTGTGGATATATCCCTTATTGCAGAGGAGGATGTCCGGCGCTTGCATATACGATAACTGGTGATGAGAACAAACCGTCACCTGATGCTTGTTACAGAGCATTTCTTGAGTCCGGAGGAAAATTACCGTAAGTTAGCTAAATAATGTTTAGTGTTAGATGCTAAATGTTGAATGTTATGATTAAAATAGCCAGATTTGAAGACGTTGGACTTTTAGCCTGACAACTTGATAATGTGAATATTAAAGGAATTATTATGATTAAAAAGCAGGAAGATAAACAAATCGAAAATAAAATACCACTGCCTGAATGTGGGTACCATTTAGGTACCATTTACTTTTATTTAACAGAAGGATGTAATCTTAAGTGCAGACATTGTTGGATTGCTCCTAAGTTTCAAACAGAAGATAGCATTTGGCCATCCTTAGATTTTGAATTATTTAAGGATATTATTAAACAAGGAAAAGAGTTAGGCTTATCTGCAGTGAAACTTACTGGTGGGGAACCTCTCATTCATCCTGATATCGAAAAAATTCTTGACCATATAAAAGAGCAAGACCTACGTCTTACTATTGAAACAAATGGAGTCAAATGCACACCGGAGCTTGTTGCAAAAATAGCACAACACAAAAAAGCCTTTATATCCGTCAGCCTTGATGGCGTTGATGCTGATACTCATGAATGGGTTAGAGGTGTTCCCGGTTGCTTTGATGCTACGATTGAAGGAATACGTAATCTTGTTAAAGCAAAACTGCGTCCACAAATTATTATGTCGGTTATGAGGCATAATTCAGATCAGTTAGAAGCTGTTGTAAGATTAGCTGAAAAGGAAAAAGCTGAATCAGTTAAGTTTAATCTTGTTACTCCTACTATTACAAGGGGAGAACAAATGCATAATGCAGGCGAGACTCTTTCAATTAAAGAGTTAATTGACCTTGGTGCTTGGATTGAAAAAACACTTGATGCATCAACAAAGCTTAGAGTATTTTATTCTCATCCAACTGCATTTAGGCCTTTAAATAAGCTTTATAGTAAGGCAAGTGGACGCTGTGGAATATTTAGCATTATAGGTGTCCTTGGCAATGGTAAGTATGCTCTTTGTGGTATTGGTGAAACCGTTCCTGAACTTGTATTTGGCCACGCAGCAAAAGATAAGCTTGCTGATGTATGGAATAATAGCAAGGTCTTGCAAGATATCAGAAAAGGGTTACCTAAAGATTTAAAGGGGATTTGTGGCGATTGTTTGATGAAGAACAACTGTTTGGCATCGTGTATAGCAATGAATTATTATAAGCATAAGGATTTGTTTGCTCCTCATTGGTATTGCGAAGAAGCTCATAAGCTTGGACTTTTTCCTGAAACAAGGATTAAGCCACGCAGCAAGTCTGAATATAAGAAAGAAGCTGTTGTTTGAAGATGATATAAAATAGTAAATGTATTAATACGGAAATTCGTTGAATATAGAACAGTGCTGTTGTAAGGCAAAACGAGATTAGAAGCAAAAAAGGAAGGAGGTGAGGTTAAGTAAGATTGCTGATCTTGATGGGTTAAGTGGTAGATAAAATAAAAATATATAAATGTAAACTCATGAGTTTTGTCTAGTCCTATATTCAATAGTAGTAGAAAATAGGTTAAAAGCTGTTTGGATGACTTTGCACTGGATCAAATCGACTGCTTTTAATAGATCAAAATAAGGAGAATGAAATATGATATACTCACGCCCCTCATTAATGCAACGTACTTGTGCGTTACCGTACCATCTTGGTTCATGTTGCGCAGATGGTTGTGGTGACGATGACTGCTGCGCAGAAGGCAGTAGCCCCTGGTAAGCCACTTGAAACCACCCCTATTTGTTATTGATAGGGTTATTGAGTTGTATACCCAAACCACAAGTTATATTTAACAAGGAATAGGAAGGGCATAAGAATGGCTAAAGACAAAGCATTAAATAACAAGACAAGAAAACGAATTGAGAAGATAATCTATCAAGTGCCGCAGTTGCAGACAACTTCAGAGTTTCAGATTGGATTAGGTACGTGTTCCATAGGCGACTTTGAAGAAAGTTCATCAGATAGCGACTGATGAAGAGTCGAGGTGCAGAAAGGCAAACGGAAGTAAGACAAGAGGAGTGCATCCAAGTATGTGATGGATAATTACAACTTAAAAGAATTATAACAAATAAAAGAGTCTCTGCAATGCACCTTAGCTTAGTTAGTGCACATTGAAAACAGTAAATGTGGGACAAAGAGTCGGTTTTGTAAGAACCACCATTGTTTAACCATGAAGTGTGGAGGTACATAAGAATAACATATATAAAACCATGCTTGAAGTTATCAAAAAATAAAGATGAATCGGGCTGTGTAGTTGGTATGTATGCTAAAGCTGGATGTTTAGTTGGGAGTGCTATAGTGGTCCCTAGTTGATATCTGTGTAAGTACGAATTATTTTTTGGGAAAGGAGAGAAATATGACTTATTCACGTCCTAGTGTCAGCATATATTCTGTTGGAGAAGCATCATGCCATGGTTGGGGAGAATCACCAGATGGCGTATGTCTTGGTGTTGGTGCAGCTGCTGTGAATTAGTGGGGCAAAACATTGAAAAAAAATAAATAAAAAATTAGGAGGGTGCGAGTTATGATATACACAAGACCGGGATTGTGGTCTTCTGTGATACAGGGGGGCGGTTGTGCAAGAGGGAGCCACGCTAGCGGAGCATGTACGCAAGGCGTAGGAGGCGGTAATGCTTGTCATCATGGTCCTGGCGGACTTTAACCTTTAAGGAATGACAGAATAGGTGGGAATTTCATGTTGACTTTGCTGCGTCTGTTTCACTTTTTTGCGGCGGTAAAATCTTTGATTTTAATTTTATGTGAAGAGGCCATCATTTAGTGTTTTTAAAACAATATTACATAGCAATTTATATTCGGAATTTTTAATAATAAAACAGGAGATGACAGATGAAATACAGAAAACCACAATTGTCTAAAATCCATATGTACGATTTATGTCGACCAGGACATAGCGCTGAAGATAGCTGCAAAGCTGGTGAGAGCCGTGGTATAGCTTGTAATATAGGTGGTTTTGCTCGTGATTAGGTTCCCTCAGAGCTGATGGATAATAGATTTAAAAATGATTCGAATAATTTTATGTTGAGATTAAAGTCGAATTTAGATAGATAACCTAAAAACCAGGAGAATAGTAAATACGTTAATTCAGATATCTGTTGGATATAGAACAAAGCAAGATCGAAATTAATGAATGAGGTGAGCAAAGATATTAGATTAACGATGCTAGTTGATAAATGTTTAGAATAGTAAGGAACTTATAAATTTACATTAGCTAATCTTGAGCTTAATGGGTCAAAAAGCAGGTCAAAAGCAGCTTGGATGCTTAGCATTAAATAGAGGACTTGCTTTTAACTAACAAAAATAAGGAGATAAAAAAATGACGTATAGCAGACCAGAACTGTGTTTATCACCCCGTCACCTTGCTTGTGGACCAGGAGGATTCGAAGGTAGAGGTGAGTGCTTTGCTGGTGGTGTTGATGATTGATAAATAATTATGAAGTCTATACAGCAACTGATGCAGTGTAGACTTTACCCTCCTAGTTTTGACATAAATTGAGAGAGGATAGCCTTAAATTGCTGAGTAAAAATTATCATAGAAGATAAGAAAATGGATTTTATTAGTATAAATTTTTAAGGCAAAACAAGATCAGGAATCAATAAGGAAGGAGGTGGGATAGAATTTTAGATTTTTGATTATTGATTTAAGATTGTTGATGAAAGAATAATAAGTTTAAGTTTTGCCTAACTCTATATTCAATGGTCGTAGAGAATAGTTTGAAAGTAGTTTGGATGATTTTGCACTGGATTGACGGATAGTTTTTAGATAATCAAAAGGAGAATGAAAAGATGGCATATACACCCCCAACATTACGTTCGATAGCTCGAAAAATGCAAGGCGCTACACTTGGCACTCCTCCTATGTCACCGTACCATCTTAGCTCTACATGTGCAGATGGTTGCGGTGATGATGACTGCTGCGTACAAGGTCGTAGCCCCTGGTAACCCAAAACCACTCCCATTTATGTTTAACCATGAGTGGGGGACTGAGAAATATACGAATAACTGTGGAGGAACACAAGAATGACATATATAAAACGGAGATACAATGATGATTTACCAAAAGCCAAGCTTACACTGGGTTAAAATGCAATGGACCAGTTGCCCATTTGGCCCCAGTCCTGTGTCGTGCAATAAAGGAGATTAGTATATACTGCAGTGCGGCTTTATGAGTTAAGACAAAGTCACGTACATTCAGCGATAGTTAGAATGAGTTAGAAGCGGATTAGATGATTTAGCACTGGGTCTACTAGCTGCTTTTACTCGGTAGACATTAGGAGAACGAAGATGGAGTATACTAAACCTGTCCTTAAGTCTTTGGGGGAGACCCTGAGTAGCAACTGTATCAACGGCGGGGCACCGAACGGTGGTTGCTACCCGGGGGTGCTGGATTGACACCATCACGTGTGAAATGATCGAGCGATTAAGTGCTAGATCAAATGTTTGACAATAACATAAGGAGTATCAGAAAATGTCAAATAAAAAGATATTATGCAGGAATGACCAAAAAGAAGGGAGAGGAGGAATAAAATTACTGATTTTTGATTGTGGATTTAAGATTGTTGATGAAAGAATAATAAGTTTAAGTTTTGCCTAACTCTATATTCAATGGTCGTAGAGAATAGTTTGAAAGCAGTCTGGATGATTTTGCACTGGATTGACGGACAGTTTTAGATAATCAAAAATAAGGAGAAAAGATGGCATATACACCCCCGACACTACGTTCGGTAGCTCGCAAAATGCAAGACGCTACACTTGGCACTTCTATTTTGCCGTACCATTTTGGTTCTGGGTGCTCAGATGGCGGATGGTATGATGATAGAGGTTGTGATATGGGACCAGTTAATTATTAGATGACCATTCTGTGCGACGACCTGCCCAACGTCTGTCAAACGACAATTAAACATTCCCATTGGTTTTTATCGATATTATACGCACATTGTAGTAATTTTTATTGCAATATGTCGTTTTGTAATATTCTATAAAGCCCTAGGGGGGTAAGTATTTATAGCTTTCAAGCGTTCTAGACCTTACACAGTCGCTCGTGCACGAAAAATGACGGAAATTTCAACCCTTTTCCCCCATAACTAGAAAAAAACAAGACTTTTTTCTATTTCTTTGTTTGAGGTGTAAGCCATCGCCTATATATTCCCGCCGTTCAAATTCGAGCCTAATTGACGGAATTTACATCTATAAACAGAGGGGATAAATGGCGAAACAATTTAGTTTAGGTTTCAGGACCAAGGCAGACATATTTAGCTTAAAAGACACCCCTAGGAGTGTCCATAAGTACACCCCAGAGTACCTACAAGCACGCAAACTCCGTTCTAAACAACGCTGGCAAACCATTCGTAAAGAAATTTTATATTTGGCGAAAGGAATGTGTCTATACTGCTATAAAGCCGCAGCCAAAGACGTACATCATATAAAGCCTGTTCACCTTTTTCCTGAATTAGTTTATGAGTTAAATAATTTAGTTCCGCTTTGTGAAAGGTGTCATGGTTTTATGGAAGTTCGTTTTAAACGAGACGAGGATACAGAAACACAAATAAGAAAAAGGATGTTCAAATGGCAGGAAATACGCGGAGTGGACGAATTGGCATAGGAATAAAAGAGGAACCGGCAAAAAGAGAAGAAAAGTTTACGAGAAAAGTACCGAGTTATTTCCCTCTTGCTGCCAAAGGATACTGGAAGTCAATTGTTCCAATTTTAAAAGAACGTGGCACAATAAAAAATGCAGACTACTACAGTTTTCACAGACTTTGCATTTTATATCATTTATGGAATGAGTGTGAAACAGTTTTAGTTAATGAAGGCATTACTTATTCAGCTAAAACAGACAGAGGTTGTGGAGAACGTTCCCTACGCAGACCTGAAGCAGATCTAGCTATGCGTTACAACACAGAAATATCAAAGCTAGAACGTAAGTTTGGGTTAAATCCAACAGATCGAGTATTGATTAAAACAGCAAAAGCACAAAAGAAATCTGTAAGGAACAAGTATTGAATTCAGATTATGAAATAGCTCAATTTGACATCAAAATAAGAATAAACAACATGGTTAACATGATTCAATATCCATTTTCACATTTACCAAACTATGATCCTTATCGTGATGCTGGAGATGAATACTATTTTAATCCTAAAGTAGCAGAACGTTATCTAAAATTTATTGAGACTGAACTAACGTTTACTAAAGGCAAATGGAAAGGCAAACACTTTAAACTATTTGATTGGCAAAAAGATTTAATATGCTGCCTTCTGGGCTGGCTAAGAATATCAGATGACGTTAGACGTTATCGTTCTTTATTTTTATATATTCCGAGAAAAAATGGAAAAAGTGAGCTAATTGCAGCTATAGCTGACGCGATATTTTTTATTGAATCTGAAAACGATGCTGAAATATATATAGGTGCAAGGGATCGAGGTCAGGCATTAACACTGTATAATATGGCTAACTCAATGATCCGCCAAAATTCTGACTTATCTACTGAATGTACATCTTACGCAACCTACAAAGAAATCAAAGCGCATTGGGATAATTCAAAAATTCAAGCAATTTCTTCAGATGCACTTAGTATTCATTCTTTAAGTCCGAGCGTTGGTATCATTGACGAAGTACATGCACAACCAAATGGTGATTTAATTGAGGCACTTGAAACAGGAATGGGAGCTAGGGAACAGCCCTTAATGATATTAATAACAACTGCCGACATCGATCAACCTTCCGTATGCAACGAAGAACTTGAAAATGCAAAGGATATTCGAGATGGCAAAATTATTGATCCCCGGTATCTACCAATAATTTTTGAAACACAACAGGGTGCCGATTGGCGAAGTGAAGATGTATGGGCTGCCGCTAATCCAAGCTATCCAATAACACCTAGCTATGATTTTATGTTAAGTTCCGCAAAAAAGGCAGAACGTTCCCTGCGAAAACTTGCCAATTTTAAGCGGTACAATCTTAACATGAAAACCAGCAATATTACCGGTTGGCTTAATATGGATGAATGGCATAAGTGTAAATGTGATTTAAGCCCTAAAGATATGCTAGGAAAGAGTTGTTTCGGTGCATTGGATTTGTCATTAAACCGTGACATGTGTAATTTTTCATTGCTTTTTGACGATATACAAGAACTAATCGATTTTCCGGAATTGGACCGGAAGCCTCATCATCAATCAGAACATAGTGCCTCTAGCGATAAGAATAGGCTTGCCTATAGTCTACATTGGTTTTATGTACCTAAAGATGCCGTTGAGAATGATAGATCAGGACATTATGCAGAATGGGTTGAGGAAGGTTACTTAGCAATATCAGGAGAAAAATCAGTTGATTATGATGATATTGAAAACGACATACTGAAAGCTACTAAAAACTACAACATAAAGCAGATAGCTTTTGACCCTTGGAACGCCTCACAAATGGCAAAACGCCTAGAGCAGCAACATGGGCTTGAAATGGTTATTTACAGGCAAGGAATCGCTTCAATTAATGAACCCGCGAAAGAGTTTGAAAATAATGTAGCTGATGGCTTACTGAAACATAACAATCCAATCTTAACTTGGCAAGCAGGAAATGTTCAAATATACGAAGATAACTCAGGTAATATCAAGCCTGTAAAACCTAATCGAGATTCACCACTAAAAATAGATGGAATTGTTACAACAATAATGGCTACCGGGCTAAAGATATTGGAGGATAAAGATAAAGGTAGCATATACGACAATAGTGATATTAAAACTTTATAGGCAAGCCTATTTTTATTGTTGGTTTTCAATAACGAATTTTGTGCTCGAAATTCTTATCGCAATTTCTAGAAATAAATAGTAACAAGTATATAAAAAGGAAAAATATGGAGCGTTTAAGACACGTACAAAGAAAAATTTCTGATGATCTAAGCTTAATCCCATCAACTGTTAGAAGTCATAGCAGTGTTTCAACAGATTTTATTTACCCAGATGATAATTTTTTCTCCTGTGAATCATTGACGGAAAAAGATGAAAAAAACTATTCTTTCAATGACTTAGCCAGTTTTACTCGTGAATTATTTATGTTGAACTACCAGGAATATTGGATTGTACAACAACGTTTTTACACTCCTCATGTTTCTTATGAAGCGTTAGCAAGAGGGTGTCGTGTTACAAAACAAAGAATTTGTGGCATAATACATGATATTGAGAAAAAAGCTCCTACAATTTGGAGTTTTATCAAAAGAGACAAGACACATACTGAGACAGCAAAAAATTCCTATAAAAACCAACTTGACAAAAAAAGCTGTTATCAAGAGGAACTATTTTGAAATGAAGATATTTAAAACATTATTAATTTTAGCTCCAATTGCAGTAATAGGTTATGGCTGTTATCTAATATACCCGCCATTAGCTTATATTGTGGTAGGTTCAATATTATTATACCATATGTAAGGTAAAATGGGCAAACTAAAAACTATTTGGCAAGGTACACAAGCAAATTCTATACTTTCATGTTTTATTGGCAAAGCTGTAAGCGGCGAAAAAGTAACACCTGAAAAAGCATTAGCTTTAAGTGCCTATTATGCGTGTATTAAAGTTATATCTGAAGATATTGCCAAACTTCCAGTCAATGTATTTAAAAAAGAGACAAGTAGGAGAATATCTGTCGATGATCATATAGTGAATGATTTTTTTAACCTTGAAGCTTGCCCTATTATTGGTTCCACAGTTTTTAAAATGACAATGCAGCATTTTGCTCTTGGTTGGGGTGGTGGTTTTGCTGAAATTCAAAGAGATTACTCAGGCAAACCAGTTGCACTTTGGATGATTCATCCTACAAGAATTAATGCAGAAATACGTGGAGATCAATTATACTGGAAGGTGGTTGCTGATCCACATACAGTTGAAATACCTGATAGAGATATGTTTCATATTTATTCTTTTGGTAAAGATGGGATACAAGGATATACTCCTGCAGATATAGGCAGGGAGAGTTTAGGACTTTCCCTCGCTGAAGTTAAATTTGGTGCAAGTTTTTACGGGAATGGCACAAATGTTGGTGGTGTACTTGAGCATCCACAAAAATTAAGTGAACAGGCTTGGGAACGCCTACGAAAAACCTTTGTTACTCGTTACGGTGGTGGCGCAGATAAAGCACATAAACCTGCCATACTTGAAGAGGGCATGAAATACACACCTCTTGGAGTAAATCCCAGGGATGCGCAGTTTATCGAAGGTAGAGAGTTTTCAGTGACTGAAATTTGCCGTTGGTTTAGAATGAATCCCAATAAAGTTCAAGACTTAAGTAGGGCAACTTTTAGTAATATTGAACACCAAAATATAGACCATGTAAAAGATACGCTTTTGCCCTGGGTAACAGTCTGGGAAAATGAAATCAAAAGAAAATTATTCAACCGTAAATCTGAAAAAATATTTCATGTTGATCTAGATCTGAAAACACTTATGCGTGGTGATTCAAAAGCAGTAGTTGAATATTGCAAAGGCATGTATTATCTGGGTGCAATGAATAGTGATGAAGTCAGAGAAATGGAAGGCAGAAATCCACGTGGCGATGAAGGCGGTAAAGAGTATGTAAGACAGCGCAACCTTGTAACTGATGTTGAGAGAAAAGCAGAAATTGAAAATGCCAAACAAAAAGCATCGGAACAATCAATTGAAAAACAGCCAGATAAAGTTCAAACGTAGGAGATTAATTTAATGCACGACATAATCCTAGACACAAAACAATGCTTTAACAATCATATGGGTGTATGGGCTGTTGAACCAAATGTTTTTAACGCGATTTATAGTTCTGTACAAAATGGAACAATTCGTATAAAATCTCGTACCGAAATGGATGCAGAAAATCAAAGTTCTAGAGACTTTCAGGTGTATAACGGGATTGCAGTAGTACGAATATTGGGTACAATGATGAAAGCTCAATCAAAGTTTGAATTTAATTCTACTTCTACAATTAAGCTAAGGCAAAAAATTAGAAGTGCTGTTAGTGATTCAAAAGTTAAAGCAATTTTGCTATATGCAGATAGTGGTGGCGGACACGCTGCTGGAACAATGGAACTGGCAGAGGATATTTTAAGAGCAAGAAAACAAAAACGTGTTTTTTCATATGTCGAAGATGTTGCAGCTTCTGCTTGTTATTGGGCTATAAGTCAATCTGAAGCAATTTATTCTAATCGTATGGCAAACATTGGCTCAATTGGTACGTTTGTTGTGTTGCATGATCTGTCAAAGAAAGCCGAAAAGGAAGGTATAAAAGTTCATGTGCTTTCGACGGGTGATTATAAAGGCGCAGGCGTAGCTGGAACTGAACTAAAAGATGATTATATAGAGTATGTGCAGGAAATAGTTAATAGTACTAATGAAGTATTCTTGGAATATGTAAGAGAAAGTAGAGGGTTTACTTCCGAAAGCCTTGTTAAGATAGCCAATGGACGTCTTTTTATGGCGGCGGAAGCTCAAAAGCTTGGATTAATTGATGATATTATGTCATTTGAAGAGGTATTGACAAAAATATCAATGGAAGTGAATGCAAAAAGAACAGATACAGCTAAAAAAAGGTTGAAACTTTCTTCAATATAATACCATTTCAACCAGATAAGAGCTTGACTTTAATAGTTAAGAGGACAATATAAAAGATAGTAGAGAATAGAGGGTCTGTTTCTTTAGTCCTAAAGTAATTGGTAAAGGTTGTTCACCATTCTGAAGATGGTGTATCAACAAGCACCAATTAGACTGTAAATAAGGAGGTTAGATTGAGTTACGTAAAACCTGCTTTAAGGGTATTAAAAAAAGAAAATGGTGGTGATACTTGTTATGGCGGTCGAGCAGCAAGTGGTCCGTGTATTCAAGGCTTCGCGCCTCACAATTTTATGTAACAATATTGGCCCCTTCTCAAAATGAGTGGGCAATAGTGCACATATTAACCTAAAGGGGATTTCGTATAAACCATAATGTGACTATTACCCACATTAAGGAACCGTAATTGCATTCATAAAAAAATTAATCTGCTCAGACGGAAAGACTTTACCAACAGCTTGACAACCTACCTCCGGTGATTAACAGTCTTTTATGTTGATCAAGAGAAAACTGCACAGCTCTCACGTGCGTAAAATTAGACAAAATCGAAGTCAAGTAAAGCATCTACACGTCATACACCATGACCAGTATAGCAATCGTTTCCGGCACCGCCGGCCCGACAGTCTTCTGCAAACAGGCCGAAGCCGCCGTCGCAGTATATCCCATTTGTGGTTCGCCTATGCGTTGTGCGAAGGCATGGACTTCTATACACCATTTTTACATCTCCTAATTTTGTTTAGGTAAAAGCAGCCAATTGATTCAATGCATAATCATCTAATCCACTTTTAATCAATTTGATTCATCGTTGAACATATTGTACGACATTATTTAGTGTAATTTCACTTCATTTCGTAGAGCACTCGGGAGCTCAGGCATCATCTCGGCTAACCTCATCAAAAGGTCATGTTATACTTTCATTGTATTTTCATTGTTTCTAGCATTTATATAGATATCGTAGATCGTTCTTTCATGACGAAGGTAGTCAGTTTACATCATTAGTAATCAAGTCGATCCTTTACGACGTCAGGCGCGATTCATTGTCATTCACCAGACCCGGTCGGGAAACATATGTACCCACCCGGAAGCGCACCGCCGTTGCAATTTCCTCTTACGTTCTCTTGTGATCCACCAGGCCGTGTCGTTGTTGCCATAAGTTTGGGTTTTGAGTATTTCATCTTTCATTCTCCTATTTTTTGTTTAGCTAAAAACAACTAAGTCGATTCAATGCAACATCACCTAATCCGCTTTTAACCCGTTTTAACTATTGCTGAATGCACTGTGAGACGCTTTCTGATGTCTTATTTCTTCTCTAAAGGTTAACCAAATTTTGTCTTGCCTCATAACGGCGCACTGCAATACATTCAACAAACTCCTAAATAGATTTTCTATTCTTTTATTCTCTCGATCAATGACTAAAAAACCAGCAAGTCAAGAAAAGTCAAATTCTTTTTCAAACTTTTTGCAAAAAAATTACCTCACCCATTCATTTTTATGCTTGACGGTACATACTGAAGTATAACACACGAACGGTAGAGATTCGTTTTGTGAGACAGAATCCTGCTAAATCAAAAACATAAAATAAGGATACACGAATGAATCTTGAAGAGATGATTGCTGATGCAAGAACTAAGGCTGAAGGAATTATTGCCTCTGCAGATGCTGAGAATAATGGTGTAATGAGTTCAGAACAGACTGAAGAGTTTGATGGACTTATGAAAGATGTTGAAAATTACAAAAAACAGATCGATTCACGTAAAAAGTTTGAAGGTATTAGTGCTGAACTTGAAATTCCTCAACCTAGAGCAGTTGCATCAGCACATGTTGAAGCTATCAAAAGCAATGATCCTATGTGTGGTTTTAAATCTGCTATTGACTTTTTTGAAACGGTAAAAAACGCAAGTTTAGGCCGTATGGATGATCGCCTAGGTGATTTAAGGGCAGAGATTGGTTCTGATGAAAGCGGTACTTGGGATAACCCTGCAGGCGGATTTTTTATTCCTGGCGCAGTACTTCAGAAGAAAATGTTATCGACTGAAAACGATTACGCAATCGATCTAGGTAAATTCACTACAAAAGTTCCTATGGACAGTGCCAGTGTTAAATTTGATGCTAGGGTTGACAAAGATCATTCTGATAGCGTAACAGGAGGTATCAAAGTCTACAGACGTAAAGAAAGCGAAACGGTTAAGCCTTCTAAAACTAAGTTTGAACAAGTTCAGTTGGATGCTGAGGCTCTAATGGGTAAAACCTTTATGACTTATGAACAGATGAAGTTTTCAGCTAAACCTCACCTTGCAATGATTCAAAAGCATTTTGCTGAAGCTTTCAGAGACAAACTCAATATTGAACGTCTCTATGGCAATGGCGTAGGCGAATACTTAGGTATTTTTAACTCAGGCATTATGATTGAAGTGTCTAGAGAAACAGCTGGAACAATTACATATAAAGATGTAGTAAGCATGTATTCACGCTGTTACAGACCAGGGAAAGGTGCTTTTGTTGCTAATCAGGATATTCTACCTGAGCTTGCTTGTATGGTTAACCCAGCCGGGAATCTTATATTCACACAAGATAGCGTAAAAGATGGGTTTGGTGGCCGTTTATTCGGTAGACCTTTAATCTATGATGAAAACCTTCCTTCCATTGGTGGTACTGGTGATATGATTTTTGTTAATATGTCTGAATACCTTGAAGGAACACTCGAAGGATTACAGACAGGAATGTCAATACATGTACGTTTTGAATACAATGAAAATTGTTACAAATTTTACATGAGTAATGCAGGTGCGCCCTGGTGGAAAACTACGCTGAAACTTAGAAAATCAGCAAAAACTTTAAGTCCATTTGTCTCCCTCAAAGCTAAATAGGTAAAAGGGGCTATATGTCCTAAACAATATTAAAAGAAAAGGTATTAAAATGTTCTCAATTATTGTAAAAAAACTTTCAACTAAACTGCTTGTAGTTTCTGAAATATTAACTGTAGGTGCAAGTTCAAGCGTATCTAAGCTCTTAAACGGTGCAGATTGCAAAGAGTTTATGTTTCAAGTTATGCGTATTTCTGGAGTTGGCGCTCCTAATATTAAAGTTGTAGCAAATACGGCTTCAGATGGTAGCGGCGACAGCTGCGTAATATTTGAAAAAATACTTCCTGATAACCCTGACGCTCCTGGTGACTACGTTATAGTTGAAGCTTTGCGTAATCAGGTCATGCAGATGGCAACAGAAGATGAAAAAAAATATCAATACATGGGTATTGAAATTACTGGAACTGAAAATGATGTTTTTGCAGTTGTCAGCATAGGCGGTGATTGCAGACATAATTTCGATGGGTTAACCGCGGATTACATTTCAGCGTAATGACAAAAAATGAAATATACCGGAATAACTAAAGTTGAAGTTATTGGGACTTTACCGATAAGCGTTGAAAATGTGAAAAAAGAATTAAGGATCTTTGATGACGATTCTCAGGATATTTTTATTGATTCAAAAATCACTGCAGCAGTTCCAGCAATCGAAAAGTACCTAAATAGGACTTTGGTTTATTCCGAGTTTATTTTGTTTTTAAGCTATTTCCCTGAAAGTTTTGAAATTCCCAATCCACCATGCAAAGAGATAGTTGAGATAAAATATTATGATTTTAACTATGAGCTTCATACACTTGATCTTAAGTTCGGCTATCAAAAATTTCACTCTTTTTAATAGGAAACCCCAATTTAGTTTTATAAGGAATGATTACTAGAGAGAGATACCAATTATCAATTTCCATAAGGAAAAAATTCTCTAAAGCCCATTTTGTCTCATTTTCTAAACTATTGTTTTTATTAATAGGCCTATCGAGAACCAAGGCTTGAGCTTGTTTTTTATTTATGAAGTGAACATTCGAAGTATTTGGTATATTTCTAGTATCAATCAATAAATACTTATTCCTAGTAATCATACCCAATTCAAGTCTTGACAGTGGAGGCTTACGCCATTTTTTTACCATTGACTTTAAGGCAGATATTATTTGTGGGTTATCTCTAGTAAAAGAGGCATAATCACCTTCAAATATTCTGGAACAATAATTAAGGTCAGTATAATCTGGAAAAATTTTAGTGGATGTTTTTGCAGGACGAATGTT
>Ga0233446_1001796_pt1 | contig 14891 bp, 12 predicted proteins | sample SI_124_October20_4_FD_182780 | JGI IMG/M metagenome (GOLD analysis project Ga0233446, IMG submission 182780) | Seawater microbial communities from Saanich Inlet, British Columbia, Canada - SI_124_October2016_120_MG | ecosystem: Environmental > Aquatic > Marine > Inlet | place: Canada: British...
GCATTATAATTATGTTTCTTTTTGACCAATCAAAACTATATTTACTTTCATTTACTTTCTTTTTAAAGAAAAGAGGTTTTTTATTGGTTAGCAAAAGTAAATAATAGATCCATAATGGGATAAAGAAATATCCTGTATAGAGTACATGCCCCAATCTAAGATAATGCCAAGGCAAAAAAGTAAAAAGTATTCCTATTGAAATAGCTAGATAGGCATTAACCCTTAACCTTCTAAGTACCCAATACATAACAAAAGCATTTAGAAAGTATGTTGATATGTAATACAAGTTAAAAACAACAACACTATCTGATGAGAAGATGCTTAAAAATTTTATATATAGAAAATTACTAAAAAATGGATGAGGGAAATCATATGTTTGGAAATGGAATGGGGCGTTTAGATACGCAGTATTAGGCACTATTAATGACGACCAGTCTCCAGAGGTTATCATTTTAGTATGAGCCAAAATCATTCTTCCATCAGCTCTAATATAGGAGTCATTCAAAGGTAGAAAAATATCTGAAAAATCTACTTTTAAAAAATAAGAAAGAATTAAAGAAACAACAAGTAGTAATATTAAAATATGACGATTATTTCTTAGATTAATCATACACAAACTCACCAAAACTAAACAATAGCCTTCTATTATCTGCCCCATTAGGAACTACCGCCGATTCTTCAGTTTCAAACCTTAGGGTATTTCTCCCCGGATTTAATTGCAAACTATATGCATGTTTAGTGGCTAAACCACTTTTCATCTCAAATTTTTCTAAAATTTTATTATTAAGCTTTATTGTCATACCTCTATCCTTTAGAGTTCCAAGAGTAAATGATATATCTTGACTCTCAATTTTATCTTGGTTGTTATATAAAGCTATATTTGCATTATCTCCTGCCCATCTAAACTTACCTGGATTCCCCTCCCACTGATAAAAACTATTAAATATTGCAGGAAGCGATATTTTATTTCCTGTGGGGGTAAGTTCAAAGAATGATAGTACTTTATTTTCGCTTATCATTGGCTGCACTTCTAACAAATTAATAATGTTACTTTCTAGACTTTGAGCATTATCCTTGTATCCGTTTCTATTAATCATTACTCCTGAAAATCCAGCCTCTTGCAGTATCTGTATTTGCTCTTTAATAGGTTTTTTTGTTAAATTTTTCCACCAAGAGTCCGCCTCTCTACCCCTCATTGCACCAAATGACCAATAAAGCTTGTCACTATGTATATAGCCTTGAACCTGCTCATAATCCCTCATATGATTCATATTTCCGCTCTCAGGGTACGCCATGTATGGCAATTGAGCTATCAATATTTTTTGCTTACTTGTGTCAAATTGTGACTCTATTTTGTGCACAAAGCTCTTATCTGAAAGATATTCAATTTTAGATTTTTGACTAATTCTTAATTGGTATTCGTCGGAGATTTGATCAAAAATACCCGCTGTAAGTATAAATAATGAAATTATAAAAAAAATAATACTCTTATTGTATTTTTTCTTAACGCACTTATTAATTACCAGTGCTATAGTAAGTAGTGACAAGGTTGCTATAAATATACTGACCCTGTTGTAAGCTCTAATTTGTGGCATAATTGTAAATGCTATAATAGTGCCAAAACCACCAATAGTCGATAGTAACAATAAAGTAATGTTAAATTGCGATAATCTTATAAGAATATTTGAGGCTAATTTTTTATAAATTAAAATCAAGATCAAGATTAAGAAGCCAACACTACCTATCACTCCTAAGCTGGCGCCATGTTTAGGTACTTTTAACAATATATCATTAGATTCATTGTATGCGTCTTTTAAAGAGGCAAACATTTTGATCCTGTGATTCTCTGCTGGGATAAGCAGATGAGTAATTTTCAATCCAAATATTTCAGAAGAAATAGGGCTTCTTTGCCCTACTTGATAGTTCTTACCATTTTGAGCCTCATAAGCTTTATATGGTGCCATATTTGCTAAAAATGGCGCAACAGCTAGAGATAAAAATATAAGCGTTGAAAAGATATGGTGTTTACTATTTTTAACTACAAGGTTTGATATCAAAGTAAAACCTATTAGAAAGGCAAAGAAAAAAGTATAGTAGAAGTTCCATGTTGATGAAATCAACAAGACCAGCATTATAATTATGTTTCTTTTTGACCAATCAAAACTATATTTACTTTCATTTACTTTCTTTTTAAAGAAAAGAGGTTTTTTATTGGTTAGCAAAAGTAAATAATAGATCCATAATGGGATAAAGAAGTATCCCGAGTAGAGTGTATGAGGTAACCTCCAAAAATGAAAAGGCAAAAAAGTAAAAAGTATTCCTATTGAAATAGCTAGATAGACATTAACCCTTAACCTTCTAAGTACCCAATACATAACAAAAGCATTTAGGAAGTATGTTGATATGTAATACAAGTTAAAAACAACAACACTATCTGATGAGAAGATGCTTAAAAATTTTATATATAGAAAATTACTAAAAAATGGAAGAGGGAAATCATATGTTTGAAAGCTGAATGGGGCGTTTAGATATGGTGTAAACGGAACTAATAAAGATGGCCAACCTTCAACTGCTATCATTTTAAAAATGGCTATTGTTAGCCTCCCATCACCTGGAGCATATATATCTTTCATCGGCAATGACAACTCATTAAATTTTAAACCATACAAATAATAAAGGACAGTTCCTATAATGCCCATCATTATGGCAAATGAATATATCGTTACCCGCTGTCTATCTGTGATACTAATCACTCTCCTTTCCGATAAAAGGGATGCATTTCTTCTATACTAAACAATAGATTCCTATCATCTGCGCCAGGCGGATCAACAGGCGGCTCTTCTGTTATAAACTCAATAATATTCTTTCCTGGTTGTAAATTTATACTCTTATTTATGACATAAATTATATTTGGCTCAAGGTTCAAACCATGCACTTCATTTTTATTTAAATTTATGGTTAGCTTTCTTGTATTTAATGATCTAATTTTAAACAACAATTTCTGCACCTTTGCCGTACTACCCGGATTTATCCAAAATATAGTCGAATCTTTTTTTGCCCACCGAAACTTGCCAGCTTCACCCTCCCAAGGATAAAAATTATTAAAGATTGGTGGTATTAGGCCGATACCCTCTAAGCTCGCCTGTTTTTTAAACTCACTGTATTTCTCTTTCCAAAGGTCGTTTATCTTTTCATATATGATAATAGAACTTTTTTTAGAATTATTATCATATATATCAATAATCGCAGTATTTTTGTTAATTTCATACTGTATTTGGTACACATAATGAGTACTGTCACTCGTCGTAACTTTAATATTTTTATTGGTAATCATTGAAACAAAATCTTTACTATGGAAGGGACCTTCCCCGGCAATTTTAATCGTATCACCATTATGCAATTTATCCTTAAAATCACCTAATAGAAATTGAGTTAAAAGCTCTCTATTATCTTTATAAGGTGAATTTACCTTTCTTATTACCTGCTCATTACTTATCAAATGAATAGTTAATATAAAAATTAAACCAATCAAAATAAAAAATTTATATTTAATAATTAATACTTTATTAATTATTAAAGATAATAATAAGGATAGACCAAAAGTTTGAATATATATTGGAATATAAGCCAAACCAAATTGAACCTTGTTCATTTCTCCTAGCCCTCCTTGAAATTTTGTAGAAAGAGAAATAAGCAATCCAGGTAATAACATAATAAGTATAGCCAAAATAACCAAATACTTATACTCTTGAATCTTATCTTTTTTCAGCTTAAAGTTAGACAAATAGATAAAGATAAATAAAGGTAAGGCAATTATAAGTACACTATTGGCAAAATCAGGTATTTGAATTTTATTTCCAAAGCTTATAAAGTATGTCGTAGGAAGTACCGATACCGTCTGAAGATAATAAGTTTTTAATATAGCCATTACATTCCAATTTGGCAAATATGGACCACTATCTATTGATGCTACACTTCTTAAATACAATGTAAATATAGTAAATAGTATCAATATAAAAAGGTATGGTGATAAAACCCTAAAATAAAGACTTGTAGAGTTTTTTATAGAAATTTTGAATGATATTATCAGCATGTAAATCAATATAAATGTATATGATATTTCATACATTAACAAACAAACAGCAAAGAAAAATAGACTTATAATTAAATACAATTTATTACTTTTTTGAATGTTTTTTAATAAAAATATTAATGAAATAGCAAGAAAAGAAAATAATAGGGGCATCAAGCCATGAAATGACAATATTGGATCATGATAAAATCTATATTGGATTAATATTGGCGTTATTAATAATATCGACAGTGCAATATGTCTATTTTTTGATAAAAGATATATAAAAAAAGAAAATAATAAATTACTAATTATTACAACTGTTAGCATTAACACTTTATAGGAGTATAGGGTATCAAACCAGTCAAACATGTAATACATGTAAGATGCCGCAATAGGAAAAAATCGACCAGCACCCATCCATCCTATTGCTGCCTCATATGCATATGAGGAAGTTGTTATATAATCATATGGAATCTTTCCTGGTGTTTGAAAATTATATAAATCATCTCCAAAATAATCACTTTGCAATATATTCGACAATACCAATATATTAAATAAGACGGATAAAAACACTAACATTAGAATGTTAGGGCTTTTGAAACTGTCTGCTACTCTCAAGAAAAATCTCATATCAAACTTTCAATATCTCGAATAATTTTCTCAGATGTAAAGCAGAACTTCTCTCTTATATGTTTTTGAGACCCTACATAGTGAGAATATTCATCTGGCAAAGAAAATCTTTTAAACACTGGATTTTTATTTGATTCTGCAATATATTCTGAAACAATACTCCCTAAACCACCAATAATGCTATGCTCTTCAATTGTGAAAATCGGCTTTTCATCTTGAATTATTTTGTTAATTGTGTCGCTATCAAATGGTTTTATACTATGCATACTTATTAGATTAGCTTTTCTTAGGCCGTTTTTCGTTAAAGCTGAATAAACTTCCATGGCAATATCTGATGCATTACCTGTAAATATAATATTTATATCGTCACCATATTTAATAAAATTCGCCTTTCCAAAGGAAAATTCACTATTAGTATCACTAATTACAGGCTCATCTTTTTTGGCTAGTCTAAAATATATAGGCCCATTATGGTTAATTGACTCTTTTGTGGCACATTCAACCTCCCAAGGATCAGAAGGGGAAAAAACTATCATATTTGGCAATGCTCTCATAATGGCCAAATCTTCAATAGCGTGATGAGTTGCACCCAGCGGCCCGTATGTCACTCCAGCCCCTACACCAACTAATCTAACATTTGTCTTCATATATGCTAGATTAACTCTTATCTGCTCGAATGGTCTCATTGTAACAAAAGGAATAATACTGTAGATGTAAACAACTTTTCCGCTTAAAGCTAATCCGGCAGCGATATCTACGGCATTCCCTTCAGCGATGCCAACATTTAAAAACCTTTCAGGAAATTCATTTTCAAAGTCTTCAAGAACTGAAAAACCAAGATCTGGTGTAATTAAATATATATTATCATTTTTCCTGGCCTCTTCTATCAAGGTATTTATAAATGCATTTCTCATAATAACTCTCTATAAGCTTGACCTAGTTCTTCTTCATTTGGTGACTTATAATGCCAAATAAATTGATCTTCCATATAGCTAACACCCTTTCCTTTTATTGTATGTGCAATAATGACTTTAGGTTTTTTAGTCTTTTTCAATAAGGCACTATCGATTTCTTCAAAATTATGTCCGTCTACTTCTACTACTAGCCAGTTAAATGACTCAAATTTATTCTTCAGAGGCTCTAGATTAATAACTTCATTTGTTCTTCCATAGCCTTGTAATTTGTTATAGTCAACAATTAAAGTTAAATTGTCTAGTTTCTGTCGAGGGGCAAACATTATAGCCTCCCACATGCTACCCTCATTCAACTCTCCGTCACCGCATACAACAACAACTTTAGAGTCTCTCTTATCAACTTTACTAGCTATAGACATACCTATTCCAATAGATAACCCATGGCCCAAAGAGCCGGAAGAAACCTCCACACCTGGGACCGCTTCTTTGTCTAAATGGCCGGGTAAAATTCCATTATCAACATAGAATTTACCAAGCACCGTTAAATCAAAAAAACCACGGTGTGCTAATGTAGCATAAAGAGCTGAGCTACCATGACCTTTACTTAATATAAACCTATCTCTATCCATATCTGTAGAATTGGCTGGATTTATATTTAGAAATTTAAAATAAAGAACTGTCAATACATCAACCATAGACAACGCTGAGCCAGAATGAGAAGCACAAGAAGCTGAATTCATAGTCATTATAGATTTTCTAATTTGTTTAGCTGTATTGATCATATCAAGACTAGTATCAATCAAAATTAACTCTCTCTTTTTCAAAGACAAGCGGTCTGTTTAATACTTGTGTATAAATTGCACCAATATATTCTCCAAGAATTCCGACAAAAAACAACATAATAGAAAACATAAAAGAGCTCAGGATGATTAAGGGCGCCATACCAAGGGACATTGTATCCCAGTATAATAATTTTGCTACAAAATAACCAAATCCAATTAATAAACTCAAAACTCCAAAAAATACTCCTATAAAAATTGACATCCTTAATGGTATTTTAGAATTACTAACAATACCAAGAATGCCAATATCATACAATGAATAAAAATTATTTTTTGTAATGCCGCGCAATCTAACTGGTTGACTATAATTTATTTTAGCTACCTTAAACCCAACCTCTGCAACCATACCTCGAAAAAATGGATATGGATCTTTAAGCTGTTTAATTGCACTCATGACTTTTTTGTCATATAGCCCAAAACCAGTATAATTTTGGAATATTTCTATTTCTGATAATTTTCCAAGAATACTGTAATATAATTTTCTTAAAGAAAACATGAGGCCGTTTTCTTTACTAGACTCCTTAATTGCTAGAACAATATCATTACCCCCCTCCCACTTTTCAATAAATTGAGGAATCATTTCAGGTGGATCTTGCAAATCAGAAACGATGGAGATAATTACATCGCCACTCGCTTGAAACATACCGTGCACTGGTGAGCACATATGTCCATAATTACGAGAATTGATTATTATTTTAATATTTTTATCGGTATTAGAAATATTTCTTAACTTGTCTACAGTGTTATCCGTAGAGGCGTTATCAATAAAAATATGTTCATAATTATAATTACTCAATTTGGACTTCATGACTTCTTTAACTCTTGCATATAACTCTTCTATATTTTCTTCTTCGTTATAGCATGGTGTCACAATACTAATTAATCTCATTCTTTACACCCCTAAAATCCTACTTTTTAAACACTAAATATTTAGTTAAAACAAAAGATATTATTGCAGATATAATTATTGCAATAAGCCCTGCAGTATAATCATCATAACCAAAATTTCTTAATTTAAACACTATTGATACATTTATTGCAAAGGTTATTACATACGCAAGAAAAAATTTAGTTAATAAACTATTATCATCATTTTCAAAAACAAATTTTCCAATTGTTTTAAAATTAAACAATACCCCTAAAATGGTTGAGAAAAATATTGCCAAAGCATAATTAACCCCAAGATATATAAAAAATACATACAAAGAATACCCAACAATGGTATTTATCATTCCAACTATTAAGAAGTTAATTAATTGTTTTTTTAGCATAAGTAAAAAATCAAATTTCAATGATATCTATTAGTTCTTGTGCACTTTGATCCCATGTCCAAGTTCTCATATTATCATTTTTCGGATGTTCTTCAACTTTATACTGTTTTAGCCATTGTAATATGGTGACAGTTAATGAGTCAGCATCAAAAAAACTTGCATGGCCGTCGGCTATTTCTTTAAAAACTGGTAGATCTCTTGCTATAACAGGTAAATTGTATAAAGCTGCCTCTACCAATGGCAAGCCAAATCCTTCTGCCTCACTGGCCGCCAATAAACAGGTTGAATTTTCATATAATTCTATAAGAAATTCATCACTTGCATTCTCAAAATAAAATAGATTTTTATTGAAGTTTTGGTGGTTTTTTATCTCAGATAAAAGAGTGTACATCATCCACCCCTCTTTACCAACAATGACCAAATTGACCTCCTCATTTCGAGTCCACAATATATTAAAAGTATCTAATACCATTTGATACCCTTTTCTGGGTTCAATAGTGCCAACCATTAAAAAAGTATTTCTCTTAGACATGCTTTCTCGACATTTAGTAGCATTTTTCGGAATACCCGTTGTAGGGATACTATTTTCAACATCAGCACCAAGATGAAATGACCTAATTTTATCAATTGACATACCGGCTATCGAAGTATTTTTATAGTAGGCTTTTACATCATTAGCGACTGAGTTTGAAATACATGCTATATTACTAGAATATTTTAAAACCATTCTTAGCCATTGTTCATGCACTATAGACACATTTGACTCCCACCAATATGGGTGAAGTATAGGGATAATATCATACACAACAAAATTAATACTCACCCCTCTTGAAGTCCACACCTTCAAGAGGGGGTCAAGTTCCACTACTCGAGCATTTAAATCCAACCCTAAAAACACATCTCCATGTTTTGGCACCACATCTTTTTTATTATTACAATATTTATAGACCCCTTTAGAGTTTAAATATATAGCCCGCACAATATATGTATTTTTAAAGTTTTTTTCCTCAATCCCTTTTAAAATTGACCTTACAACTCTTTGTATCCCAGTTTTTAAATCTTTCTGATATGTATGTGTAATGTCAATAATCAATTCTTGATTCTTAGTATTGGAATAGACGGGTTTATCTTTATAGTTAGCCCATATATTTAAGGAAAAACCCTTAAAAAAATTAAGTAGAGGGTGTAAACGCCTTATAACTTTCCAGGAGTTACTACCCATAATTAAAAGATATTGTTGTGAGATTCTTTCATTATCTTGATGTGTATTATGCAACTCCAAATGCAGCCTATCATTTTTTTGAAGCAAACTTATCTCTCTTGATAGTTGATTTTTTACATTATCTGGAGAGGTATTCTTAGAATAATCATAAAAAACCTCATCCTTCCCTATAATTACTTTCCTTAAATTAGAGACTTCCTTTAATAAACTAGATTTTTTTATATTTTTAGTGCGATCGGGTGAAAATTTATTTTTTAAGCTTAATATGCAATCAATTTGCTTTTCTGAATATTCTTTTAATAATAATTTTTGAACCTTTTTTTCAATAGGCTCAAAAAAAGATATCTCCTCTTCGGAGAATTCGCCTACTGGGGACTGACAATCAGAGAAGTCTATATTAGAAGAATACATAGCTTTTATTTTATTAGACACATCTCTTCTATAGCTTTCTGATATGGTCAAACTATCAATATTTATTAATAAATCCATCTTCAAGTGATTCTCTATTAATGAATAGAACCATAAAGCATAAAAAATAAAATAACTATCCTTGGAGTCTAGAATAATTCTTTCAAAATATTTTATCTCTAGATCTAAATTGCTAACATTAATTTTACTAATGCCAACTTCTTTTCTAACATCATTCAAAAAAGATGGTAAATTGACAGCATTTAGTATTAAGAGATTTCTAACACTAAAATAGTTTGTCACCTTGTAAGACCACCACTGATCCCAAGGATTTCTCCATAAAAAAATATTATAACCATCATTGAAAGCATCAACCCTGCCAAAGGATCGACACATTTGTAATACTGGAACTTTATCTATATGTCCTGTTAAAGAATTTATATATGAATGAAGATTTCCTTCTCCATCTTCACTATCAAAAAATTTTTTATAGCACAATGATTCATCCAAATACTTTGAAACATCCTTTGCAATAGAATGAAATTCATAAAAATATGGCTTATTCAAAATTGGATGCCTTAAGACTTTACTTGTATCTTCATGTACCTCTAAAAGTTTATCTGGGTTTTCTTTTGCATTTAATAAATGCTCGTTAAATGGCTCTTGATAGCACTGATAATTTTCATCAAACTCCCTAAATTTATTAAAGAAATACGTACTTCCAGATCGAAATAATGAATGGATATATATTGGCATTATTTTATAATACCTTCAACTGTCACAGAAGCATTCAAATCTACTAGACCATGGACAACCGTAGAAGTATTAGATAAATCAACATTAAAATCCATAACATCAATTTTTCTATTAAGGAAATTTTTCACACCATTGTTTGTTTGATATATAGCACAATTAACATAATACGTGCCAGGGGCTAAATAATTAGTAATCAAGAAAGACACTTTCTTTTGGTCGCCACTAAAACCACGAAAATCTTTGTTTTGTAATTTTTCCGTATCAGTTCCAAATATACTAATTCCTTCTTTTGTTTTAATCATTATTGAGTAACCTACATTTTCAACAACATTTTCTAAAAATTCCACATTAAAGTTTATAGAAAATACTTCATTAATATTTAAAAATTTACTAGATCTGGCAAAGTTATGCAAGAAAACATTTGAAATTAAAGCCCTATTATCTCCATAAGAATTGTGGGCTGTATTCTCATCTATCTCAATATTTAACGGCACTGAGGCGCTGATAACTTCTTTTTCATACATGTCACAAACTTTTTTTGTTTGCCCAAATTCTATTAATTCACCATTTTTAATAAAGATAGCCTTGGAGCAAATTCTTTTTATCGTTTCGATATCATGTGAAACAAATAGCACTGCAGTACCTTTCTTTTGAAACTCTTCTATCTTTCTAAAGCATTTTCTCTGAAATGCAGCGTCGCCAACTGATAACGCTTCATCTATTATTAATAAATCTGGTTTAAATGCTGTCGCAACAGAAAATGCCAGCCTAACTTGCATTCCACTACTATATGATCTCACTGGTAAATCAAAATATTCACCTATATCGGCAAAATTTTCAATATCTGAAATAGATACGTCACCCCTGCTTATAGAGTACCCCATTAACTCTGCCGTATTGATTGCATTCTGTCTACCCGACAACTCTGGATGAAAACCCATACCTAATTCCAATATTGCAGATATGGAGCCATTCACAACAACATTGCCACTCGTTTGATAAAGAGTCTCTGTAATAATTTTTAACAATGAGCTTTTTCCAGCACCATTACTGCCAACCACTCCTATAATTTCGCCTGGAAGTATGCTAAAAGATATATCTGTCAATACTTTTCGCCCGATCTTGGGTTTTTTAATTAGATTAAACCAAGATAGCACCCTCCTCGTTTCACTCTTATAACTGTAATATATTTTTGATATATTGTTAACTATTAATACATCTTTCATAATACATCTGCCATCTCATGATTACCCTTGTTGTAAACAAATATTGCCAAGAAAAACATAGTTAAACCAGTAATCAAAGGGTATATTAATATATTAATATCTGGAGAGGAGTTGTAGGCTAGAATGCTTTGATAGCCCATCACAACGCCAGTCATAGGGTTTAAAGTAAAAATTTGCTGATATGATGCTGGAAGCATATCTATAGAGTAAACAATTGGCGTTAACCAAAACCAAAACTGTAATACAATAGTCATAATTTGACCAATATCTCTGACAAATATATTTAATACTCCAAAAAATAAGCCAAACCCGATGGCATTTATCAAGGTTACGAAAATTAAGACAGGCATCCAAAATAAATATTCTATTGACACATGACCTAATACCGCAAATATTATAAACATGGAAATAAGCATAAGTAAAAAATTTACTATTGCAACACCTATAATGATCATTGGCAATACAATTCGAGGAAAGTGCACTTTCTTCAATAGATTTCCATTATCAATAAAAACTGTTAACAGTCTTGAAAATATATCTGAAAACATAGTCCAGGCTACTATGCCTGACATAAGGTAAATAGCATAAGCATATTGCCCTCCTATTCCAGGTAGCTTAGCTTGTAAAATGGCAGACAATACTAACGCATAAACCAATACTTGCATAAACGGATGGATTACCATCCATAGCATACCCATCTTACTTCTTTTGTATTTAGAATAAAACTCGACCTTTATTGCAGAAATGATAAAATTTCTATATTTAAATATATCGTTAATGATATTACCTCTAATCATGGTCATTTAATTATTTTCCTCTGAACTAGAAGCTGAATTATACGATCGACAGATTCTTCTACGCTTAATTTTTCAGTATCTATCTCTAATTCTGCATTTATTGGCACTTCATAAGGCGAGCTAACGCCCGTATAATTTTCTATCTTACCTAGACGGGCTTTTTTGTAGAACCCTTTTACATCTCTTCTTTCGCATTCAGCTAATGTTGTGTTACAGTATATTTCTATAAAATCTTCTTGCGACATTAGTCGGCGCACAGATTGTCTGTCTTTATAGTATGGACTAATAAATGATGCCAAGGTTATAAAACCTGCATCAACCATAATCTTTGAAACCTCTCCAACTCTTCTTATGTTTTCTTTTCGATCTGCATTGCTAAACCCTAAATCTGCACATAGCCCATGTCTAACATTGTCACCGTCTAAAACATACACTTGGCATCTTCGAAGGTGGAGCTGCTGCTCTGTAGCATACGCTAAAGTTGACTTTCCAGAACCAGAAAGTCCGGTAAACCAAAGAAGTATTGATTTATGACCATTATTCAAACTTCTATCTTTTCGAGTTATTGTAGGTTTATACTGCTTGAGATATTTCATTTACTGCATTCATTTTTTTTAATTAAAGTTAAGTCAGACTCCATCATCTCTTGAACCATCTCTTTAAAGCTTATTTTTGGCACCCATCCAAGTTTTTCTTTTGCTTTAGCTGGGTCGCCTAATAAAGTTTCCACTTCCGTTGGTCGGAAATACTTTTTATTGACAGCAACAATAGTCTTTCCAATTAGATCTTGGGTTTTAATTTTTGAATCTTTCACTCTTGAATGAAATATATTTTCATCTATTGATTTTATAATTCCAGTCTCATCCATATCGACACCTTTGTATTCTAATTTTATGCCCATAAATACACATGCTAAATCAATAAAATCTCTTACTGAATATTGAGTGCCTGTTGCAATACAAAAGTCCTCAGGCTCATCTTGTTGTAACATTAGCCATTGCATTTCTACATAATCTTTAGCATGCCCCCAATCTCTTTTAGCATTAAGGTTTCCTAAATATAACGTCTGCTGAAGCCCTAGTACGATTCTAGATAATGCAAGTGTAATTTTTCTAGTAACAAACGTCTCTCCACGGATAGGAGATTCATGGTTAAAAAGAATCCCATTACATGCGTAAATACCATAGGCCTCTCTATAGTTAATAGTAATCCAATAAGCATAGAGTTTAGCTGCAGCATAAGGAGATCTAGGATAGAATGGCGTAACTTCGGTTTGCGGCGTTTCTCGAACATCTCCATATAACTCAGAAGTTGATGCTTGATAATAACGAGTTTTACCCTCTAAACCAGATATGCGAATTGCTTCTAGTATGCGTAAAGCTCCCAAACCTACAGTATCTGCTGTATATTCTGGACTTTCAAAAGAAACTGCCACATGAGATTGAGCCCCAAGATTATATATCTCATCAGGCTGTATTTTTTGGATTATTCTAACTAGATTTAGTGAATCGGCTAAATCTCCATAGTGCAACACCAAACATGATGAATTTGGATCATCGCTAGTGTGCAAATGATCAATACGGCCCGTATTAGATAAAGAGGAGCGACGCTGTATACCGTGAACTTGATATCCTTTTTTTAAAAGAAACTCTGCTAAGTACGTGCCATCTTGTCCGGTTATTCCAGTTATTAATGCTTTTTTCATATTTTTTCTCCTTTTATTTCAACATAAGGTTAATTTCTTTAATAATACTTTTTAATGAAGTATTTTTAGGGCTGTAATTCATACTTTTTACTGTCTTATTCAATGAATAGTACTTTGACTTAACTCCAGTTGCATTGACAATATCAACGTCCTTATCAATTTCATACCTCAACTCAAACTCGCTTTTCAATCCATTTAGCAAATCAAACTTTGAAACAGGGGCTTTCGTGTAACAATCCAGTGCTGTGTTTATTGGATTAAAATCAATAATTGCCTGTATTAGGCGATAGAAATCGGGTGGGGTGATAAAATCTCTCACAATATTATCTGCAGAAGTTTCAAATACTTCTTTATTTTTTATTGCACGTACAATATCCGTTATTAAAAATCGAGCATTCATATTTTGTGTGTGACTAAAATAATTAAACACTCTAACATCAACAATAGACAATTCAGGCATTGATCGATGTTTAGCTTCCGCATATAACTTGGAGATTGCATACCAGTCGGTCGATTTAAGATTATTAATATCCACCGTGGCAACTGTATTTTCATTTACTGGCTCTTCATATTTTCCACCGTAAACCGCGCCACTACTCAAAAAAATGTATTTTGTTTTCTTATGCTGTTTAAGATACTCAAGTGCCATACCATCATATTGCTCAGTTACCTTAAAAATATCACTCCCCATTATTTGAGCTTTTGCAGGGTCACCAATTCCCACAAAATTAATAATCACATCATATTTTTGATGATTGCCAAATTCAGAATACTCTTGAACTTGATATTTATCACTCAAGTTTTCACTATTAATCCATTTTTCTAATAATTCTACATTGCGGCCAAATAGCGAAAAATCATAGTGCTGATTCTTTGAAAAAGACAAAATTAAATCTTGTGCTATTTGGCTAGTTGCACCTAGGATTGCGATTTTCATCTATACGCTTGGTAAAAAATTATGAACTTTCTTATAAACCACTTCAAAATCCAACCCGTGCTCTTTTAATAAATACTCATAAGTACCACATTTTTGGGAAAAACAATC
>Ga0233446_1001811_pt1 | contig 14757 bp, 13 predicted proteins | sample SI_124_October20_4_FD_182780 | JGI IMG/M metagenome (GOLD analysis project Ga0233446, IMG submission 182780) | Seawater microbial communities from Saanich Inlet, British Columbia, Canada - SI_124_October2016_120_MG | ecosystem: Environmental > Aquatic > Marine > Inlet | place: Canada: British...
ACAGGATATTTTTGGAAATTAATTATGAGTAATAAAGTAGCATTAATCACAGGAATCACCGGCCAAGATGGTGCTTATCTAGCAGAATTTCTACTAGATAAGGGTTACGAAGTGCACGGCATCAAACGCCGCTCTTCATCATTTAACACAGATCGTATTGACCATTTATACCAAGACCCTCATGAAGATAACTGTAAGCTTATACTTCACTATGGAGATTTGTCTGATTCAATGAGTTTAGTACGTATCATTCAACAAATCCAACCTGATGAAATCTATAATTTGGGTGCGCAATCACACGTAGCCGTATCATTCGAAACCCCTGAATACACAGCAGACACAGTTGGCCTAGGTGCACTGCGCGTACTGGAAGCCATTCGCATTTCAGGCCTTGAGAAAAAAACTCGCTACTACCAAGCCTCTACCTCAGAGCTATATGGCGAAGTGCAAGAAACTCCACAAAAAGAAACCACCCCTTTTTACCCACGCTCTCCCTACGCAGCAGCCAAGCTATATGCTTATTGGATAACCATTAACTACCGAGAAGCTTACGGTATGTATGCCTGTAATGGCATCTTGTTTAATCATGAATCTCCAGTTAGAGGAGAGACCTTCGTAACCCGCAAAATCACCAGAGCACTAGCTCGTATCTCATTAGACCTGCAAGAAACTGTGTACCTAGGCAACATGGATGCTAAGCGTGATTGGGGTCATGCCAAAGACTACGTAGAAATGCAATGGCTAATGCTACAACAAGACGAGCCAGATGATTTTTGTATTGCCACCGGCGTGCAATACTCAGTACGTGATTTTGTAGATTTTGCTTGGGGTCATCTAGGTAAGACCATTCGCTGGGAAGGCGAAGGTATGGATGAAAAAGGATATGATGCTGAAACAGGCAATTTAATCGTAGCCGTTGATAAAAGATACTTCCGACCAACTGAAGTAGAAACTTTATTAGGTGATCCGTCTAAAGCTAAAGAAAAACTAGGTTGGGAGCCAAAAATCACCCTTGAAGAAATGGTACATGAAATGATGGAAAACGATATCAACATTGCTAAGCGTGATTCACTAGTTAAAGAGCACGGTTTTAAAGCGCCAGACTTTAACGAGTAATTGATTTAGAAATGGATCTTAACGACAAAATTTATATTGCAGGGCATCGTGGCTTAGTCGGCTCTGCCATTGTTAGGCAATTGGAAGAGAGGGGTTTTGCCAATCTTTTAATGCGCACGCATAAAGAATTGGACCTTACTAGCCAAGCGCAAGTGCAAGATTTCTTCGCACAAGAAAAGCCAGATTACGTTATTTTAGCTGCCGCTAAAGTGGGCGGTATTCATGCGAATAATACTTATCCTGCAGACTTTATTTATCAAAACATGATGATAGAGGCTAATGTTATTAATTCAGCTTATGAGAATAAAGTTAAGCGCTTACTATTTTTAGGCAGCACTTGTATTTATCCTAAAGCAATCAAGCAGCCAATGCGTGAAGATGCGTTACTAACCGATATACTTGAGCCAACCAATGAGCCGTACGCATTAGCTAAGATCGCAGGTATTAAGCTATGTGAATCATACAATAGGCAATACGGGACAGATTTCCGCTCAGTCATGCCAACTAACCTATACGGCATTAATGATAACTTCCATCCAGAAAACTCACACGTTATCCCTGCGCTAATGCGACGCTTCCATGAGGCAAAGGTCAATAATGATGCTGAAGTGGTAGTGTGGGGTACGGGTAAAGCTATGCGAGAATTCTTATATGTTGATGATATGGCAGAAGCATCTTTGTTTGTACTCGAATTAGATGAGAAGACTTACCAAGCTAATACAAAACCAATGCTCTCTCATATCAATATTGGTACTGGCAAAGATGTAACCATTTGTGAAATGGCAGAGACTATGAAAGAAGTGATTGGCTTTAAAGGGAAATTAACCTTCGATACTGCAATGTTAGATGGTGCACTACGGAAGTTGATTGACGTATCTCGTTTGTCAAATATGGGCTGGGAATATAGTGTGAACCTTAAAGACGGCCTCAGTAAAACTTATAAATGGTATTTGAAAAATTAATATGAAAACTCTAAACACTATCTACCACAACGCAATCGTTACCCGAGAAAGGCGCAATCAACTAAATGGCCACAAGTCTGTTGTTATTTGGTTTACAGGTTTATCAGGTTCAGGCAAGTCAACACTTGCTCATTCAGTAGAAGAAGAGTTGTATAGGCTCAATTGTAGAGCTTTTGTTTTAGATGGCGATAATGTTCGTCATGGCTTATCATCTAATTTAACTTTTAGTGATGACGACCGTAAAGAGAACATTAGAAGAATTGGCGAAGCGGCTAAACTAATGATGGAGGCTGGCGTTATTGCTATGACTGCATTTATTAGCCCATTTAAAAAAGATCGCAATCTCGTTCGACAATTATTACTTCAAGGTGATTTTATTGAGATCTTTTGTAAGGCCAGTCTAGAGATTTGTGAGTCAAGAGATGTAAAAGGTCTATACAAGCGCGCACGTGCTGGAGAAATTAAGAACTATACAGGCATTGATTCTCCTTATGAAGCGCCTGACAATCCAGAACTGATTATTGATACTGAGAATGAGTCATTAGAAGAGTCTGTTGCCAAGGTGATGGACTTCCTGAAATCCAAAGAAATTATTAATTAATCATGCTTAATCAGATTGATATTCAGGATATTATCACTATTGCCAAAGAAGCTGGCAATGCTATTATGCAGATCTACAAGCAAGATTTTGAAGTTGAATACAAGCAAGACAGTTCACCATTAACTCTGGCTGATAAAAAAGCCAATGACATTATTGAAGATGGTTTAAATCAACTCTCAGTCAACTTCCCTATTCTATCTGAAGAAGGCAAAGAGATCCCTTATGAGGATAGAAAGCATTGGGAGTATTTTTGGTTGGTTGACCCATTAGATGGCACCAAGGAGTTTGTAAAGAAGAATGGTGAATTTACTGTAAATATCGCACTCATTTATAAAGATACACCAGTACTTGGTGTGGTCTATGCCCCGGCGCTAGATGTATGCTACTGGGCAAAGAAAGGTGAAGGTGCATTTAAAGACGGGAAAAATCTCCCGCTTAAAACAGCAGATCAACGCAATACCTATAAGATTGTCGCCAGTCGCTCTCACATGTCAGATGAGACACAAGCGTTTATCGATGCGATAGACACAGACAAAGAAAAAGAACTGATCTCAATTGGCAGTTCTCTGAAAATATGCCTAGTTGCAGAGGGCGAGGCTGGTATATACCCAAGGCTTGGGCCAACGATGGAATGGGATACGGGCGCTGCACATGCAATTGTTAACGAATCAGGAAAGAGTCTTGAGAAATACACGAATGGCAAGTATTCAAAACACGAATACAATAAAGAAGACTTATTGAATCAGTGGTTTGTAGTAGGAGAAAATTTATGAAAATCACCGTCGTCGGTATTGGCTACGTTGGCCTTTCCAATGCTATCTTGTTATCTCAAAAACATGAGGTTGTTGCCCTTGATATCATTCCTGAGAAGATTGAACAACTTAACAGAAAAATATCGCCAATAGTGGATACTGAGATTGAAGATTTTCTAGTCAATAAAGATCTTAACTTTGTTGCAACACTAGATAAAGAGCTGGCTTATAAAGATGCAGACTTTGTTATCATTGCAACACCAACAGATTATGATACTACTAACAATTGCTTTAACACCTCATCTGTTGAAGCAGTAATCCAAGATGTAATTGAAATCAACCCAAATACAGTGATGGTGATTAAATCAACTGTGCCGGTTGGTTATACGAAGAGCATTAAAGACAAATTTAATATTGACAACATCATCTTTTCACCAGAGTTTTTAAGAGAAGGTAGGGCGCTTTATGACAATCTACATCCATCGCGTATTGTTATGGGTGAGCAATCTGATAGAGCTAAGATATTTGCCAAACTTTTACAAGAAGGCGCAATTAAAGAAGATATAGATGTTTTATATACGGACTCGACCGAAGCAGAAGCAATCAAACTATTTAGCAACACTTACCTTGCTATGAGGATCTCATACTTTAATGAACTAGACTCATACGCAGAAATACACAATCTAGACTCAAAACAAATTATTGAAGGTGTTGGACTAGACCCTAGAATTGGTAATCATTATAACAATCCGTCTTTTGGTTATGGCGGTTATTGCTTGCCAAAAGACACTAAACAACTATTAGCAAATTATGAAAGTGTACCTAATAATATAATCGGAGCAATTGTTGATGCCAATACAACCCGTAAAGACTATATCGCCAATAGCATTATTAAATTAAATCCAAAAATAGTCGGTATCTATCGTTTAATCATGAAGACAGGATCAGATAATTTTAGAGCTTCAGCCATTCAAGGAGTCATGAAGCGTATAAAAGCCAAAGGTATTGAAGTGGTTGTATACGAACCTGAGCTTAATGAAGATGAGTTCTTTCATTCTAAAGTGATAAATAATTTAAGTGAATTTAAACAGGTTTCTGATGTGATTGTTGCTAATCGTTTAATGGATGATATTCATGATGTTATTGATAAGGTTTATACGCGGGATTTGTTTGGTGGTGATTAAAATGACTATGATTTTAGAATTTAATTGCGGTCTGTCCCTGATTGTTACTTGGCTGTGGCAAGAGGGCAATCTGAAGGGATATATTTAGATTTGTTATGTTGAATGATTCTTATTTGTCACCGGCCCCTTTAATATGTTGTGCGACACCATGTTAAGTAAATTAACGACCTCCAGTGCGCGTAGCAAAAACATATTTCGCCATATTGGCTGGTCGTTCTTGTTTAAGTTAGGTAGTGTTGTGTCCAACTTTATGATGGTGCCGTTGGCTATATCTTATCTGGGTTCAGAAGATTATGGTGTATGGCTGACTTTAAGCTCGGTGTTTACCTGGTTTGTCCTTTTTGATATTGGATTGGGAAATGGTCTGAGAAATAAATTTTCTGAAGCAAAAGCACTTGGTAAAGATCAAGATGCGCAAGCATTTGTGAGCACCGCCTATTATGTGCTTGGTGGTATAGGGTGTCTGTTGGTATTAAGTGCGTTGTTGTTGAATAGCCTTTTGGATTGGACAGCGATATTCAATACGTCACCAGGGATGAGTGGTGAGTTGTCCATCCTGCTACCCGTGATGTTTAGTTTTTTCGCCATTCAGTTGGTTGCTAAGCTGATAGTAAGTATATACCAGGCAGACCAGCATCATTCAATTCAGGATAAAGTACAGTTTTTTGGGCAGGCATTATCGTTGACAGCGGTCTGGCTATTGACTAGGGCTGACGGGGATTCATTGCTACTTTTCGGATCGTTATATACGGCATTGCCGTTGTTGATGTTGTTATCACTGAATGTCTTTTCATTTAGAGGGCGATACGAGAAATATCGGCCAAAGATCGCGCTATGCAAGAAAGTATATTTAAACGATATTGCGGGATTAGGTATAAAGTTTTTTATTATACAGATTGCAGCAGTTGTGCTTTTTTCAACCGATAATTTTATTATCACCCATTTGTTTGGCCCGGCTGAGGTAGTCCCATATAACATCGCTTTTAAGTATTTTTCTATTGTAACCATAGGTTATGGGGTTTTAGTCGCACCGTTTTGGTCATCATTTACCGAAGCATATGCAAAAGATGATATGGAATGGGTAAAGCGATCAGTATCAACTATACAGAAAATATGGATGTTAATTCCAATATGGTTGTTTTGCATGATTCTTGCTTCTGATTGGTTTTATGAAAAATGGATTGGTGATGCTGTAAAAGTTCCATTGATGCTGTCGCTGGGTATGGCGCTTTTTGCCGCAATAACAACATTTAAGCTTATTTATGTTAATTTTATTAATGGTGTAGGAAAGATACGATTGCAGATGGTTACTGCTACGATGACTATAATTCTCAATATACCTCTAAGCATTTATTTGGCAAAAAGTCTTTCTCTAGGCGTTACTGGTGTGATTTTAGCTACTTGCATTTGCTCTAGTTTCGGCGCTATTCTGATGCCTATGCAGTATCGGAAAATCATTACGAACACTGCAGAAGGTATCTGGAATAAATGAATAAAGATTTGATATACTGGCTGCCCCATGGGCTTATATACTACCCATATAAGATGTTGTTCCCAATGCGGTTCTTAAGACAACAGGCTAGACGTAAAAAATGTGCTTCAAAGGATGAGAACTCGCTGCAGGGCTTTGATAAACACCAGTGCATATTTGTACACATACCAAAAGCGGCAGGCGTGTCGCTGGCGAATAACCTCTTTGGTGATTTGGGTGGCGGACATCTCCCCATTTATCGTTATTACCAAGTGTATTCACCGAGTGAATTCAAGCGTTATTTTAAATTCACAATTGTAAGAAATCCATGGGATAGGCTGGTTTCTGCTTATTTCTTCCTGAAAGAAGGAGGGTTTAATGATGTGGATAAGAAATGGTATGACAAAAACATTTCACACTATAGAAATTTTGATTCATTTGTGAAAGGTTGGATGTCAAAAACTAGTGTGTATGATTTTATACACTTCGTTCCGCAATATCGCTACATAGCTTTAGGGGATAATATTCTAGTCGACAAGGTATATAGGTTTGAAAGCATGGATGAAACACTAAATGACTTAAGCAAGCGATTTTCCATGAAACTAGAAAATAAACACTTAAACAAGACAGGGTCGCGTGAAAAAGGATATCGCCAATACTACACAAAAGAGTCGGAAATTCTTGTCGCTAAAATTTACAAAAAGGACGTAGAATTGTTTGGGTACTCATTTTAATGCAATTTTAGGAGATAAGACATGAATATACTATGGCTGGCTCCAGTGGCACTAATAGATAATAAAAATGTTCAACCCGCAACATGGGTAATGACATTGGCAAAAGCTTTGGCTATTAATAATGTAAATCTTACGATAGTCAACTATAACTCAAAAATAAAAAAAGATGTTGTTGAAATAGAGTACGAAAATATAAAGATTATTTATATTAAAACTCCCAAGCTTAAATTGGACTTTATAACTTTTTATCAATTGAGAATTTACAAAGTAAAAAAATATTTGAAAAAAATTGCCAATGATTTTGATGTTTTACATATTCATGGTACTGAACATCAGTATGAAGCCATGTCAATCGGATTAAAAATTCCAAAAGTAATTTCTATTCAGGGGATTATGCATAAATATGTTAGGTTTATACCAGCTAGTAGGTATAAACAATTTTTAGAATGGAGACTATCAGCTTTCTACGAAACTAAATATATTAAAAAAAATTATTATTACTCCTGTAGAACGAACTGGGACAGCTCTATTATAAGATCTAATAATCCCCAAGCAAAAATTTACATGATCTGGGAGATGATTCGAGAAGAGTTTTTTTATGATCATTTTTCTTCAAAAAAAGAAAATATACTCTTCGTTGGCGGAAAAAATCCAGTAAAGGGGTTGAAAGAGCTTTTATGCGCTTATGATAATTCGCTTCAAAGCCACGGCTTAAAATTAATAGTTTTAGGTGTGTGTAGTATTAAAGATGTTCAGAGTATCGTAAATGAAGAAGGGCTTAAGTCAATTAATATAAAGAATATTGATTGTCGTGGCATGCAAGATGCAAGAGGCATGATAAAGGCGTATGAAGAATCATATTGTTTGGTACATCCTACATATATTGATAACAGTCCAAACAGTGTTTGTGAAGCACAATTGGCTGGATTGCCAGTCATTGCAACAGATGTCGGAGGAGTTTCCTCTTTAATAGAAAATTTACAGACTGGCTTGCTTATAGAAAATAAACCAAAAGCCATTGAAATTGCAGTTAAAAAACTGTATGACGATGATTTGTTGAGAGAATACATTTCAAAAGAATCACGATGGGTGGCAAGGGAGCGCCATAATCCAAAAATAATTCTCTCAAAAACTCTCTCTATGTATAAAGAATTAATAAATGAGAAGAAAAAATGATTAAATTTAACACAGAAAGATAAATTATGAATTGTCCAATATGCGAAAGTAAAAATTCAAAGAGCTATATGGAATCATTTGATGATCGGTATGGTTATCAAGATGTTTTTAATTTAGATGAGTGTTTAAATTGTGGCCATATTTATATTACACAAGAATTCTCTGATAATGAATTAGAGAACTTATACACAAAATACTATCCACGATCCAAGTTTGATATAAGCGACCATAAGCCCCACAAAGTGGGAGGGGTGTTTATAACATGGCTGAATGGAGACCTAAGATCGGCATACCGCTGGGTCCCAGAAAAAGTTCGTATTTTAGATATTGGCTGTGGATTTGGAGAATCGTTAGCGTACCATAATTCGAGAAATTGTGAGGTGTACGGTGTAGAGGCTGATTCAAATATTCAAAAAGTAATTGATAAATTTGGCTATAAAATACATGTAGGTCTTTTTGATTATAAAATATATGAGCCTAATTTTTTTGATTACGTCACAATGGACCAGGTTGCAGAGCATGTTGTTGACCCAATTAGTGTTCTAAAGGGTGTAGAAAAGATATTAAAACCTGGTGGGGTTATAATTTTATCTGTTCCAAATCATCAAGGCTGGGGAAATTTTTGTTTTGGAAAGAGGTGGATTAATTGGCATGTGCCATATCATTTGCATCATTATACGGCGAGCTCCATGGCCGAAGCCACGCGTAGATCTGGTTTAGTAATGATGCAATCCAAAACTATTACAAGTTCAAGTTGGTTGTATTATCAGTGGAAGCATTTGGCTACATTACCCGATATTGGGCATCACTCAGATTTTTGGAATGGTAAAAAATTTGCACAATTATCTTACTATGTAAAGTCACTGTATTTATTGGCCTGGATTGCACACAAGTTAAAAATCAATCATATTATTACACGTATATTTGACGTTTTAAAAGTTGGCGATAATAGAGTGTTTATATTGAAGAAGCCGAAGAAATAGATGTGAAATTGGTCGACAACATGTATCGAGTTGTTAATTTTATTAGTCTTCATACGGTGTTTTATTAAAGTTTGAGTAATTGATAAATTAAGTAATATTACTATGTATGAATGACGATAAAAAGATATATTTTTTAAAAAAACAAATTACCATTAAGCTGAATTAAAGTATCGTGAGATTAAATAAACAAAGAATTACTGACAATTTTCTTGTATTTATATTGGTTGCAGCCTCTGGAATGCCAAGCTTTGCTTCGTCATATGAATATTTATATATTGCATTGTTATTGAGTTCAGCATTTATTTTTATAAAAAGAAAGAAGAAATTAGATAAATTGTTTCTTATTTTTATACTATTTTTCTCTTTTATATTAGTCACTCAAATTTATATTTTTTCGTTATTTCCTTTGGTTACTATTCTCGGACTTTATACCAGGATCCTAATAGCATACTTAATAATAAAAATTGTAGGAGTGAATTTTGTAAAGATTTATATCAAATTACTGTTTTATATTGTAATTACAAGTCTTTTGTTTTACGTTTCGACAAATTTATCTATAACTATTACAAGCTTCCTTATTGAAAATTTTTCCATCAGTGAAATTGCATATAATTTAGATTCATACTACCGCCATAACATTATGGGAATTTATATCCTGACACCTGAACAATTGTGGAAAAATTCAGGACCATTTTGGGAATCAGGAGCATTTGCTGGATATGCTCTTTTAGCCTACGTCTTCAACCATTTCTATATAAATAATAAGAAAGTCGGGCTTGTTTTATTGATAGGTGTTCTTACATCTGGCTCTACATCTGGACTTATAGGGCTTATCATTTTTGGCTTCATTATTTTTGTTAGCAATAGAAAAAACATTATAACTAAAATTATAGCTACTATAGTAGCTTCAGTGTTTGTACTTTATAGCTATATAAATATTGAATTCATGGAAAGTAAAATAGAACATCAATTAACACAAGCCTCGATGGTTGAAAATGCATACACTGATTCAAATAACACACAGCGTTTCTTAAATATTTTAAGAGATATACGTGATTTTGAAGGGCATGAAATTTTTGGAAGGGGGGCGAATCCTGAGACAAGATATAGTTTTAAGATTGAAAACCAAATTCGTACGGTAGGATTAACGGACATATTGGTCAAATTTGGCTTTCCATTTTTCTTGTTTATGATGTATTTTTTATATAAGTCTATTGGTGAATTCTTAACAAGCAAAAATCAGCATAAAATTCATTATAAGAATGGAATTTTCATCACAATTCTAGTGCTTTTAATGTCAGAATTGTATTTTAATTATCCATTATTTTGGTCATTGTTATTTATTCAGTTTGCTTATAAGTCAAAAAACAAGAGGGAATTAAACTAGCATGATATATATTATAACTCCAGTATTTAATCGAATTAATTTTACAAAAACCTATTTAGAGGCGCTCTCAAAGCAAACAGCAACAGATTTTAAAACAATCATAGTTGACGATGGGTCGGTAGATGGAACCTCTGATATGATACAGAACGATTTTCCTGAAGTTGTTTTGTTAAAAAAAAAAGGGGGGCTTTGGTGGTCAGAAGCTACTAATATAGGTATTAAGTTCGCTTTAGAACATGGGGCAGAATATATAATGACACTTAATGATGACACTTTGCCGGCATCTGATTATATGGAAAAAATGATTCTTTGGTCCAAAAAAAAACCAAGCGCGTTATTAGGTGCATTAGCATTAGGCGTACATGATAATAAAATAGTTTACGGTGGGGAGATGTTAAATTGGAAGAGTGGTAAATTTGAAAATATAATAGATCTTATTTCTGATAGTAATCAAAATGGGCTTCATAAAGTAAACATATTTCCTGGAAGGGGGTTATTGATTCCAGCCGACGTATTTAATGAAATAGGATTTTATGATTCTAAGAATTTTCCACAAACAGTTGCAGATCTTGACTTTACCGTAAGAGCAAATAATGCTGGCTATGAAATCTTCTGTAATTATGATGCAAAAATTAGAGTTTATACTGAAGAAAGTGCAAGCGTTAAGTTGAATCAGAATAGAAGTTTAAAAAATTACTATAAGCATCTTTTTAGCATGAAAGGTGGTGCAAATCTCAAGTGGTTTACAATTTTTGCATTTAAAAATGCCCCTAGAAGATATGTTTTTCAGTATTGGGCTATTGGTGTTTTGAAGAGGATTTTTGGGTATCCAATTAAATGGTTTTTGGAAAAAATTAAATGAACCGATTGGCTCCGTTAATTATATTCACATACAATAGATATGATGAAATTGTTGTCACAATTAGCGCCCTTAAAGAGAATTACTTGGCAGATCAAACAGATGTCTATGTTTTTTCAGATAAGGAAAGAGCATTGGAAGATCGTGAAAATGTTACAAAAGTTAGGGAGTATTTGGATGTAGTAGATTGTGGTTTTAAGTCTTTTACCGTAATAAAAAGAAAGGAAAACTATGGGCTTGCTAAAAATGTTATTGAGGGCGTAACGGAGATTATTGACAATTATGGCAAAGTAATAGTTTTGGAAGATGATTTAGTCACCAGTAAAAATTTTTTATGTTATATGAATTATGCCCTGGAATTCTACAAAGATCAGAATAGTATTTTTTCTATTTCTGGCTACTCAGGAGTACTGCCATCTTTAAAAAATTACAAATATGATTCATATTTATCTTATCGCCCTTCTTCGTGGGGTTGGGCTACATGGAAAGAGGAGTGGAGTGGTATAGACTGGAGTGTTATAGATTTTAATGAATTTGTCGAAAACAAAAAAGAAGTAAACAAGTTTAATCGTGGCGGTATCGATATGACAAGAATGCTAAGACATCAGCGCAAGGGTAAAAATAATTCTTGGGCCATAAGGTGGTCATATGCAATGTATAAAAAAGATAAATTTTGTATTTATCCAAAAGCTTCAAAAGTTCTAAATATGGGGTTTGGAAAAGATGCTACACACTGTTCAGGAGTGAATATTTACCAAACTGAGTTAGATGATAGTAACAATTGTAATTTTAAATTTATAAGCAACCTCAAACCTGATAATCAGATTACAAGAGATTTTAGATATCAATTTAGCTATACAAACAAATTAATAAAAAGAACAAGATTATGGGTGCAGAGTTTATTTTAGGAAATTTATCTATTTTATGAAAAACAAACTTTTATGTATATTGCATCGATCTCCCCCATATCATGGGGCAGCTCAGGTGGGTGATTTTATTGCGCATAGTTCAAAACTCCATGAAGAATTTGAATGTAAGTTTATAACTATAAAGTCCTCTATATCACTGAGTTCTGTTGGAAGGTTTGGCTTTAAAAAAATATATTACTTGCTAGAGTTATATGTAAAAATCTTGTGGACTTTAGTTACTTTTAAACCTGAAAAAATTTACTTTACAGCCTCAAATAAGAGCTTCGCTTTTTATAGGGACCTGATCCTTTCAACTTTGTGGAAGATGTATTCTCTCTTTAAAAAGGTAGATATTTATTATCATTTTCATACAAAAGGTGTGGAAGATTTTGTGACAGGCTCTGTAGTTAAAACTGCGCTAACCAAATTTTTCCTGAAAGATGTTAATTTGATTTTACTAAGTCCATTATTGGAAAATGATTTTTTAAAAGTTAATACTTTTAAGTGTGTTTTATATTTGCCTAATGGGGTCGAAAATCAATTAACCGAAAATCAATTTGATCAAGTTATTAAGGGTAAGTTCTCAAATGATAAGCCTTTAAATGTGCTTTATTTATCCAATATGATTAAGTCAAAAGGTTATTTTAAGGTTTTGGAGTTAGCAAAACAAATTAAGGAGGCGCCTATACAATTTAATTTTGCAGGTGGCTGGACAAGTCAGAAAGATAAGAATGATTTTTTTCAATTTATTAAAGATAATAATTTATCTGATAAAGTGTTTTTCCATGGTTTTGTTAACGGTGAAGAAAAGGCAGAATTATTTAAGAAGTCGCATTTACTTTTATTCCCAACGCGTTATAAAAATGAATCATTCGGTCTGGTTATAATTGAAGCATTGTCATATGGCGTACCTGTGATTGCTACAGATGAAGGCTCTATACCGTACATTTTGAATGAAAAAAGTGGTATTGTGCTTAGCGATATTGCAAATCTTCCTCAAGCACTAGATAAAGCTCGAGATACTCTGGTAAACCAAGAGACATCGATCTATTGCAGAAAGCATTATTTAGATAACTTTACATTGGATAAGTTTGAAGATAATTTAATATGTGTTTTGAAATCTTAACAATGATTGCAATGCAAAAACGTAAGGTGATTAAAGGCGACATTTCTATCGGAACGTTTGGCGAATTTGTTAATTCTTTAATCGATCTGTCAAAAAATAATGGATCTAGCTACGTGTGTGTATGTAATGTACACATGTTGATCGAAGCTAATGATTCGAACGATTTCTCTAAGGTTGTGAATGAGGCTGATATTGTTACTCCTGATGGTAAGCCAGTTGCAAAAGCAGTAGAATGGCTATACGGTATTGAGCAGCCCAGGGTGGCCGGAATGGATTTGATAGAGTCTTTGTTCATGGAAATATCCATAAAAGGATTGAAAGTATTTCTATATGGTTCAACTAACGATGTGCTCGAGAAAATGGCTAATAAAGCTTGTAAACAATTTCCAGGTTTAAATGTAGTTGGCACATTGTCGCCACCATTCAGACAGTTAAGTGTTGATGAGGACAGGCATGAGATAGATATTATAAATAGGCATAATCCAGACTTTGTTTTTGTTGCTCTGGGCTGTCCTAAGCAAGAGAGGTGGATGGCTGAGCACAAAGATAAAGTGGATAGTTGTATGATAGGTTTGGGCGGTGCATTTCCTGTGTATGCAGGCATGGTGGAAAGATCACCGGAATGGATGCAAAAATATGGATTGGAGTGGTTTTATAGATTGTACCAAGATCCAAAAAGACTTTGGAAAAGATATTTTTACACCAATACAAGGTTTATTATTTTGTTGGCAATACAATTATTTTCAAAGCACTTGTTCTTTGGTAATAAAAAATAGGATTATATTTAGTTATGAAATTATTAGTAGTGGGTGGTGCAGGTTATATTGGCTCGCACATGGTGAAGATGTTAGTTAATTTGGGCCATGATGTGGTGGTTTTGGATAACTTATCAACAGGTTTTCGTGAGTTGGCTAAATATGGCGAATTGGTTGTTGGTGATTTGGCAGATGAAAACTTATTAGATGACTTGTTTTTAAAGCATCAATTTGACGGAGTGATGCATTTCGCAGCTGCTAGCTTGGTGGGTGAGTCGATGGTTAATCCTGCTAAATACTATCGCAACAATGTATCCAATACCATTAACTTGCTTGATGCTATGGTTAAATATGATGTGAAGCGCTTTGTATTCTCATCAAGTGCTGCTGTGTATGGAGAGCCCAATAGTGATTTGATTGATGAATCGCATGCAAAAGACCCAATTAACCCTTATGGCTCTAGCAAGTTAATGATTGAGCGAATATTGCAAGATTATGCATCTGCTTATGGTTTGAATTCTATTTCATTACGATACTTTAATGCATGTGGAGCAGACCCTGAAAGTGAGCTAGGAGAGTGCCATGACCCTGAAACACATTTGATTCCGCTTATTCTACAAGCTGCTTCTGGCCGTAGAAAATCAATCACAGTGTTTGGACGTGATTATGCAACTGATGACGGCACTTGTGTGCGTGATTATGTTCATATTAATGACTTATGCACTGCACATGCTTTGGCTTTA
>Ga0233446_1001814_pt1 | contig 14750 bp, 11 predicted proteins | sample SI_124_October20_4_FD_182780 | JGI IMG/M metagenome (GOLD analysis project Ga0233446, IMG submission 182780) | Seawater microbial communities from Saanich Inlet, British Columbia, Canada - SI_124_October2016_120_MG | ecosystem: Environmental > Aquatic > Marine > Inlet | place: Canada: British...
ACCATATCCAAAATGTCTATACCTCCGTTGTTCAAAAAAGAGAACGGCTCGTAGCTCTGATAGTGTCACTGCACTTCGTGAATTAGCAAGATCGGCGCAATTGGGTAGATCATATCCGTCGAAAGTCAGGGCAAATTCTGAAATATCAAAATAATTGGCTTCTGGTGAAGGAATCGTTTTTACTCTTAGCGATTTATTCGATATCATCACTACTTTTCTATTCAGTCCTGCAGTTTCTTCCAGATAATTTCGGTTATCTCTCCAGAGATATCATCTGGATGCGCAGGATTATATCCCCCACCTTCGGGCGTGGGTGGAACCCAATGTCCGAGCAAGTTCCTGACCCATAAGGAAAATCCAAAATGCTCATTGATGAGGTCTTCTTCATGGATTTGCCGTAAATGCTCCTTTTGATCAGATGACATTTTTGAAAGAACAATTAACACAGCCTCTTCAATGTTTTTTGGCTTCTCTGATCGCATATGCTGAAAGTTATTTCGTGGATACCTCCTCGAAAGTATAATTCGACTTTCTGAGTGTTAATATACACATTGGCTCCAGGTTCGAGTCCAACCTCGGTCACAACCCTAGAAGCCATTGTTGACAATGGCTATAGAGGCTATGTTGTTTCACCGGTGGACAGCGTATTTATTCCACTAAATTTAGTTGGTACGCAAATCTTCATTTTATCCACAAATCTCAAATTCACCACACAAGTTAAGTCGTCCAGTGGAATGGGGGTTATACAACACAGCCACCATTATTATTTTGGTAAATAATCAAGCATTTGAATGAATTCACTTTTATCATAATTAAATAGATTTGATTCTATTTTTGATAATCTTTCCTTTAATAAAGAGACTTCAGAGGAATCTACGTTTGTAAAATACTCATTTGCTTGTTTTCTATCGTTCAACGCACGCAAATAGAGATCTGGAGCTACATCTTTTAGTGGTTGTTTTTGTTGTTTCCCGGTTTTTACATCAACACTTGTCATTGTGGGTTCTTCATTTTCCGATATTTGAAAATACCGACTAACAATATGGGAAATACACCTGATAACCGCGTAATGAATGTGGGAATATTGATTTTGTAAACGATCTGAAAATTTCAACAAACTCTGACAACCGCCAATTTCACCTAAAATATATCCTGCAGCCCATCTGTCGGAATAATGATTAGATATACCCAACTCAACATTTTCTTCGTCATTGTCAAACATATCCCAAAGAGTAGGGAAATATGGTCCTTCGATATTCTTTATTGTTTGCCTAATTACTTGACAAGAACCCGCTTCTTTATTTTGTAAACAATGATGTCTAATCGATAACATTTGAACTACTGCTGGATCACCATTTTCTTCACATTTCTTTAATAATTGGCTTCCATACCAAAATGTTGTCCCATGTGCTGATTCCACTTCATTGACTAATTCTTGAACTGACATAATAAATCCATATTGTGTTATATAACGCACTGCGCTTGAATTGCCCTCGTCAACCGGCTCGCTTTGCACTCTGTACATCTTTAAACCTGGTTGACTAATTCGGTATGAAGTTAATAGGGACATATCCGCGCACCAACGCAATATGCGGCTTCACAGGAGGCAATATAAGACGTTAGTTAAAAATAGCCTTGTCATGCTATTGCTAATTTTAGTTGTTTCGTTATAAGGGCCATACTTAAGCCATAGAGTTAGGAAGCTAGGTAACCGTCCGACCAACACACGGCAACTTTTAATAGTGGGCGATTATCGGCTTTGGTGTCCGAAGTTCTCCGGGTTTTCCACTAACACTAAGCTGGGCATTCTCCGACAAGGCCATGGTGCACGATTGACTATTGAAAATGGTGTTATTGTGCTTTGGAAGTGTTCTGGACATAGGACTGAAGCAGTACTCTCAAACATTGGGTCCAAAGGAACAGCGATGAGAAAACCTCAACGCATTCTATATGCTCAGGGTAGGAATGGAATGGTCAACTTTAAAAACAGGGTATCATTTTCTGAGGTTGTCAAAATGAAACATTGAACCAAGGATGTACTCCTCATTTGGCTCGACACTAAGCCATCGCCTACTTAATGATTCAGCAACAGCACCTGTTGTATTACTTCCACCAAAAGGGTCAAGAACCAAATCTCCTTCGTCTGTAAGAAAATTTATAAAAAATTCTGGTATAGTTTTGGGCATACGGGCAGGATGTGGTAGCACGTCTAGCCCCTTGCAATAACTTAGATAATCTGGTTGGTTGCTAGTATTTCCTGATACTAAAACATTAGATGGTATAGCTCCACCATTATTTTTTTTAAAACTTTTTGTGTTTATTACATGTTCGCTTGGTCGAATCGAGCGTGTAGTTTCTTCTTCATCTATTAACCGATTCATAGCAGGGCTATAATTTTCTAAGACGTTGCGATTATTCGCTTTTGGGAATTCCGATTTACTCATCCACCAAATATGCGTAAATGCATCCTTTACACGAATTCGCCTTTTATTGACCCATTCAGTAGGAGATGGAAGTTTTGCAGAGTTATACCATACGAATTGTTCACATAAATGAAACGATCCAGCGCTTAAAAATGCCAGTAGAGCTCTTAGCGTAAGAGTTGACATTGTTGGTGTGCCCTTATTCCAGGTATTTCCTAACTCTATTACAATTGATCCCTCTGGTGACAATAAATCACTGAATCCCGAGGCAAGGTGTTCAAACCACTCCAGGTATTCATCACCATTTAAATTGCCATATTTTTTCTTCCTTATCAGGGGGTAGGGGGGGGAAGTCAATATCAAATCAATTTCACCTTGATATTTCTTGAATTTGTTTAATCTGAAAAAATCCTCTATTTTCCCTTCATATGAGGATCCGAAATCTGTTTGAAAAGCTCTCTTCATTAAATTTCCAAATACTTATATTTCATAATAATTTTATTCGCTCAATTCAGATTTTAGTCGCACTTCATCTGGAATATCGGTTCTTCGGTATCCTAACCACTCTAAATTTGTCAGAATAAGTTTCTCTGGTAAGGATAATCCCGTAAGTTTTTTAACAGTATTGTGAGCTGTTGAAACTCTTAACGAGACACTATTATCCTTTGTAACAATGCGTAGAGCCTCTTTTATACTAATTCTTCTCTTGTCAGACCATTCTGGAAGGAATAGATATCTATTCCCTTGACTTACAGAAACAATATCTGAGCGCATTGCAGCGCTCATTATCGCCCGTATTTTACCTGGATCAATTGCAAGGTCAATTTCTTGTTTCAGAAGCGCTAAGAGTTCGCTTTCATGGATACCAACCTTTTTAGTGACAAGACATCTAGCTATGCCCACCATTATTTGATTCTCTTCCTCAGGTGTAAATATATTGTCTCTTCCATCTATTCCAAAAAGTCCCATATCCAATCGAATAAGAGGGTGCTTTTCAAATATCTGAAAACTTGAATTTAACCCTCGGTGAGTCTTGACTTTTTCGCGAATCTCCGCAGTTTTCATTGGACCGCCGTTATCGAGGAGGATATTGGTAATTAATTCATGTATTTCTATACGTTGCAACTTGTTAGAATCATCTGCACTTTTCCTTACCCAAGCATGTCTACCGAGGTAAGCTAATTTGTTAGATTGGCTAAGAATGTAATCAATATTATAGCTGGACAACTCTCGGGCATCACTAACATCTTTTATTAGACTCAAAAACTCATTGCTGTGGAATTGTCTCTCACTTGGTTTTGAATAAACAAACATTTCGCATTTTGTTCTTATACGAGATCGAATTGCTTCTTCCAACTCAAAATGTTTGCCCAAGCCATAAACTCCGTGGTCAAACAATACTGCGAGCGTTTGAAGACTATTGTTAATGCGGTTTAGACTGTAGTTTTTTCCAGTACATTTATGAATAATATCAGCGATTATTTTATAGTGAGTTGGCTCTTTTAGATCATTTAGAACCGCTTTTACGCAACTATCATAACTCGCAGTTATGCCAATTGGTCGATTGTCTTGGGTGAAAAACACTGTTGCTTTAAGAGTTGCCCAAAAAAGATCTCTTAGCTCGCTAGATGATTCTGGCAGCATTGCTTTGCAAGCTACTTCAATTGAAGATATGTCCTGACCATCAATTAGTCTAGTTTCGATATCAAGAAGACAAGTTGAGATGAGATCTTCCCATTCCTCATTTGATAAGGTTGTTAAGATAAATAATCCATCAACTTCAAGTAGGTTTAAACTATTTAGCCACCCCTTTTTGAATAAGAAATCAAATGTTTCCTGGTACTGTAACATACCTTTAAGCCAGGTTGATTGGCTCTCGATTGTACTCCAGTATAATGGTGTTCCTAGGCTGATACGGAGATGGTTAATGTATTGAATAAAGTTGAAAATTATTCCTGATTGTTGGCATAGGTTTTCTCTCCCCTTTGCTTCCAATTGCCGTATTCTTTCCCGAGTAACACTTAAGATATCTCCTATCTCCACCAAAGATTTTGATTTCTCTTCAATACCTAATCTTTTCATAAGCACTAATGCTAGATTGGGTTTATTTGAGTTGATTGCAAAAAGTAAGTCTTCAATAAAAGTTGAATCGCCTGTTTCTAAAAGATTAACGTCATCTTCATTTCCGAATCCTTCTTGAACTGCTTTGTGGAGTGCTATAATCAGTTGGCTGATTGAATTTCTCCCAAAATTCTTAAGATGGAGTAAATCCTCTTCTTGAAACAATTTAATATCACTGACCGTGACTATCTCAATATCTGTGAATACATTTACTATTCTGACGGGGAGATCTATTGAAGAAATCTCTCTTTCTAGAAACCAAGGTGGCACATTAGCCAATAAATCTTGGTGGTTGTCTGGCTTTCGATTATTTATTCCAAATTGATAATAGAGGACCCCAATATTAAACCTGTCTTCAGCATCTAGAACATTCTCATGCATCAAATAGCTCTTCCTGTCTACTATGCCGTTATTTTGTGCTCTATCAAAAAGGTCACTGTCGTGTTCCTCTAAAAACTTCATCCATTCTGAAGACGAACTTCCTCCTTCTGTTCCCGTGAGGCTTTGTCGTGATGCAGTAGTCGATTCCTCAAAAATTTTTCCGAATCCGTTTGTCAGTTCAAATATTTGGATTCCATCTATGTTTAATACTGCTCGTTTTGAGAATTGAACATCTTGCAGGAGGGCGAAGCGACAACTCGATGTTGCATAGAGTCTACCAGGAATAGGTCTAGCGCTTAAGCAGAAATTCTTAGATGGAGACTCAAATCCAATATGAAGGACGGTACTCATTGAATTATCATTTAAAATCTCTGTAACTAAATCGTCTAACTTCGAATAATTGCGAATTGGATAAATTCGATATTGGTGAGTGTCATCGTAGACAATTACAAATAGTGTTAAGTCCCACATATTTACTGGCTCGGTGATTCGAAAATCTTTAGCATCTGAATAAAATCAATATTACCAGTTTCCTCATACTCGTGGTAAAATTTCTGCACACCTATTTCTGCAAGTTGTTCAATTATTGCATATACTTCCGAGTCATCGACATCAAGAAGAGTTTGCACTAATGTTGAAACCGCTAATTTTCGATCCACTGTGCCTACACTGAAGGTTGTTTGTTTCTTCCCTGAAATAGGGACAGGACTCTCATTTGATGCTATCGCAAATGCTACTCCTGCTCGATACCCATCAACCATTTCATGAAAGATTCCATCCTCTTTCAATATTTTTAATTTGCTATGCCCATTTTCACTCAGTCCTATCATTGTGTTACTTTTTTCATTCATAGTGAAATCCTTACAATCTTTGAGTGGTCGGGTTCTACTTCTACAATCTCAAGGGCTAAACCAACCCTTTCTTTAATAGGATCTAGGTCCACATCTTTATTCACTTCGCCATCGTGAACAAGCAGGATTAGTTGATTTGCTGACTCTGGAAAGTATTTCAAAACAGAAGATCTATGTTTTCGATCGAGACGTCCAAATGGGGTATCCATCACAACTGGTCCATTAGCCATATTGATTTTACTCAAACCAATAATTAATGAAAGAGCAACAATTTGTTCTGCGCCAGCACTTCTAATTGATAATATTTCATCCCTATGATCGATAATATTTAAACCATAGTTATCATTAATCTGAAGCCCTTTGTATTTTTGTTGGGTTGTAAGTTGTTTAAAGGCCTCAGATGCATACTCCTCAACCCTCAATTTTAAATCATCTCGCAGTACTGCTATTGAATCTCGAAATACATTCATTAAATGTGTGGTGATGTTAATCTTTTGATTTAAGAATGACGTTTTATCAGAATAAGTAATATTCATTAACTCAGACAGGGTATTGTACTCAGAATAGTATTTTTCGAGATTCTCAGATTGTGTCTCAATATCTCGTTCTAGTCTACCTTCTTCTTGCAGAAGAATTTTATATCTTCCTCTTTTCCTTTTTATTGCCTCCGAGTCAGTTGATTCGAGCTCAATTTCCAGATTAATTTTCTTTGTTTCATGTTCGATAATTTTGATATTTGATTTGTCAATTGTATTCTCAATGAACCTCAACCTTTGAGCTAAATTACTACCAGAGAAATCATTGAGATTTCCTATCATTCGGGATAATTCCAATATTCGATTAGTTGCACCATCTACATCTTGTTCACTAAGGCTTGTTCGAACATCATCTAGCTTCTTGCTTATCTTACTTTTATGACCCTCCGAGACTTCCTGGTCACATGTAGGACAAATGTCTTTCTCAAGGATTCCTTCTAAGTGAGATAGCATGTACGATTTACCAGTATTCAAATCTTTTCTTTGGCGCAAAGCCTCTTGCTCTTCATGAAGCGATGTTAACTTTTCCTGTACCTTTGATACTAGCAACTCCCTCCACAAACCACTTCTCAAGGCAAGCCTTTCGGCTTCGCCGTCTACAATTGTAGTTTTGTGTTCTTTAATTCGGTTGGTTAGAGTATCCAGTTCAACTTTTTTCTCGAATAGCCTGTCCACCTCAACAATATCAGTTTCAATTTCTTTTCTTTCACGACTGCACGAAGCCAGCTTGTCTCTTAATTCTTCAATGTCCCCTTCAATAGCAGTGGTTAACGTTTCCAATTCACTCATTTTTTCAAGTTGACGTTCGTGACCTGTCCTTTTGCCCTGCTCAGCTCGTAATATTCTATTTGCATCCTTGAGAATTAATTGGAGTTCATTTCTACCATTCGTTAATGCAGGTACGCCTAGTACTTTTTCGATAGAGCCTTTAATAGCCTCCCCTTGTCTGCTTCCCTCCTGCAGAAGATCCTCATACTCCTGAAGCAACTCCCCATCAAATAAGAAAAATCTAGAAGTTTCCTCGGGTACTAATCGTTGGATGAAAGACTCAATTTCAGATCCCGCTACTGGTTTCCCATTCGTTTTTAAAAGTAGACTTGTTTTAAAATCAGAATCCTTTAGAGGTGTAATTACGGAGGATCGCTTTTCAATTCCCCTGATCAATTCATGTTCACCTTCATCAGTTTCAAATTTTAAATTCACACTTAGAGTCCAGTCGCCTTTCCTTGAAGCAACTTTATTCACCATTGAATTCCAGGGGTATGCTTTCATGTTTCGATCTAGAGCCACCTGATAGAAACACCACCTCATGGCATTTAGCAGACTGGTCTTTCCCCGCATATTATCGCCGAAGACCAATAACACATTCATATTAGAATCAGGGGTTGGGAAATCAAGTTCAGCCTTACCAAAAAAGGGCATAAAGTTGATTAGAGACATCTTCTTTAGGATCATTTTTGGCCTTCTTCTATTGAAATTATAGATTTTACGTATTCATCAATTACTGATTCCATTTCAGTCCTGGATTGTTTTCTCTCAGTTTCATATTGATGAGAATTTTGGATTTTATAGCAAGCTTCTAGAATCTCAATGATTTGCTCTGATGATGAGCCCTCAACGCGTTTCAGTATATCTATTGCCATACTCTTATTGCTAATTTTCATTTTCATCAAGCTCCTCGGTTCCTATTCCAATAAAATCTTCAATGTTTATGCCTAGATTGCCAATTATCTCTCTTATTCTAGCACTACCAGTACGAGAGTTGGAATTTTTTGAAAACTCATATGCTCGTACTAATTCTGCTCGTAAAAGTGAAAGATTATTCGCCATACTACTTGAGTCTGATGGTATGACGAGCGTATCAAATATTACTGATCGATATTTTCCAGGTGACTTTCTAAGCACCCTGCCTCTGCGCTGAATAAACTGTCTCGGATTCTGTGAGGAAGCTAAGATTAAAGCATGCGTACAACTTGGGATGTCAACACCCTCGTCTAAACATCTAACTGAGAGCAGAATTCCCCCTTCCGCATTAAACCACTTAAGTGTTTCTTCTTTTACTTCATCCGCTAGGTCGGAATGGTAAAAAAGAGTTTTAAAACCATTGCCCGTAAGAATATTATCTACCTGTTCCATGTGATCTATATCTTCACAATAGACTAACCATTTCTCCCCAGCTTTGAAATGTTCGACGATTACATGCAAAGCGGCATTGATCTTTGCTACCGCTTTTTTTGCAATACGAGATCTGTTCAATATTTCGATTTTAAGACTAGATGTATAAATTCTGTCGCCATTTTCAGATCGCCTGAGCTGTGCATACATTTTCCGGATTTTTTTTGTATGAATGTCCCACTTATATTGCTCTTCGTCACTTAAATGAATCTCAAATGGGAAATAATCATAATTAGTAAGTCTGCCATCCTTTAGAGCATTCTCAATGGTGTAAACAGGTTCTACAATACCTTCGAAATAGCTCAATATTTTATCGGTACCCTCTTGGTCACCATATCTCTCAGGAGTGGCGCTTAAGCCTAATCTCGAACCTGCACTTATTTTTAATATATTTGAATTTTCAGTACTTCCCAGATTGTGAACTTCATCTACAACAACAAGTAAATTTCTGTCTCCAGCTAGCCTTCTCCTAAATTTCTCTTCTCGTGATGTTTGCATGGTGGCAAGTACAACTCGTTTTTTTAGGGAGCCGCGATCCCGAGTGAAGGCTTCTAAGATTCCACTTCTCTTCCACTTCGAATTACCAGATCCAACTTTCAGTAAAGCAACATCTGGAATTTCTGCATAGATTTCTTTTCCCCATTGTTTCAATAAGAGTGTAGAAGGTACTAGAACTAGTGCTGGTCCTTTCTCCAAATGTTTTTCAATAATCTTAATAGCTGTGAAAGTCTTGCCGCTACCCGTAGCGTGTTTAAAAATTCCTCGATAATTGTTTTTGTACCAATTGTCTATCGCTCTTTGTTGATGCTTATATAATTCCCGCTTCTTCGTTGCTGACTTGGTATCTGAAACATTAATTAATAAATCAGGATCAATCTCTTCACTTGTTTCAAAACTAGTTGTACAAATTTTGTCCCTAATTTCATCGGAAATTCGGACGACATTTAGGCCATCAGTTTTATCGAGCCACAAAGAATCAAAGTAATTGCTGTGTTTTGTGCTTCGCTCGGCCTCCCTGCCACCATTATAGCTGCAAAACACTTCTATTCTCTCATAGTTCCCAGATTCACTCCAAGCGTAATGCGTTTCATTGGCTGACCCAATAAAGCTCACTTGATTTCCTGCCGCATCCGTAAATACTCCAAGTTTTTCATGATAGATCCCAGAATTATTTGATCGGAGAGCCAATTTTAACTCAATACTACCATTTGCAAGTAGGGTCGCAAATACTTTAGCTCGGTATGCAGTTTGATCTTCTTCTAATAACTCCATGAAATCTGATAAAATCAGCTTTGAAATTGTTGTGACGTTGACATAGTTTTCTTTAGAGAACAAGATATCCCTGTCTAATCTTTCAAGATTGGGAGAGCATATGAGACGAACTTTGCCGCCTCGAATTGTGAAGTTTAGGAGATCCTGGCCAATCAATAGTAATACGGTCGATCTGAAATATCCAACTGCACGGTCATATTTTACAGCTTGGGACAAACACGGTTTGTAGAATTGCTCCACAGAATTGTTTGACCCGCCTGTATAGTCAGTTTCAAAAGATATAGTACTTAGATTATTAATATGAAATCCTCTCACTCATATTATGGATAGCACTTCTAATAACTCCAATATAACATCAGTTATTGTAGTCTATCGCTCTTGGCTTAATCTGCTTCCTTAGTCATATGCTCTCCGCACTTGGGACAACCATGCCGAACATTCCAAGGCACAACATTAGACGAATTACATTCGGGGCAGCGATTCAGAAAACTTGGTGTAACGTCGGGATCATCGACAAACATCCCACCATGAAACTCGACAGGGACTTCGACAAGCGATTTACATCCTAGGCAGTGCCTGGTATCCACCGTAGCAATTGGGGCTTTATCTGGAGCGTTCCAGACATCTGCGGAATATCCACAGGAATGACATTTATACTTGGACGTAGTACTCAGGTTTACCCCCATATTATTGTTAAACGTGCTGGAAAATAGTCAGAAGATGTACCATATCAAAAGAAATAGCCTCGGCAACCGAAGTCACAGAGACTTGGGGGATCATAATATTGCTGTAGTAGTTCAATTTTCAAAAGTGTCAGGGTAAAAGAAGAGAAAACTCCTCCCCCTTCGATTATTAAAAATAGCATTAGAAGTCTGGCAGGCTTTGATCTGCTGGAGTTGGATCCAGCTACCCTGCAAGATGGTCTCGATTTTGCCCTTTCGGGTCACGATACCCTCGCCAGTCTGTCACCAGACAATTGCGCACAGGAGTTACCTGCATTGCATCCCAAGAGCCACATGTCGATTACTCAACATGCCCCTCGGTGTACGATTAAGTCTTTGAAGGCTCTTGAAACCTCCATGACAATAAATACCGATTCATGACTTATCTCATGATTAACCATCCTTGTATCCTAGCGTTACCGCCAATGCCTCTTTGGGCGATAGCGAAACCACTTGGCCTCGCTTGCCAGATGTATACATCTGATAGGATACCCTACGTGTGAGCCTTGAACATTTCACATTTCCGTAGGACCAGAATTGACCAGTCCTCCTTTAGCTTTAAGGAACCCTGATCACTTCTAATGCTAATTATAAATCTTTAGATGTTATTCTTATTCCAGGAAATATGCAGTTTTGTGGGTTCATGAGAGAAAAGCGGCCTCCCAGGATGGACGAGGATGCGATGATTTAAAATTTAGGGATGTTGGTATGGACGGTAAACAGGATTTTAGATGATTTAAAATTCTAAAATGGGCTTAACAAATATTACGTAAGTATCTGTAATTATTAGTAGATATCGCTTGACAAATGCCCCTAAACACCGTATATTTATATTATAGGGAAGAGCGTAAAACCTCCCTAATCGAAGAAACGAAACCCACCGAAAATTGAAGAGACGAGACGCCCTTAAATGGGCTTTTTGATATTGCTAGTCGGGAGATTTTTCTCCCGGCTTTTCCCTTCGCAAAGCGGAGGCTTTTTAACCGTGAGGTAACAACATGCAACAAACAATAGAGACAACTGAGTTCTTTCTAGCAGCTTTTCTGTACTCAGAAGGAATCACATTATCTGGACATTTCCGTGATGGAAAGCGTTCTACTTTCTCTTTTTCTGGAGAAGGTGTTAATGATCTTGCTTTATCATTTTACAATGAGACTGCTAGCACAAACGTGGCGACATTCGCTAGATCTATCCGTCAATTGAAATCAATCATGTACGGAACCACAACAATACAACCAAGCAACAACTATGAAAGGAATAACACCCGATGAACTAAAGCAGTTCCTAGCTGAACTGCACGACGACCTAGAATTTGAGATATTTATAGCCCTTGAAACTAAGGGTAATTCCCAGATTAAACTTATACCTACCTCGGTTCCAGCTCTGGATCCAGATATAATAGCAAAATACAATCAACGGAAATATGGAACATGGTTTACTCCTAACTCCATGAAAAATGGCAAGCGCCTTAAGGCTTATACAAGCCGGTTTAATGCAATTGTTCTCGATATGGATTTTAAGGGTACTGACGAAGAGATTGTAGCTTTTAAGGCTGAAAAACTAAAGATGCTATTAGATCTACAGCTCATACCTACAGTAATAGTTGAAACCCGTAATGGTTATCATATTTACTGGTTTCTAGTCCTTGGGACAATAACAGATATTGAAACATTTGAAGCACTTCAATTACTTATGCAACAAAAGCTGGAAACAGATCCAGGTTCCTTGGGAGCAGAGCATTTATTCAGAGTACCTGGGTATAATCACTGGAAGGTGCATGATGAACCATTTTTGTGTAGGATTGTCCATACAGATTATAACAAGCGATATACCTATGATGAGCTCGTGCATAAATATGGAGGCATAAAAAAGCTAGAGCATTTAAAACGCAAATCCGTAATGCGTCATCACTCTGGTAAGCCCATAAAACTAGCTGAATTTACGGGGACAGGTAATGTCACGTCAATTCATGAAGGTTGTGAAGTCTTTGCTGATCTTCAGACAAAGAAAAATGCATCTCAGACTGAGCGTCTAGCATTAGCATGGACTTACCTAAATTTAGGATCAGAAGGGCTCAAACATCTACGGGATTTAGCGAAACAATGGAACGATTATGAGGAAGATGTAACAGAGTCAAATATAGAATATGCAGTCAACAAGGGTTACAACGCCCCGACCTGCAAATGGCTTCAGGAAAAGGGACTTTGTTCAGGACAATGTTACCAGATCCGTAATTATCGTAAGCCAATTGATTTCTATATCCACCCTTGGTCACCCCTAGCCAAAGTGAATATTAACAGGGTTTCCTATCCCATGTCTAACATTGTTGCGACCAAAGAACAGCGCTATATGCGAGATATGGTCGTTGATCTATTTGAAAAAAGAGGTCAAACCATGAGCAGGCAACACAAAGATATTATCCTAGACATATTCCGCTTACTATCAGCACAGATTCATAATGACAAACCCATTGTGATACCAGCTGTACCTGGACTTGGCAAGACCACTTTAATCATCATCGCCATTGTATTTAATTTAAAATATAAAGTGAACTTTGGTGCAGTGTTGGTTGTGGAACGTCTGGAAACAATCCAGGAAATTACAGACACAATAAACTCCTATTTTGATGAAGACAAAGCTTACCCCATGATGGGTTATGAAGCTGGGTATTGTAAGGAGGGATATAAGAAATATCGTCCAAGCCAATGCCGTACCTGTCCTGTAAAAGTAGCTGATTGTAGAGTTAAATATAATTATCAACGACAAAAACAATTTCCAGTAGTCGTGATATCTCATAAGAGGTTATTTGATATGTCCGAGAAGCAAGACTTGCTGGAGGCTTTACGTTACTGGGAGTCAACACCTAGTGCAGGCTCTGGCAAGATTGATCTTAATTCTACACATCAAAGACCGCTACTACTCATAGATGAGAGACCAACCTTAGTTGAGAATGTTCCAACAACATCCCAAACCTTGACTACACTTTTAGCCGATGTTCAAAAGTATACTCCCAAATTTTATCCAGAAGTACTCAGTGGAGTGAACCTTATCCGAGATCATTATTCATCTCCTGATGATTACCAGCATATAGATTCTACAAGTGAAGGCTTTTACTGGACCTCAGATTTCACATTCACATGGATGGCTGATTACCTGGGAGACTTTCCAGAATATCCAGAGTTAGTTGCAAAGATTATTCGTGAGGGAGGTCTGTATCATGGCACTGATCATACAATCACTACTACCCATTATTCCAATACATACTGGCAAGACTTCTCAACCTTCATTTATGATGGTACAGCTGACTTGGATCCAGAATACCGGGATGATAGTTTTTATTTTGCTGATATCCCTCATCTAAGACCCTATGAGAACCTGACAATTAATGTCTGCATGGAGCAAAACCTTTCAAAAACCTATTATCAGGAACATACTGGATTTGTGAGAGATTTCTGTGAAGATATTAAGGAGATAGCAGTTACTGGGAATACCTATGTAGTGGCATATAAGGATTATGAGTCTGAATATGAGCAACATCTTAAGAATGTGCAAAATATTAGTATTGAGCACTATGGCGCCACCAAGGGTGCAAACCACTTAATGGAAAATGTGAATATTGTCTGTACGGGCATCTTAAATAAGGGTGAACCCTATTATTTAAGTAAAACTATTGCCATTAATGGAGACGTTGAATCTTTCCAGAGTGATACCTCTGACAGAGTTCGACGCTTTTCAGATGTGAGTGCTGAATCAATAAAAATATTTGATATGGTGACTGACCTGGTACAGGAAATATTTAGAACTCATCTCCGTGATCATAGCTCAGATGTAAATGTGAACGTCTATCTCTGTACTAGAGATGCAAATATTGTTCATAATTTAAAAGAAACATTTCAAGGCTGTACCATTAGCCGGTCTTGGATGCCCACAGCACTGCTGGGCTCTCGCGAGCTGTTTGGTAAATTCAATGCTGAACATGGTTCTGAGTATAAAACAAAAACAAAATTAGTTAAGGCATTCCTCGATCGTGGGCATGAATTAACTACAGATGATCTGGTGGAGGTTATGGGCATCGCTCGTAAGCATGCTGCCAGATATTTGAAGTAAAAACGGCATTTTTGGGGATTTCCTATATATAGTATAGGGATTCCCCATTTTTGCCTTTTTCCCATATAAGTGAGGAGGAATCACAATGAAGTACATTCAGTACACAATTAGCCTAGATCAAGGCAAACAAACGCCCGAAGGAAAATGGGCTGTAACAAATAA
>Ga0233446_1001828_pt1 | contig 14704 bp, 12 predicted proteins | sample SI_124_October20_4_FD_182780 | JGI IMG/M metagenome (GOLD analysis project Ga0233446, IMG submission 182780) | Seawater microbial communities from Saanich Inlet, British Columbia, Canada - SI_124_October2016_120_MG | ecosystem: Environmental > Aquatic > Marine > Inlet | place: Canada: British...
TAGTTGTTAACTCTTTGTGATATAATAAGTTAACATGAAATTCTTTCTTTTTAAAACAAAATTAAAAACTATTTAAAAAATAGTTTTGCAATTACCTCTTTAATCTCATATTTAAGCTGAAGCTTTGCAGTAATAGCTACAGCTTTTAATGAACTTCCACCAATATCAAGAAAGTTATCCTTAACCCCTACCTTCTCTATACCCAATACCTCACCCCAAACTCCTGCAATAAATTTCTCTTTTTCATTTTCTGGAGCTATATAATTTTTAGCTAACTCTTTACTCAGGTCAGGAATGGGTAAAGCTTTCCTATCGATTTTTCCGTTTGGTGTGATTGGAAACTTAGTCATGTGGATATATATATTCGGCACCATATAATTAGGTATATCTTTTGACAAATTAGCCTTTAACTCATCTTTTCCCAATTTTTCAGTTGACACATAGTAGGCACATAGAAATTTATTACCAAAAGAATCATTATGGGCAAGTACGGCAGCATCTTCAACACCAGATAAACCTACAAGCTTTGTTTCAATCTCACCAAGCTCAATTCTGAACCCTCTTATCTTAACCTGAAAATCAATTCTGCCTAAAAACTCAATGTTCCCGTCAGAAAGCCATCGTGCCAGATCTCCTGTTTTATAAAGCCTATCATAGCCATTTCGCTTTTCATCATCTGTAGCATAAATATTTGCTATATACTTTTCAGTATTCAGTTCAGGACGATTTAAATAACCTCTAGCAAGAGCAATACCAGAGATGCAAAGTTCTCCAGGCGTACCAATAGGACAGAGATTCTTATTCTTATCAATTATATAGATCTTATAGTTCGATATAGGTTTGCCGATTGGGATATTATCATAAAATTTATTTACAGTAAAAGAAGTAGCCAATATTGTAGCTTCTGTCGGTCCATAAGCATTGACGACATTATAATCATTATGGATATACTGCTTTAATTTATCTCCACCAACAAACAGGATTTTTAGAGAATGGTTCTCAGTAGCCATAAACATTTCTGCAAACTGAGTAGGTAAAAATGAAACTGTTATATTATTGTCATTATAATATTCATTTAATTTTTCCACATCCAATTTTATATCTTCTGAGATGATATAGAGAGATGCTCCGGCTAATAATGGTGGAAAAATTTCTCCAACAGATGCATCGAATGCAACTCCTGCATATTTTGTACAATTATCCTTAGGTGTAATAGGGAAAAAATTAATATACCACGAACAAGTGTTAATAAGCGATCTGTTTTCTATCATCACCCCTTTAGGTTTTCCAGTAGAACCAGAAGTATAGATAACGTATACCAGATTATCAGGCTTTGCTGTTCTGGCAAGATTAGTATAGTTCTTATCGTAAGACTTAAAATCTTCGACGTAAATCACTCTTACGCCAAATTTATTTCTTTTCTTTTCCGGCACTAACTCCCTTGAAGTAATAATAATTTTGGAGTTACTGTCCTTAAGCATATATTCAATTCTGTCTTCTGGATATTCAGATGCCATTGGCATATAAGCAGCACCTGTTTTTAATACTCCCAGTATGGATATTACCAGTTCAATTCCAGGCTGAAGAAATACTCCTACAATCTCTTCTGTAGCAGCTCCATATCGTTTTAAAATCCAGCCAAGTCTATTTACATAATCATTTAATTTTCTGTAAGTCAACTCTTCATTCTTATGTACAACAGATATATTGTTAGGATAGTTTTCCACTGTTTCTTCAAACATCTCGATAATTGTCTTACCTGCAGAAAAATCAACTTCTGTGTTATTAAATTCCCCCAATATTCTTTCAGCGTCTGTATTCATAATGCCTCCAAGTTAATTATAAAAATTTTATTACTTAGATCGAAAACCAGCACCTTATTTACCTATCCAAATACATTTTAAAATCGAACTTACCTAGGATATATTTTCTGCTCATTCACATAAAAATCACAAGAGTAATCCCATATCCACCCTATTTATTATTTGTGAAAATAATATACTCAACTTTACAGTAATTGGCACTCTTTAAACTTGTGTTTTAGGTTCAAAAGGCAGTAAAACGAATCAAGGTCGTAGCTCTTGGAGCGCAGCCCGAAGCAATTATTTATTACCTATTGAGGTATAGATTTGATCATAAGCAAAGACCCTTGACAAACCAATCTAGCATATAAAGATATAACTATAAGGTTGAAATAAGTCGTTTTAAAGCTTATCTTTTAAAATACAATTAGCGCAGTTCTCCGAATATCTTTCAGAGGCTGCGCTAATTACAATAAAGAGAAATAAAATTATATGAAGATTTTAGAATTAAATACGTTAAAAAAAGTTGAGAGTTACTTTGAAGAGCTTGCTGAAAGCAATATAAATACAATTGCAATAGACATTGAATGTGAGATGAACCTTCATTGTTATGGAGAACATCTGTGTTTAATTCAAATCTATGATCAAAAAAATAAAATTTTAATTGATCCTTTGCAGTTCGAAAAAGAAGGAGAATTAAACAGCGCTTTAAAAGCGATTTTTGAGTCCAGAAATATACTTAAAATTACATACGACGTTGCCGGAGACGCATCTTTGATTGAAAAACTCTATGGTATCAAATTTAGGTCGGTATTTGACCTAAGGCCAGCGGTTCAGCTGCTGGAATACGAAAAACAGAGCCTTACATACATTCTTCATGAAGAGTTATCTGTTCCGTTAATAGCAAAAAAGAAATTTCAGACTTACAACTGGATGCGACGTCCAATTGATTCAGAAGCTCTCAAGTACGCAATTTCTGATGTGATTTACTTATTTGATCTAAAAGATAAATTAATGGAAAAAATCATCGCAGAAGGATTGCTAGATAAGTATATGCTTATGAACCTTATGGCACAGAACAAAGAATACGTGAAACCAAACCCAGAAGATACTTATAAAAAAAGACAAGGATATAATAAGTTATCAAGAATAGCTAAGAATAGATATAAAACAGTTTATGATCTTAGAGACAAGTACGCACAAAAAATCAACAAATCTCCTAGTGTATTAATAAGCAATAACAATTTACTCCCTTTAGCTAACAAAAATATTGATAATTCTTACCTTTTTTTAGATAAATTTGTTACATATAGGATGAATAAGGCTATTCGGAAAGAATTTATACAGCAGCTAATAAAAGCCTATCGTGATTAAGGTCACGATAAAACAAAGGCACGGAAATAATTATTCACTTTTTTCGCTAATTTCACTCCTTTTATCTAGTATATTTAATACCACTATTCTTGCCTGTTCTTATCTCATCAATGCGTATGTTCCGTTTTTAAGAAACTCTATCAGTTCTTTTGAAGTTTTGTAGCTTTTGCATATTTCAGAAGATATAACTTCACCAATTTCTACTGAAATATCATGATTACAGGAACGACCACATTCTCGAGCCAACCATAAAGTTCTAAGCACAGGGTTTATTTTTCCCAACAACTGAAAGAATCTACTGTTATGCCCATTAAAAAGAACTCTCTGAACAGGGCATTTTCCACTTTTTATAATCATACCGGCTGCCTCTCCCCATTCTTTATCAATAACTCTTTTCTCACTTTTAATATAAGTAGAAACCTCTCCAGCAGGGAATATCCCTAACACATGCCCATTTTTAAGCCATTTTAAAGTATCTCTAATTCCTCCAAAACTATTAATGGACGAATCTTTATTACCAAAAGGGTCCACAAGAAAAAAATGCTCTCGCAATGCAGGAAGCCCACCTAAAACATAATTAGCCATCAGTTTTACATCAGGCCTCACTCTTTTCAACAATGCCAGCAAGGCAATTCCATCTACTGCACCGTAAGGATGATTTGCAACAACAACTAAAGGCCCCTCCTTTGGGATTTTATCTAAGCCTGATTCAGAAATATCAAGCTTAATATTCATAACATCCTCATGCAATAATTTTTCTGCAAAATTATCATCTGAATCTATACTACAGGCACCTTCATAAATTCTATCTATCTTGCTTATTCCAATAGCAGCAAATAAAAGTGGTTTTATCAGTTTTGCTATAGGTTTGGGTAATTTGTTCTGCAAACCTTCAGCAAGTCCTTCACTAATTATATTTTTATTCATGTAATTTCCCATATTTAAGATGTTTTATCTTTACAATATAGTCAACCTATTCTATCTTTCGAATTTTTGTATCAGATTGTCTATTGTTTTTTACGTTAAAATTCACTATACTTATAGTAACGGTTAGCTATGCATTTTGACAATGAAAAGTTTCTATTGATGGGCAAAAACTAAACAAGCAAAAACTAAATTACAAAACCACGTTTCAATTAAAGAAGACAACAATGAAAGTAAGAACACTATTTTTAGCTATATTTTTAGGTACAATATTTCTAACAACAATCCCTGATTGTTTGGTTATTTCAGGCAACGCTGAAGAAATGCCTCCCAAGTCTTTGGAACTATATCAAAAGATGTGGCACTACCGGTTAGGGGAAATTCCAGCCTGGATAGAACTAAATAATGTATCCAAGCATTTATGGCTTAAGCCTGGACCCCGCACTATGCGCTTTAATTATGATATAGTGCATAAGATTGTTGCAATAAGAGATGGTAGCGCATCTGCAGGATGTACCTGCGAATTGGCAACAAAAGAAAAACGTATTGAACTTATCTGGCGTTTGATAAATGAAATATGTTTACTTCAGGAACGAACAACACAGAAGAATCTTGTATATACTTCTTTTTGCACAGGAGTAGCAGATCTTGATTATTTAGTATTAAATGCAATCGCCAACCTAGGAATATTCACCAAAATAGAAGTCAATTTGATCGATCGAGTGTTTGATAAAGATGTCTACAAATCAAAACTTGATGAAAGACATAGGAGAACCGAAGCCATAAGAGAACTAATAATAGACCCACCTTCATTTTTGACAAAGGTAGAATTGAATCTTTACACAACGGAAAACAGTTATCTCAGATCGATAGCAGCAGGAGAGGCACATAAAAGCGACGTTTTACTGATGGTCGATCCAGGATACAGTGAATCATATACCGTAAAACCCCTAGAAGATGGAAATACATTGGCTTTCTATTCTTCAGATAATGCTTATTGCGCAAAATTATTAGCCTATGTTCCACCAATATTACCGGTCAAATTCTATTATAATGCAAAGATAGAAGATACCAAAGGAGATATTGCTCGATTATATGTTAAGCCTCCTGATGGTCCACCAATTTTTCCAGTTATATGGGATGATTCTCGCTCCGAAATGAGAATCGATCATGCAAAGTTACCAGAATACAATCGTATTCTTGGTAAAAAACATGATCTGGTTGCAATCCCATCTACTGATGCACATATAGCATTTCAAAGACTTGTACGATACGCAACAAAAAAAAATACTATTGTTTTTGTTCTTGATCTCGATGAAATAGAAGATTTTTCTGGTGACAGAAGAAGTGAATATCTTACAAAAGACACTGTTTCGGATATTAATAAAAGAAAGTATAAGGACCACTTCAACAAACTAGACTTAAGTTATCCCGAACTAACTCCTCCAGAAGAAGTTCTCGCTGTTATAGAAGAAGAAGGAGGAGAAGGAGAAGCCCCAGCTGCTGCAGCGGCGGCGGCCTTATAAATCAAATATCATGGATAATAAATTGTATAGAAGAATCTAATCTATCAAGGCACCAAACAGCCTTATGTAAATATTTCATAAAGAGATACTCCTCAGAATTTTTATTTAAGGAGATTCCTTTTTTAAAATAGATTTCCAGCAGTTTTTTACTGAGATATTTATCCTGTTGCTTTTGGTATCTATTCTTTAGTAAAACCATACCGGCTTTTAAAAAATCTGTATTTCTTGTTTCTTCCGAATAGTGATTAGAGATATAAGTTAGCTGTTTAATTGTTTTTAATAAAGTATCGTTATACGAAATAATTTTTTTATAAACAGTTTCATATTTATCTATAAAATTAAGTTCATATCCAGCAACAATGGATAAACTTTCAATATCTAAAGTATCAGACGCGGCCATATATATTTTATCCAAATACTCATTTTCAATAATCTTTCCATCCAGAAAATGAGAACAAATTGATTCTATCGCTGAAGCATTATTTTTCTGTATATCTTCAAGTAAAACTATTGTTGTGTATTTAGGTTTTGTTGATTTTGGAAAAACTAACATTTCAACAAAAACCAAGATTACAGCCCCCAGAACAGTACAAAAGATCCTGCCAACATTAAGGTTTGCCAGGTTAATAGTATGGTTTGAGGGGGTAGTAATCCCAACAACCATCAAAAGATATATCGAAAGAAACAGCGTAAGATAAAAATAATTGTTACCACTAATAAAATAAGAATAGAAAGCGAGAAAAAAGAACAAAGGAGATAGATACAGAAAATAGTGGGAGTTGATACTAAAAAGTGATAAAATATAAGTTCCGAAAATCAATCCAAGTAACGAACCAATAATACGACTATTTATTCTTGCCATGATAAAACCATGCGCTGCACCTGCCAGATAGATAATGGCAATTGTAAACATTATCCAATATCCCTGTTGGATATGAAACAATCTCTGTAAAAATATCCCTATTGAAAAAGCTAAAGCAACTCGAATAGCTTCTTTTTGATATACAGATTTTGGTTTTAAATATAAATAATTCATTTTTGCAGTTGATAGTTGTTAATCGTTTTCATGTCTCTCGTTAAATTTTTCAACGAAAAATAGTTATTAAAGTTAAGTTTTTTCTGTAAACTGTTGCATATATTTATCGTGTAAATGTTAATAGGTTTGTTTGAAACAATTGAAGTGTAGATATTGTCAAGGTTATTTTCTATTGTTTGTAGGTCAGATACATTACCACAATCATTTTTATCCTTGTTAAAAACTCTAACAGGATTAAGCATTGTAACAGCTCTGGATATTTTTATTATCGTATCCAAAAAAATGGATGCACGTTGTGCAAAATACTGATTACTTTTTTGCAAATATGCATATTTTTTTATTAAATATACAGACTTCAGTGTAAGTGTTTTAATTCTAAGTTCCGAGATAGAGACCATGTTGTTACAGCTTGTTTTATCAGACAATTTGAGCTTATACAAATTACTCGTTTCAAGAACAAGCAGCAGCAGAACTTTTTTTATTTTATATTTCGCAATACATTCTTTAATGAGTACAATGGTAACAATTGCAAGTATTGCAGACAGATAGGACTCGACAATTCTGTTTATTGCAGATGTTGCCCCCAAAGGCATATGAAACGCTAGTGAACATGGTAGTAATGCAAATGACGCCAAATATCTTGTTTTATGTGATGCAAAAATACAATAAATAATCAATGCCACCCATATTATTTGAAATACAGGTTGATTATGCAGCATTATTGTCCCGACATAGAATATTGATATAACAGTAGAGGTAACAAATGATATTTTAACAATAGTTTTATACTTGGTTTCTTTGAATACTATTGCTACAATGATACCTGGAGCAAGTATAATTAACATAGTACATGGTAGCCTTAATACAAGCCAGAGGAAAAGCCCTATAAAATTGGAAATAAGCATCGCGAAAGCCTGAGTGAATATTTCCAAATCCGGATCTTGCCGCTGGAAAAAACTAAAAACTCTTTTCATCATATTAATAGCTGTTTAAATATCCAAAATTATCAGTATTGTTTCATATGGAGCATGGCCAACACAAAGGTAGACATATCTACTTTAGAACTGTAAGTATCGCCAGAAAAACTGTCTTATTGGTTTGGCAGAAGTATGTACTCTTACCCAAGCAGTACCTCCTGGGTGAAGTTTGTATTTTTTGTCAACATTTAAGAGTTTGATTTGTACGGGGTACCTTTGAGGGAGAAGAAACCATTCATTTTCTTTTTCCACGACAGGCATTCCACTTTTATCAGACATTTTACGTCTCTGAACACCCCATCCAGTAGCCGTAACAACACCTTCAAAAGTTTTGCCTGGATATTGCCAAAGTTTAATAGATACTTTTAAACCTTCTTTGATATTTGAAAGCTCAGTCTCCTCAAAATTAGCCTGAATCCACCATTGATCAGTATCTATAAAAGCGAAAAGAACATTACCGGGAGTTACGTATGTTCCCGGAGTTAAATACATATTTGTAACATAACCATCAGCTTTGGCATATACTGTCGTCCATTCTAAGTCAAGTTTTGCAAGTTCCAGCTCTGTCTTAATCACTTTGATTTTTGCCTGAACTTCATTATAATTTTGCTTTGCTATATCCAGCTTTTCTTTGGCAACATTCAATTCTTCTAGCACAGACTGTTTTTTTCTCAAATCTATTTCGGATATTTTTTCAGATACAGCATGTGTCTTTGCCAAAGTATGCATCATGCTTGAGAGATAACTAGCATTTTTTAGTTTATAGTCAATTTTGTTTACATTGAATTCTGATAATTTAATCAGAGCAGTTAATGCGCCTGCTCTAAATTTAGCCTCGGAAAATTGATGTTGGAGTTTTGATATCTTCAACTGATACGGTTTTTTATAAATATCAAAAATCTTATCACCTTTTCTGAGAAAAGTGTTGTTTTTAGCATAAATACTTGTTATATAACCCGGCACAAAAGATGTTACAGGGCGTATACTAGCAGTAACAAAGGCATTCTGAGTGTACGGCTCTTTATACAACCAATAGTAGTAAACTGCACACAGTACAAGCAATACTAAAAAAATGAAAAATATTTTGTTTTTTATAATTTTTTTTCTAATCATATTTATTCTGGATGACATTCAACACTATAGATCTGCCAAAATCCCAAAGAGCCTTTTAAAACATTGTACACTCATGTCGTTATAAACATTCCGCTTTAGCAATCATTCTTCAAAAATATAATAATATCATCAGATTCAAGCATTGGGGTTCCATCTATCACAAGACAAGGTACCTGTATCTTACCAATCATGCTACTAAGCTCATCCCTATATTTATCAGCAGAACGGATATCTTTAAATGTTACATTGTGACCTTTCTCTTCCAGAAACCGTAATACTTTTTGACAAAAAGGACAGCTTTCAAAATAAAAAAGTTCTAATTTCATGTAACAGCCTCATTAGTTTTTTTCATGTAACAATGTACTCTATACTATAAATAAGCTACATTCATTAATATGTAAGTCAATAATTGAGGAAAAATATAAATGAAAAATGTACCTACAAGAGAAGATGCTCTGTCATTGCTAAAAGAGTATAACACATCTGAATCGCTTATAAAACATGCACTAGCAGTTGAAGGTGTTATGCGATATTTTGCTAGAAAAAATGGTGAAGACGAAAACATATGGGGAATAATTGGGTTGATTCATGACTTGGACTATGAAAAATATCCAGAACAGCATTGTTTAAAAACAAAAGAAATACTTGAAAAACACAATTGGTCAAAAGAACACATTCGCGCCATTATTTCACACGGCTGGGGTTTATGTACTGATGTAGAACCCAAATTCATACTTGAAAAAACGCTTTACGCAATTGATGAGCTAACTGGATTTGTGACTGCGTGTGCTCTGGTAAGGCCATCCAAAAGCGTAATGGACTTGGAAACTAAATCTGTCAAAAAAAAGTGGAAACAAAAGAGCTTCGCTGCTGGCGCCAATCGCGACATCATCATAAAGGGTGCGAAAATGCTTAATGTGGAACTTGACGACTTAATTTCAGATGTAATATTGGCTATGCGCAAAATTGCTAAAGATATAGGCCTATAATTTTAACTCTTTTTGAGCCAGCTCTTTCACAGTTTGCAAACTTAAATCAACCACTTCCAGAGTGCTCTTTTTTAACATTTCTGCAGAACCAAAATCGTCTCCTTCTCCCAGGATCACACATATTGCGCCTGCTTTAACATGATTTGCTGGTATGTTACACTGTGTTTTCAGGTTCATTTGATGATTAAACATTGAGGCAAGAGTGAACAACATAGATGCTTCCATCTCTGAAGCTAATACTCCAGCCTCAGAAAGAATTTTCATATATCTTGCATTCTCTTGCCCCATAGGACCTGTCTTAAACTCTTCTGCATACAAAGAAGCCTTCGAATGCAGTAGACCCGTGTGAATCCTGGAAGTATAATTCAGTACTTCCGCAGCTTTCTGAGCTGCTAAAACTATACCCATCGAAGCTATTGCAGGAATTTCAGGTGGTACATAGTTCCGACTTGCACCATCATCTTTAACTGCTCCAGTTGCAATACAAAAATCACCTGCTTTCATATATTTCGGCTGTAATAAACCTGCTGTTCCAACTCTTAAGAAACGTTTTACTCCTAAACGATAAAGCTCATTTACTATGATATCTAAACTTGGAGTTCCCATACCGCTTGATACAGCAGCAACTTCAATTTTGTTACCGTTGTGCTCAAGGTAACCTTTATATATATTATGCCTTCTAGGATGTTCTTTAACTGAAACATCAGTAAAATTTTCAGAAATTTGTTTAGCTCGTCCATCAGAACCAGGTAAAAAAACATATCTTCCAATACCATCATTACCCTGAAAATCTTCACAAACAGCATTCATGTGCTCTGGCTTAAAGCTCATATCTTACCACCTTTCGTATGTCTAGATTTCATACCTTGATTTTTTATAAAATGTTATGGCTAATCAGCCATTCGTATACATCAATTGCCGATGTTAATGTAAATATTGAATTTAAAATAATAAATAATAGAGCTATTTGAGATCCTTTTCTAAAAGAAAAATAGGAATAAATAACTAGGAAAAAACCTCCCAACGTATACGCTATCGGATTAAGTGTACCTACGCCCATAGCTAAAAAAAACAGCCCTACGGTACCAATAATCAGATATCTCTCTTTAAATGCCCCTTTTGCGACAAAACACAAAACAGTTAGTATAACTATTATAAAGGTTATTATTGCAATTGTAGTATTGGAAAGGAGCGTAAAGGTTAAAATAGCATCTATTGTTGCTATTCCTTCGATGACTGTAAAGAATATATTTTTTTCTAGGTAAGAGGAAATAGTTAGCAAGATTGAACCTACAAGAAAAAAAACTTTTTGGCAGGGTAAGCCTAACATTAATGTCCCTACTATAAACGCAAGAAGCCCTATACCCCCTATCAAAATGTTTACAAAGTGGTTACCGTAGTATTCCTTTGTCATTTACTTATACCTCTTCAGCAATTCATTCAATAGTGAAACAAATCAGCATTCCGTGCCAACTAAACATGTTTTAGTAAAATCTATATCGACCGCTCTCAAAAACTGATTGAAATAATTATTTTCAAGTATATCTTTTTAGCTTTCCTTTATGCTCGATTGTATTACTGTAAACTACAATAGAATAACATCTTTCAAAGGGATACTAAAGTTTTTATTCATATTTTTCTGAAATGAGTGGATTATTATACTCGACATGACCATAATTTGCACTTTAAAGCTTGCGTTTTAGTCCCAAAATGCGGCAAAGCGAGTGTGTCAGGGGCGTAGCTCGTAGAGCGTAGCCCGAAGCGATCATTTATTGCCTCTTGAGGTATAAAACAAAAAAATGGAGAAAAAGAAAATGGAAGATTACAGAAGTAAAGCAAACTTGATTAAGCTGACAATCCTTTCCTACTCTCTAACTTTTATTGTAGGTATCGCAGTAACTCTCCCTTTTCTACTTAAACAACCCGTAGCTGCTCACTTCAATGCAAGTTTGGAAGCTGCCGGAACTATTTTCTCATGCTTTATGTTTGGAATGCTCATAAATGAATTTTTAAATGGCTATCTGGTAAAGTACATTAAAGTTAAACAAGAAATTTTTCTTGCAGGATTGGTTTTTGCCGCTTGTGTAATTGCTATGTTTTACATAAACAGTATCTATACATTTGGGGTGCTACTGTTTATTGTTGGTTTATGTTTCGGTGTATTAGTTCACATTCCCAATACACTTATTGTACATGCTTTTGATAAAAAAATCAGATCTGTCAAACTAAACAGGCTTGATCTTTTTTTCAGTATAGGCTCATTTGTGTATCCTTTTATAGCAGGAGCTATGCTCGCTAGTCTTTTCTCGTTTCAACAGGTTTATTCAACCGTTTTAGTAATAGTCCTTTTCATATTCTTTATGACCTGTATCAGCAAGTTACCTGATTTGGATTCTGCATCTGACAACACCACAAACACAAATCAGCATTTTTCAAAGTGGAATATTAACATTTTTATCGTATTCTTTGTTCTTATTTTCTATTTTCTTTCATATATTTCATTCACTTACTGGATCGTAGATTATTTGACATCGATACTACATATCAATGTACAAGCTGCTAACACTGGATACGCAATGTTTTGGATATTCTACGGAATTGGATGTTTCATATCAAGTTTTGCTGTGCAGTACATCAAAGTAGGCAAATATATTTTGTATTCTATTATTGTTTCATTTATAGCATACATCTTGGTTTACTACTCTGTAAACACCATCATGATGTATATTTCTATTTCACTTTTAGGACTTGGATGCGCTACAGTTTACTCTTCCAGCCTTTCGTTTGGCTCACTTCAGATTTTGCACCCATCCCCTAGACTAATGTCCTTCTACATATGTGGTACGGGAATCGCTACCTGGTTGGGTGAAATCTGCTCAAGCTATGTACAATCAGCGTATGGAATAAAATCAATCATAATAATAAGCAGTTTGTTGATGTTAGTCGCTATGATTCTTCAGACGGTTGTTCTTTTAAACCAGAAAATAGTGAAACAATAGAAAACATAAAGATTCAGGCAGAACAATTTGCTATATGGTATTTTGGGCATATGCCAGCAGGATATCGTATCCTGCCTTTAAAATACCGTGATGGCACTCCTGCTGGCTTTGTGGTAGGCGATTTTACGATTGGACTGTACCAACGACTTGTTACATGGTAAATTAGATTATATCAACAATTTTACATAAAGGCCTTTGCCTTGAAAAAAAGCCTCTTCACCAGAATTTATGGGTATCGTCATGCGTGGGTAGGATCAATATTATATCATTACCAAATGGGTTTTTGTTTTTTTAACTCCTCGCTTGTTGAGCAACAGGGAGTTAAAATAAAAAAATATTTCACCCACAGATTCTGGTGAAGACCCCAAAAAAAAGGAGTATATCTGTTCCTGTTTTTATTCCATGTTTTTGAAGATTTCATGGAGTCTCAACATCCAATACCTAGCTCTTACAGGTTTTTTCTTCTAACTGAACTGCATCGAACAATATTACAGTTACAGCCTGTGCAACATTAATCGACTCAAACTCGCCGGGCATCGGGATATGTAAAGACACAGATTTTTCGTTATGTGAAGGAATATCAACTTGTGGCAAATATTAGACCGTTAATGACAGGTTGACTAAGTATTTTTATATTTATCTTTCGGTTAAAATCATGGAATCAATTACTGAAGGAAAAAGAGACTGATGCTTTTCTCGATAACCTGCTCTCTTTGTCAGGTTCGAATGAAGAAGATGTAGCTCATCCTGATATACTCGCCACACTCGATTTTTATTTATCCATGCGAAATAGCAAGGCGAAATTTAGAAATGTATCCTAAATATAAAATTATACCACTATTCTATATATGCAGGCGGCGAGTATATTTTTTAAGATTATCAATTTCCAATAATCTGAAAATTATCAACTAATAAAGTTGAAAGCTCTTTTAACTTTGAACGCTCAGCTTTGCTTAGTTTTATTGATGACATATTAGTGAACCAAGTATTGTTTGAAGCTATGCTTCAAACAAAAAGCTAGAAAGAATCCATTCTTTGTTACTGCTTCCTCCTTTTTAATATTTGTATTTTTCTATTATAGACTTTATTTTACCCAGTTTTTTAGTACAAGATATAAATAGCAAAGCTCAAACTTATGAACAATCAAAACAATAATACAGCAACTCTCTATAAGGAGACAGGCAATGCAGGCATTCTTGTATCAACAATGCTTTTTCTCTCTTTAATTTTCAATGTTGCAGCATTAATTGCCCCGTTCTATACTGCAAAAGTATTTATGAAACCTGCGTACACTTTTACACTGCCTAAATCTGTACTTCTTATGTGGAATCATCAACTACTTTTAATAGCGCTTCTAATATTTGCTTTTTCTATTGTATTTCCATTTCTTAAGCTGGTAGTACTCTATTTTATATGGTTTTTCAGTAGAGATGCGCGACAGCGTGAACGTTTAATTACACTAATTGGCCCGCTGGGTAAATGGTCTATGCTTGATATATTTATGACCATTATTCTTATAGTTATGACAAACGAACAGTTCTTGATAACTTCTACATTGAAAATAGGAGTATACTTCTTTCTGACGGCAATATTTTTAAGTATGACATGTGCACTGATAATTGAAACAATAGTTTTTCGAAAAGGAATTTATTCGCTATCCAACAAAAAAATATTTATTCAAAGATTTGGGAAAGTGAATATAACACGTCGTGTATGCATATTTTTATTATTAATGGTTACTTTCATAGCCCTGGTTATGGCTATTAATACACCAATAATAAAAATCAATGATTTTTTCTTTGCTAACAATGAGTACAGCATATTTACATCCGAAATCACTCTGTGGAACACAAGCCTCTTATTAACTTTTTTCGTTTTATTCACACTTATCTTATGCCCTATTCTGCACATATTGGGACTGATAGTACTGTGGACTATAAAGCTAAAGCCTGAAAATAATTATA
>Ga0233446_1001833_pt1 | contig 14652 bp, 24 predicted proteins | sample SI_124_October20_4_FD_182780 | JGI IMG/M metagenome (GOLD analysis project Ga0233446, IMG submission 182780) | Seawater microbial communities from Saanich Inlet, British Columbia, Canada - SI_124_October2016_120_MG | ecosystem: Environmental > Aquatic > Marine > Inlet | place: Canada: British...
ACAGCAACGATAGATTTACCGGTTCCCGTTGGGGCGGACAGCACCACATATTCCTTCTTTTCGTCAATATATGCCACTACAATATCATTGACTAAAGACAACTGATTATCTCTTGGCTTCAAATCAAATTTTCTGAAGCAATCCAGTATCAATTTTTCATATTTAATCTTCATCGTATAACCTTTTCATTCGCTCCTGCTTGCCCTTTTCGAGCTTTTTGCGTTGATACGTTTCTCTCGCCTTGCGAAGGATTTCACTTTTATTTCGTTCGTAATGTTCCGCTTGTCATTTGCGCTGAGCCTTTCGGCGTTCCGCATCTGACTTATATTTAAGCTTTCTACCCATTATGCTCTTTCGCAAATTTGTCCAACCCAATAAAACACATGGTTAGTCACGTTTCCAAATTTGGCAATGCTTGATGGATTTGGTCTTCAAGTACCATCTTCTCAAATGCAAATTTATTCAGCGTTGGTATGTCACCCTTGACCAAGCCTCTCAGTGTAGATTTGGCGTGCGAGCTTATGTCAACATCATGCAATTGCATCAATTTATAATTGAGACCAAGCACATCCTTGCTGTTCAATATGTTCTCATGTACAGCCAACGAGCCGGTCTCAGCCGCTTCAAATAAATCATTCACCGTAAATACTGCAGGTTCAACAATTTCAGGAAACCTCTTAACCAGCGTTTTCAGTCCGACGCCTTTGACGCCAGGAATATTATCAGATTTGTCACCCTCAAGAATTCTATACATCAAAAAATTGTGTGGTGGAATTTCATAATCCCGTTGCACAGCAAGTGGATTGTATAAAACCTTTTTGGTTGGAGACCACACGGAAATCCGGTCATTTACAAGTTGTAAGAAATCCTTGTCCGTGCTCATTATAACTATATTACTTTCGGTCAGCAACTGCTTGGAAATATAAGCCATTGAATCATCGGCTTCTATATTTTCAATCGTCACAATTGTCATTGGAAGATGTTTGAGATATTCCAATGCTCGCTGAATCTGCATGTACATGGACTGTTTTTCATCCTCAACAGAACTGAATTCATCCGACCTATTTACTTTTGATGCAATCTTGCGATTTGCTTTATATTCGGGAAATAGTTTCTTGCGCCGCTTTGACCCGCCCTTACCATCAAATGTGATAATGACACGAGTTGGTTGTATGGTTTTTATTGCATACCCAACCGAGCGTAAAAATCCCGTGATGCCACCCACATGAACCCCATTTACATTGGTAGTTGGGGTCACCGCAAAAGCACGGATAAATGTGTTTAGACCATCTATTATTAAAACCTTGCTGTCAGTTTCAAGGCTGTCAGCGTTTTCATGCTCATCTTTTAACTGAGTCATGATATTATTAAAAATCTTTCTATCAATCATATTATACCCGTTTCCAAGACAAACGAACGGGTATTTTATACTTTTTTATGTAACCATATATTTATACAAGAACATACAACCTAATAAAATACCCTATTTCGTTTATCACCTAAGTAGATTTTCTTAGCCGCCAAGCCTTCTACTTAATTTTATTCATCAACGATTTCAATATCCTCTTCATCATGGACTTCGGCATCGCTTTTGTATTCCATTATTAAAGCACCACATATCAAATCATATATGTACTCTTCAAGACCTTCATTCTCTGCAAGAGCTTCTTTAAATTTCGCAGGGGTGAATTTAATCACCTTATCGTTGAACTCAACAACATACGAATTTTTCTCTTTCTTACACAATTTGTAGTCTTTTAGCACCACAAGCCAACTCGCATAATCATCTATACCAGAATCAAAATACATGTGGAACTCCGCTTTTCTTAACGGTGGACCCAATCTGTTTTTTGTGATTTCACACTTGGTTTTCATACCAACGATTTCTTCACTTTTCTTAATTCTTCCAAGATTTGAAAGACGGATGCGAACCGATGCGTGGAATGGCAATGCTTTACCACCCGATGTTGTATATTTATCACCGAACATTGCACCTAATTTGTCACGCAATTGATTAGTAAAAACTATTGCAATTTTTTCTTTGCTGATTAAATTGGTAATTTTTCTCATAGCCTTAGACATGATAATTGCTTTTGCCGTAGCCCAGCCTTCCTTATCAAAATCTTGCTCCATTTCTACCTTTGTGGATGCGCCCGCCACGCTATCAACTAAAATAGCAACAAGCCTGTCGCTATCACCTTCACGAACCTTGGCAATAATGTCTTCAATTGTTTCAAAAACATCTTCCATAGTTTCCGCTGGGACATACACCATCTCTTGTGTATTAACACCAATTGCATTTAAAAATTGTCGGCTAACCGCAGATTCAGTATCAATGTATACTGCGATTCCACCTTTTTTCTGACACTCTGCCAGAATGTGTGCGCCAACCAAACTTTTACCGGACGCTTCAAGGCCATTAATTTCACATATTCTACCAACTGGTATTCCACCATGTGGCATATTTGCAATGCGTAAATCTAATATACTTGAGCCGGTTGAAATTCAATCGGAAATATCAGCGGGATTTTCATCATCAAGAAAATGTGCAACCTTTAGTCCGCCACCTGAATTCAAGGAATCTGCAATTGAATTAACAAGCACATCTTCCCTATCTATTGTATCTGTCATATTTTTCTCCATCATGTAATTGGGGCGAAGTTGCCTCCGCCCCTGTTATTACTTTACCGTTTATGCTGTTGCCTTGGCCTTGTTGAACAGGTCATCGAAATCAGCGGCGGTTGCAGACTGGGATGTAACCTCAGCCTGTTGTGGTGATGGAGTGTCGGTTACTTCAGTATCTTCTTCTTCATCCGTTGGATTCAGATATTGGACTAAAGCATCCTTCAAGTCATCATATGTTAATTCCTGATAGACTTCCCTAATATCCTTTTGGTTATTAAGTAGTGCATCCAACTGAGCTTTGTTCTCAGTCAATGGTGTCTGATTAGGTTTAACACGGATTGTTGTTTTTGGAAAGTTTGCGCCGGTTTCTTCCTTTGGAATGAATTTCACCGTGATGTCACGACCGTTTAACGGGTCTGAAATATCACCATAATCTTCATCAAGAAAGAATTCCATTAGCTCAGTATTAACTAACTTTCCAAAGCCCCAAAACTTAACACCTTGAGCTTCTTCACCACGAACAACTACAGGTAGAAATGTACGTGTTTTGGCCTCAAGTTTACGAGCCATTTGATAAGAATCCTTATCTCCGTTTGCTCTTAGTTTAATTGCGAATTCTTCGATTGGGTCAGGACGACCGAATGAAAGGGGTGACAAGTATGTTTTTCCACCAATGTCATAGTGGAATTGCATTTCAATAAATGGATTATCCGGTACGTGCTTATATGGTACTACACGAATGACCGTTTCACCATTAGTTGGTTTTCACAGGCTTGTGGTTTTGTTTGACTCGCTGTTTAATTGTGTTAGTTTTTTACGAAGTGCATCAAGATTGATTGCTCCCATGGGTGTTCTCCTCTTTTGTTATTTGTCATTTGTCTTTTGTCGATGGCCATTAGTTGTCTTGCAACCTTTTCCATACATTAATATATAGCATATATATTCGCCAAATGCACGTTTATTTTGGGTTTTTTTGAATTATTTTTGAATTATTTTTTAGTAAATCTGGGATAGGATGCTTTCATAAACAAAGTCAGCGTCCTCGTTAACCCAATCAAGCTCCTGCTCAGTTAGGTCACGTCCGTCTATACTCGCCTGTGAAATGAACGCATCACAATAATCTGGGGCGTCTTTGGAATTGATATCTTCTACATAAACATCTTCTAATTTTGATAAGTCTACCACGAACCATGTTCTCCTATAATTACACCACATATGTTGTCATTTCCCTCACACCCTATAATACAACATTTTTCTGCGATATGCAAGAACTATTTTGAATTATTTTTATACAATCCATTCTTCATCTACTCGTGTTTTGCCACATTTAACGCATGTGTAAGTAACCGCAAATCCACGCTTCCTTACATACGTCCCAAACAGCGACACATAGCCGTACGAACGTTCCAATGAACGGGAGTCAGTTTTCTCATAGATGTGTGAATAGCACCTATTTTTGAACCAATTTAGTCCCAACATGATTTCGTCCATTCCCATTGACCATCTTCACGGAGTTGAATTCGCACGTCACCTTCGGAGTAATCCTTCTGACCTTCAAAATATGCATATTCCATCGCTTTGCGAACGCTTGCTTTGATGGTTGTTGAATTTGAGGCATCTACTTCTATGGCCGATGACTCGCTGATAATATCATCAGTTACTATAATTGTAGTTACCGGTGCCGTAGACGTGAGCGTACCATTAATGATTCCAATATGGTCGTGCGACCCATCACATCCAGCACTCTGCGCAGTTATCGCCGATGTGAACCCTATAAAGCGTGCTATCAGGCTCGTCCCATTCATAACCATTGTGCTTATTGATGTGATGTCCTGGCTCTATTTCTTCTCGGATTTTCTTGTCAACTCTCGCTTTATGAAAGTCCGACAAGTCCCTATAATCGGTCATTGTCATTGTGCACTCCATTTTTAGGCTTCTCAAGCAACTGCTTCACAACATCAACAATTGCCAATAGTTCATCTATTTCCTCAAACTTCAAAACTTGGTCGCCCTCATCATTCAGTTGAGTGAGCTTAATAATTTCACCGCCGCCCTCATCATCCAATGCGACCTCAGTTACGAGGTCGCCGAATATTGGACTTGTTTCAGACATTGGGAACACATTAATTTGTATCACCTTTGATTTATATTTTTTAGACATCTTCAACCTTCGTTAAAGCAACACCATCTGGGTGCTCATGAGAAAGCTTCGCAAGCTTGCCCACACGGGTGCTAAGTCTAATCACCATTCGCATGATGTATAGTCCTGCCCAAACTGCTCCGATGAGTAAGAATAGCGGCCATATCAAGAATACGATAATCCAACTCACTCCGCCGCCAAGGCCAACCAACATCAAACCAAGAGCGTCCCATGTATATTGTGTAGGTGCCCCTGAGTCTGAATAATTTCCATAGGGTTCAACGCCCATTTGCAGTCCGTATTCATCCTTGAAAAACCACTTGAACGGGGTGGCGTAAATTGAAACCTGCTTCCACCAATTTGGTGCAAAGGCACGGTCACCATCATAAAGATATTGTTTCAGTTTTGACAGCATTGGCAACACTATGGTCAAAAATGCTAAAACTGTGGTGGACACTATTATACCATACATACCAAGTGTATCATAAATTTCAAATAACATATTAATCTCCTACCATTGTGTGTTCAACATCCTTTGGATGCTTGTGTGCAAATTGTGCGAGCTTGACAACTTTCTTGGTGAGTCTGGTGACTGCACGTAAAAGGTACAGGGCACCCCATAATGACAAGCATACAATCACAAGTGGCCATAAAAGAATTACAGCCGCCCAAGAAATCGCATTTAACATACTTACAAACATTTCCTCACCGTCCCAGCTTGCGGGCGATGGCGTGTCCGTATCATCATAATCATACTTTGGACTGACCCCATAATACTTATCGTCCTCTATCCACTTATACGGAAATACAAATCGTGAGAGGGGAACCCACCATTTTGGAACGTGGGCATAGGTGCCATCATTGATATACTGTACAAGCTTGGTGGCTATTGGCACCAACATTGTCATGAATATCATTGCTGACCCCGCTACAATAGCGGCGTATTCAGCTACGGCTTTGTAAATTTCTTGGTACATGTTGTTTTCTCCTTTATTTGTTTTAGCAAGTCGCTTGCCTCTGTCAACCCATAGTTGAAAAGCATTTCTTCAAGCGGTGCTATCAGTTTTTTCAATTTCCGAACTTGATGTGGGCTTAGTCCGCTTTTCATTTCATACCACGTTAGAATTGGCCGTACTCCACTTGGAAAGTTGGTATTCCAACTACCTCTCTCCAGTGTTCAATCATTTGGTCACGGTCATCCAAAATGAACAACACATTGTATTTGCCCTTGATTTCAGCTTCATACAATTCATCCTTGATAATTGAATCTCTCCTTGAATCGTTTGGTGCTCTCATAAATAAGTTGTCACCATACTTTACAGTAAAGGCGGTCTTATCTCTGAACCACCGAAGTGTTTCGTCACGGGCGTTTCCATCACGACCTGATAAGAATATGATTTTAACTCGTTCATGCTGTTCATCCCATGGTAACATATCATTGTGAAATTGATATGTTTCTAATATATGTTGAACTGGGGCATTCACATCATCCTCGTACACAGCAGACCAATCAAATGGACTTCTACCAGTCATCTTAGCGATGGTTCCGTCAATGTCAACCAAGATACATTTTGGCAATGACTCATCTTGGTCAATGTAAAATGACTCATTCTTTGTTGGTGGATAGTATGTCTCAGGAACCAACAAAAGCTTTCCTGGCTTGATATACTTGTTATAGAACGTATCTACCACATCCGGTGGAACTGCATCTTCACGGTTGTCATTCCGCCTGTGAGCCTCTTTCAAGGTCACTTCAACCATTGTTTCAACTACCTTCACATCACCAACTTTTTGAGCGATGGCGTGCCATTCGTTGACAGTCTTTTGACGCAAGTTTGTATCATCGGTTACAACATTCAACCCCTTTTTCAAAGCGTCAAACGCCATAGCTTGGGTTGCCTTCGTGATTATGGTCTCATTTTTCTGAGTGAAAACTGACATGTTCATCATTTTTCTAAACTCATCACGATTGATTCTAACCCAAGATTTTGGGTTTTTAGCAACAAATTTACGTGCTTCTGTTGATTTTCCGGATGCCGGAATTCCTCTATATATTCTAAGTGTCTGCATTTATAATTCCCGCCTCCAAATCCTTAATATATTCAACCGCCAAGTCAATGGCTTTCATGGCACACCCCTGTCTTGACTGTGTGCCGTCTTTATGTGTCCGCAACTCACCGTTGCCATCCATTGGGTCGTATTCAAATTCTGCGAGTGGAATCTTTGAATCTTCACTCTCAACTATAATAGTGTCGTTAGCTTCAAAATCCCACCAATATTTACTTGACATCATGCTATCTCCTTGTATTCAAACAATTCGTCCAGCATTTTCCACGCTTTGGCAAACTGATTTCCACGCTTCAGTGCAAACCTGAATACCGGATATTCTCTACGATACTGCGAATATAGTCGGTGACCCTCAGCTTTTGAATTACTTCCATTTGCATAGCGGTCACACATTTTCAAAAAGGTTCCCAATCGGCTATCACGGGTCTTTGGCAGGGTCTTGAACATGCGTTCAATTCTGTTCTTCCCAGATTCATCTGTGACTGAGAAAATAACATCGGCTTCGTCTGTACCAAACTTAGATTCAACCTTGTTGTATGACATACCAGTGTCTTCAATCAAATCGTGACCAAATACAGCCCGAATTAAAATCTCATAATCGTGCTTCGAAAGACTGTCATCCATGAATAAATCAATAATTTCACGAACCATATCCAAATGAACACTGTATGATTTTCCAGTACCATATGTCTGTTTAACTTGGTCGTGCTTACTCTTAGCAAACGCTCTCAATTCTTTGATGTCATTTATTATCATAAAGCACATCCAATAACTTTTTGTAAAATGCCAATGGGTTGGCAGTTGTTGCTAAGCCAGATACCTCTCCGGCTCCTGTCTCTAATATAAACGGTTTTTTGTCTCCTGCAAGTGCAAAATCAATTGTCATGAATGTTGAGTCAAGTTCATTTGCGATGCGTAATAAAATATTTGGAACAATCGGGTCAAAGTGAACACCCTCTTCATTGTTCGCATCAATGGAAATTATTTGACCATTGAGAATGAACGCACGAAATTCCTGCTTGATACCATCTATTTCATTTATAGGGATGTATTCCTTTGAAACGATGCCTTTATTGAAGCCGTACATTTTCCGACTTTCAATCATATTTTCAATTGTACGTCTTGCCGCCTTGGCATCCATTGGTTTTTTCACATGCATGGCGTTTTCAACACCCTTTGCAGACTTGACCCAATCCTTGACAATATACGGCTTGTAATCAAGATGTATTGCTATGGACTGCGTGTGAAATTCCTCTCCAACAATTATGTCAGTGTTTGGGGAATATTGGTGCAGGGTGTCGGAATATTTGTATGCGTATGGAAAATAATGCACAGTTACATATTGGTCAGTTCGTTGCAACGTCGTAAATCCAACCCCTCTAAGACCATTTTCAAATCTATTGTATTGCTCTTCGGTCAGCATCCAACCCCGATACAAAATTGTAGTAGCCTGTGCTCTAACCCTGAAAGGATTTACCCACTCTTCGTCGTTTAGCAGTGCATCATAATCAAATAATATAACCGCTTCACCGAGCAATTGTAGGGCTTCCCACTCAGCGTGGAAATCGTAATCCGGCTGTCGCTTGTTTATCGGGTTCCATGGCATTGCAAAAATCATAATGTTACCAATCTATTTTATTTGATTGTATTGAGGCAATTCCCCATATACATGTGACTGCGATATCTTCCAATTCCGCAATAATTTTCTCATGGTCATTTGCATGAATTTCATCTTTGAATTCACGAACTTCCTCATCTAAAACTCCCGAGATTTCATGAATGGTCTACAGCTACAATCGCATATTCTCGGATTGTTATTTCCTCGTGTTTACATTCACCCATTATCTGCTCCCGTCCTTAAATGCTTCTTTTGTCTTGTCTGAAAATTTCTTGATGTCTTCCATTTCCATGTCAAATTTACGCCAAACGTATTGTTCTATGGCCCCGTACAAATCTGCCAATTCACATAATTGAAGTACCAAATCGTCCTGCTCCCAAGCATCTTCAAGCTCAACAAACTCTTCCTTGATTTTTGAAAAGTGTCCGTACTTGCCTCTTGGTATGTCTTTCTTGTGGTAGCCCATTATTTATCCCGTTTTGTGTTTTTGTTCATTATAACCCTTGACAGCCTTGGCTCCGCACATCCCGTGCCGTAAATCCAAGTCAAAAATTCTGATTGTCGGATTCCATAGCTCCCAAGTTCATAGCCATTGTATTTGATATCATACCCATCAGCGGTTACGAATCTCTCAAATTTGTTTGGCGTCTTGAGGTATTTCGCAAAGAAATCTTCTGCCGCAATCAACACTTGCATAAGTGCATCCCGAGACACATCATCGGTTTTTATCAATTCATTTTTTAAGAAATATTTACCATGCATGGCGTCTCGTGGGTCTCTCCTAAAACATGGGGTGACCGTTTGAAATTGCCCAAGTGGAAGAAAGCCCTTGAGATACAATTCAAGAAATGACTGTTCACCCGATGCAACTAAATTTTTTCCGGTTGATACTTGGTATGGCAAAGTGTGTTCTGGCCTCGTGATACTATCTATGTATTCAGAGACCGTCCACGGGGCTTCTATGCGCTTAAACCCGCATTCCTCGTAGTATGTTATGGACTCTGCTATGTATTTATAATTTATCATGCTGTATAATACAAAAAAATCCCTGCAGATGCAAGGATTATTTTATTAGGTTGTGTTGTGTGATGTTATTAAATGTTGTTCTCCCATTCAATCGTATTGATGATAGTGTGAATCTTGGTGTGAATGTGCTTGAATCCATCTTTGGTGGTGAGCAACAAACTGTTCTGAAATTCACTTCAATCAATCGGAAATGACTTGTCCAAGACGCCATTGTTTTTTCTCCGTATAACTTCGTTTAGGCTATTGATGGTGTATAGCGTGTTGGTCTGCTTTTTCCTGTGCAACGATATTGTGTCGCTATTGGTTATGAAATCATCACCTGCAAATTCAACATTGTATGTGCATACCAACTGAGTAGGTTCGGCCACATTATAGAATACATATATTTTATTAAATACAATATTATGATATCCAACTATTACATCAATCGTATCATTCAATTGTTCTACTTTAGAAAACGTCGCCAACAAACTTGTACGCATTAGTCAGTTACCTCTATATCATCTACTGATACCCATTCAGAACCAGGCTTCTCTTCTTTAAGAATGCCGGTTGAAGTTTCTGAATCATCCGAGCCTGTGATTTGATAATCAGGAAACGGGCTATCGGCAACAACAAAAGTGGAACCTGTGATTTGGATTTCCGTTCCATCAATTAGTGCATCAGATTCTACAAGACCCGCTTCACCCAATTCTATGGATTCTTCAAGCGTAGTTCCAATTCCAACAAAAAGGTTTTCACCAAGAATTGGTATTGGTGGTGTGGCAGGAATCGGTTCCACACGGTCACCCTTCAAATTTGTAATAAATTCATTTATCGCTTGAACCGGCCATTCAAATTCAACCAATACTTCTCGCAATAACATTTGATGTCCGAAATTTTTTGGGTCGGGCTTTCCATCAGATACTTTAAACGCTCACTCTGTTAATATGTTCTCCAACATTCCTTCATAATCAGTCATAACTTTCTCCTTTGTATATAACTATTGAGTAAAATAATTATCAATGTTTTTCATGTCACCGTAATTTTTACCCATCTTAGCACTCACCCGCTTGTTTCCGAACTCCAATATTCTCTTGATTTCAAACAATGTTTCAGACCCATCATCGGGGTGAAAATCAAATAACATTGAATCATACAGATACAATATAAATTTGGTTTGCCTTGGTCTCAAGAAGGAATTCAGTTCAGCAAAGGTGTCTTGCATTTCTTCAAATTCTATCAATTGAAGCAGGTAATTAAATAATTTCTGTGAATTCATTTTGTCAAGGTTTCGTGACAGTATCCGCTTTTTAGTAATCGGAGATTCAATATAACCTTGAGCCTTGTACGTGCTCCATAGCTTTCGTATATACATATTAACTTTTTTAAAAAAGTCTATTTTTTCAAACTCTTCATCAATTCCACCGTATAACAACCTAAATGAAATCACCTTTGAATCGGTGTACTGCTCGGGCGTTAATTCGTCTACATCAAAATACAGCTTCCCAAGATATTTATGTGGGTTGACACCTTCGGGGAATGCGTGTCCAACCAACTCAGAAATAATCATCAAGTGATTTGCGGTGTAATCAAAATCCACAAGATATCCACTCTCATGTCTTGAAATATATTTGTTGCGGGTTTCGTCCTTTTTGTTCATTGCTGAGAAGTTGACCCCACCATATCTATTTGATGCACGACCGGTTGCCGTGAACATATTGTAGTTTGTATATGTCAGTCCTGTTGCGGTCTGCAATCCTTGCGTTTCAAGCTCCCACAAATTTTCAACTATCGTATCGTTATAAATCTCCATATAATATTTATCATCAATAAACCGCTCAAGCTCGGTCACCAATTTGCGGCAATATTCCAAGTGCTTTGTTAGTGGAATAATGCTGTTCACATTGGCAACATTATAATATTTGACGTGGAAAAATTGATGTGCGGTTGTGGAGATGTGGTCTATTTCAAGTGCTTTGTTTGTTCTCATATAATGCATCAGATTGACATCAACCAACCCATTAAGTGCAAGGGTGTGTAGCATGAATTTTTTGTCAAATACATACTTGCGATTATCAACATTTAATTGTGTCATGTAACTCGGTGGAAGGTTCAATGATTCGCTGTGCTTGAATGGTAAAATGTAGTCCGACTCGCACCCTATCAGTTTTACATACAATGCACAGATTGAGTTTTCAAGCGGGTGCAATTTGGTGTCGGACAAAATGGGTATAAGAATCCAGTCATGCTTTGCGGCACGTTCTATGAATTTATCAAATTGTGTGAGGGTTTCAACAATCATCCCAATATAACCTTTTTAGTAAATATACTACATTTTTATAGCAGATGCAACCTTTTTAATGTTTCTTCTTTTGGTGTTAATTCGTGTTGCCAATATTTCAAAATATCCAAATTGAACCTCTCCGAATCAAAATACTCCTGCACCTCTTGAAGTGCAATATAGTTGTTCTTGGAAACTACACTTTTTTCACCAACAATCAACCATTTTATTTTCAATTTTGAATAAAATGTCAATGGGGTGGAATATGCGCTATCCTTGATTTCAATTATCGGGGCGAGTTTATTATTGGCCTGTCTAACAAAATACCTATACATGAATCCACCCTTCCTATTTTTCTTAGTAACCTTTGGCTCATATGGTGTGGCAAATTTAGTTGGTGTTAACGTATTGGACGATGATGCTTTATATCGTGTGAATGCGCTTCGGGACTTCATATTGTATATCCTGCGTGGAATAATACTATCGGTTATGTAAAACTCTTCCATATCAGATGTGTAATATATGGTGTATGCAGTGTCCGGCTTGACCCACGAAACCGTAGTATATCTGAATTCATTCTCACCGGCGATTCCCGCTATTTTGCGAGTAGCACTGTCCATTATTTCTTGTAAGGTTTTCATTTAACCCTCCTGTGGCAATATTGCATCGCCCCATGGATTTCCCTGCTCTTCAGGTGCGGGTGGCCCCGTCTCACCGTCTGCCGGTTCAACATTCTGTGCAGGTTGCGCAAGTGGTGGACCCGCTGGACGTTGTGGCGGTGGGGTGTTTGGGTTCAGCTTGGACATATCAACTCTGATTTGACCACTAATTGTAGTTTTCCAACCGGAGCTATCAATTTCATGGGTAGCCGACGTTATTTGAAATAGTGTTTTTTCCTTGTATGATTTTGGGACATAATCGCTTCCAAAACAATTTCCAGGATATACTCCGCTTATACCATCCAATGTCAATTCCAAACTAAGTGGAATCAGTGGTGCCGAATCATACATGACCGAATCTTTGGGGTCACCATTGATTAAATACTTCATTGTATCCAAGTATTTATAGTCCGCCGTATTGAGCATTGTTCCATCCTCGTTATATGTTACATTTTTTAATTTTTTTGCAGATTTCCAAGCATACAGATTTTCTGCGGTCAATGTGATTTTCTTGCTTTCTTCCGTAACTTCAGTCACTGCTTCTTTAGTACCAGATGTTACTGCCTCCTCCGGTGGGTTCAACTTAGCCAAAAGTTCCGAATCGTGTGGTGGTAAGAAAAATCCATTATCGGTTTTTAGCGGCACATTTGCCGAACCAACCTTACTTCCAAATCGTATAAATTTATATGCGGGCTTCAGGTCTGCCAATATTTTATCCTTTGAACGCTTGCTCATTCCTCCCAAAGCAATTCCTTGTATTCCACCTGCTTTACCCAAGTCCGGAGTACCACTATTGCCGGAGTACATCGACGCCACCGCCATGGAGCTTGGGAGCTTGCCTGATAATTGCTGGGACAATACAATACTACCCTTTCCCCACGTAGGAAACATGAATAGTGCGCCGGTTGCATCTTCTCAGTTTGAGGATATTGCGCTTTCATTTTCAAGTAAGGTTGTAATTGAAATTGGGGTCAAGGCCATATCAATCACCTTAAGCCGTGACTCATCATCCGGCGCAGAAATCACCGACAAGTCCCATAATCCAACTTCCGTATTCATTTTCGTAAATAGAGATTTCAAAACCGATGACATATCATTGGCACCCTTGAAAATGTTGTCCATTAAATATTGCCAATTGAATAAAATGTTCCTAACATATCCATGTGTGCGAGCACTATTATGTGACGGCACTTCAGCACTTGCATCAAAAAATGCAGTTTTCGGTAAATTTAATATTGGGTGTTCCAACACATCCCGAGTACTTTTAAGATGCTGACCTGGCAATATGAAAAATTTATAATTTGGTGCCATCAATTGGGCGTGATTTGAAATGGTGGATGACCGATATGCAGTTTGTGATTCATCAATTTTATGTTTCTTCAACTCATCTTTTTCCCACGGTGGCATTTTATCCAATGCATCAGCAATGGTGATAAAATTTCCATCCTCATCCATTCACGGTTCAATGCTTCTAAGGGAACCGCCAATTTTATTGTCGGACGACAGCCAGCCCATATATCTACTAAATACGTTATCTTCCAGTCAACCCCAACTCACATAAATTTCTCGCTTTGGTGGTTCTCCCAAAAAGAATACATTGGTATTGCGAGCATTTCACTTACCGGACGTGTCTAATGCCCTATTGTGCTTCAACCACTTATCCATATCATCCACGAAATCATAAAACGAAGGTGTTGATTCTGGATTTCCAGTTTCGGTATCCATTGAAATATTTGTGGTGTTTGCTGGGATGGTTTGTTGCTTCAGCATATTAACACCAAGTGAAGTCAAGGTGGTTGAACAATCAATTCCACCATCGTCACGCACCGACCATTCATAAGAGCTAATAATTCCAAGCATAGCATCATACGTGCCACCGGATTGTTTAACTTTATCTGTTATAGCTTGATATATGTTGGTAATTGTCATATCAGAATCTGCAAGCAATGGAACGTTCGTTTTATTGTATGACCAACCCCATTCAATCAGAACGGTCTTTCCGTGCTGTAAAAAATTGGGCGTGTATTCTTCCAATTCTTCCAATGTCCAAACTGTCCAACTAATGGTTGCTTGTCGCAAGGATGACAAATTTCCCTTGAATTCTACACTTATACTTTTCACACCTGGAATTGGTCTTCAAGTTTTTGAGCCATCACTCTGTGGTCTCGTGTAAATGTCATCAAATCCAAATGCTGTGGTGCCATCGTCTGCTAATGCGCCACCTTGTATAATCCTTGGCTTGATTCCGTTATCA